>Ga0190308_1000072_pt1 | contig 32268 bp, 50 predicted proteins | sample 48700756_MG_FD_165050 | JGI IMG/M metagenome (GOLD analysis project Ga0190308, IMG submission 165050) | Hydrothermal vent sediment bacterial communities from Southern Trench, Guaymas Basin, Mexico - 4870-07-5-6_MG | ecosystem: Environmental > Aquatic > Marine > Hydrothermal vents > Sediment ...
GCCTACGCCCACACCTACCCCTACGCCTACTCCTGCTCCTACGCCGTTTCCAACTCTTGCCCCTCCAGAGTTCGCCCCTCTAATCCTACTATTAATAGCCTTCATACTCTTCATAGGATGGCAATTCAAAAAACACAGCTGAAACCCTAAAACCTTAACGGTTAAATTTTTTATGCGTCAAACCATACAGACAAACGGGAAACCAAATGTCAAAGCTAACTGGACTAATCCTAATCGCAGTCGGCATTCTTCTACTGGCTTCAGCATACATCCCCCTAGAAACAGTTTCGCTAGGCGGCAAAAAAATCATGCATGGGCAAACCGTAACCTTCACCACCACAATAGATGTTCCATGCAAAATAGACAAGCTTGAGCCTGCCCCGGGAACAAGAACTTTTGTTCTAGGAACTCTAGGCGGCGAAGTAGCCGCCTACGGACGAATAACTGTAACATGGAACATAGCTGAAGGGCAAATTCTCGAACAGTCAGATGTCCCAAAAACAGTAACATGCACAGTTTCATTCATCGCGTGGAAAGGAGAATATTGGGGGGACGAAGCAGGAGAGCCAGCCCCGGAAATGGGAATATGGGTCTACCCTAAAGTATGGTATACTCCAACAGTAACCACTACGCAACCGCCAGAAGAAGAGCAACCAGAGCAGCCTACCGCCCCCACCCAACAGCAAACAACATTAACTCCCACTTCAGAGGAGACCTATACTCCGCCTCAAGAACCGATGCCTGTCCCGCCAGAAGAACCAGTCCAGCCTACCGCTCCACAAGACGTTACTGTGGCAACTGAACGCACACCGCAAACAGCAATCATAGGAATAATCTTCATTATGGCTGGAGCATTAATAACTGTTATAAGCAAAAGAAAGATGTAAAATGAAGAACAAAACCATAGCAACCTTACTTCTTTTAATTTTTTTAGCTATTCTTCTCCTCGGTTTGGTTGAGGCTGACCCAAGCCTTGTTGGGACAAGCACAACCAATTATGCATTAACCTATGCCCATCAACGTAAATGTTTCTATGCTAACGGGCGATTTTGGGTTTTTTGGTGCAACGGTTCATATATGGTTTATGCCTCAAGTGCAGATGGCTCAACATGGACATCGCCAACGGCAGTTAGAGATACCAAGTTCGGTCATGATTTCTCTGTTTGGTGGGACGGAACATACTTTCACTATGCCCACGGAGCAGGTTCTTCACTTCATTATAGGCGTGGCATTCCAAACGCTGACGGCACAATAACTTGGAGTATCAGCGAACAGACAATTTCAACAGTTTATAATCATATAAACTATCCCTACATTTCTATTGGTTCAAACGGTTACATTTGGATTCTCTACAGGGATGAAGGTAGCTCTAGCTCCATTTATCCCTATGTAATTTATAGCACAGACAATGGGACTTCTTGGAGCACACCATACAGGCTTAACGACGTTTCAAGTGCATATTGGACTGGTTCTATTGTGCCGTTGACCGACGGGAAAATGCTTGCAGTTTATCACCATCAGCAATCTCCCGTTTATGTAAGATTGTGGAATGGCTCTTGGCAAGCAGAAAAAGCCACAACATCACTTATTACATCTCGTGGAGCACATTCTGTGGTAGCTTACGGCGATGTTGCCCACATAGCTTTTCTCGAAAACGGGACATCAGCAGGTAAATATGTTAAATATGATGCTACTTCAGACAGCTTAAGCAGTGAAATAACACTTATAGCAAGCGGCCTTCCCAGATTAACTGTTGCTGATTCAGGCACACTTTACTGTTTCTATGGGGCGGACAATCACATTTACTATAAGACAAGCACAGATAGCGGAGACACATGGAGTTCTCCTGTGGACTGGATAGATGAAACTACAGAAACCCTAAGAGATTTATCAGTATTCTATAAGCAGTATGGAGATTATATAGGTGTAGTTTATCGGACTGGAACTGAAAGTCCCTACAACATTAAATTTGCATATCTTACTACCAATACTCCTCCCAACGCTCCGACACTCGACAGTCCAGCCGAGAATGCCCATTTTGACCCTTCAGCCTCAGTAACCTTTAGCTGGACATTTTCTGACCCCGATGCAGGCGACAACCAATCCGCCTATCAGTTCCAGCTTGACGATAACTCTGACTTTTCCTCACCAATCATAGATACAGGCAAAGTTATAAGCTCAACTTCAAGCACTACTCAGACTTTGCCTTCAGCAGTCGGCTTATACTATTGGCGTGTAAAAACATGGGATTCCAGCGATGCGGAAGGAGCATGGAGCAGCGGAAGAGCAATAATAGTTGACAAGGTTGAAATCACTCTCTCAGTAGCAGACTCAAGAATAGATATTGGAACAGCCATGTCATGGAACTTTACAGCCATCTACGCTTATGATGGTGCAGACGCAACCTCTCATGTGTCTGTAACCTTAAACGATACTGAAACAAAAAATGCTATTGGCAAATACTACTATACCGCAGATTCAATAACCGACAGCCTATATGGCTTAACCGTCTTTGAATGTAATGTGGTTTACGTTATATTTGACAGAGTGAACTTTACGCTTTCAGCGGTAAATGAAAGGGTTGATGTCGGCAAGGAAGCTTCAATAACTGTTTCCGCTGTATATGCGTATGACGGCTCCACATTTGAAGGAACATACAGCCTAAATGATACTTTAACCAAGTCTGAAGTCGGTAAATACGGCTTTAAAGTAGCCTCTATGACCGACACGCTTTACGGCTTAACCGTCTTCACCACAAACGAAATATCCATCGTTTGGGACATGCTTAACATAACCTTTACAGCTTCAGACTGCTCCCCCGACCTAGGCGAGCAAGTAGTTATATATTGGAACATAACCAGAGTCTATGACGGCTCAGCGGTAACCGACTATTCAATAACTGTCCTGAGGAACGGAACATCATGGATAAGCGACGCGTCTTACGGAGAAGACGTTGTTCCAGACGGCTCTGGGATGACAACATTGCTCTATAACTGTTCAGCCGTAACAGACAACCTTTACGGCTTAACAGCCTTTACACAGTCGCCGATAACCATAACTTGGCATTACATTTCAAAGCCTTATAGAGCTTTAAACACGCAGCTTCAGAACGAAGGCAACCCATACATTGTCGAGTCAACCCACCTTGTAACAAGCCTCTCATACTCTTCTGGAAGGTTAACCTACGAAGTTAACCCTGTCAGCAGCCTCGCCGTAACCGCCGTTAAAAGTTTAGGCTATATCCCTCGAATGGTCTATGTTGACGGCGTAGGTCTCCTACCTGAACCTTCAAGAAGCCAGTTTAACAGCAAAACAGGCGTATGCTGGTATTACGATGAAGACTTAGACATAGTATACGTTAAGGTTGCAGGTTCAACTGTAGAGATTGAATGGCACGGCTACGTTCCTTCTCCTGCTCCAGCCCCGACGCCTACCCCAGCCCCAATGCTTTTCGACGTTTCAGTGTTTGCTCCACATACAGTTCTTATTCCTCAGCCATTAACCGTTGAAGTAACCGTTTTTAACCCTACATGCTTGACTGCCGACGCAACCTTGAAGTGGAGACTGCTTGACAGTCAGAATCGAACCGTAGCGGAAGGAACGCAAATAGTCATGGTGTCCCCTATGCATTCTTCAATTGTAAAAGTAACTGTTTCTCCAACATGGACTCTTAAGCCGGGAACATACAGGTTTGAAGCGTGGACGTCCACCCCTATAAAATCTAACGTTGCATCGCAGACAGTTAACATAATGTTTCCAACGGAAATGTTAATTTCAACCGTTCTATTTATAATAATATTGGCTTCCGCAATAATCCTGCTTAGAAGGAAGTGAAATGTCCGCCATTCCGCCTGAAGGTTTAGTCGCTGTCGTCGGCTTAGCGATGATAGGCTTCATGCTTCTTCTAAGCAAAATATTCACTAAGCTTTGGATTTATCTATTGCTGCTTTCTCCTTCATGGAGCATAAGCCTCTACGAGCTTGCCGAGGCAATAATGAACGGAGAATCCATCAGCAACATAATGCTTAACCACGCAACATCCTTCATTTTCATTTTAAGTCCAATAGACACCTACCTTGTCGGAAGCGAATCCCTCATGATATATGGACTTGTGTTATTGGCTATTTGGGCGTATGTAATCCTCGTATATTCGGCTGGAATGCTTGGCGGCTGGGGGCTTCCGCTGTTTCCGTTCATAGTCTGGATTTTAGGCAAGGGTTTGCCTCACACTTTCAGCCTGTTAGAGGGGAAAGTTCCAAGCTGGCTTCTAGCCTTCTACGGTCTTCCTCTAGTAATCTTGTCAAGCCTCGTTTTAGCCTTAGTCACCATATTCATAGTTAAGCCTAAAACTAGAAAAGGCTGACTTTCTCTAGAAGCTGCCTTTTTTTCATGGATTTTTCAACTCCAAGTCTATACAGCGAACTTAAAAAGGAGATGCCTGTCGAAATAACCAATGCAAGATAGAACGGGTTGAAATCTCCAAGCAGAAGATAAACTGAAAGAAACAAGCCTACAAAAGAAAATGCGAATTCCCACACGGTTTTCCAGCTTAGAGAAATAAGTTCGTCTGGAATGTAGTATTTTGAACCGTAACTTTTCCTTTTAACCTTGACGAAACCCTTTTCCTCAAGTCTTTTCAAGTGATAATCTATACTTCCAACGTTAGCGTCAAGCAACTCGGCAATTTTAGGAAGAGTTAGGCTTCCGTGATTAAGTAGTAACTGCACAATATCTTTCGGCTTCACTTTCTTCCTCAACTTCAAGACCATTTAAAATGTTCAATTTCAACTTTAAAAAATTTTGATTTGAAAAACTATTTAAACAAACCCCTATAATGCTTAAACTGGAAAAGGGAAGAAAAATGGCGTCGGAATGGATTGACAAACGCCTTGTAGTTTCAGTGGTCGTCGCCGCCATAATCATAGCCTTCATAATATACATTCCAACAATAATTCAATACCTTGCCGTTGCCCCGCCAGCAGTAGTAGAATATAAATACACAACTGACTTAACCGTCCGCTTCAAAATCATGGATGACACCACAGGAACAGTTTTAACCGCCAACGTCCAGCCTGCCTTCTATTCCGCTGGAGTAGACCCATTCGCCTACACATTTACAGGCTCGCCCCTTACAGTTGGAGCATACGACAGTGCAAGCGGAGAATGGCTGACAGTCCTTGACATGGGAACATACACTCTAGTAGTTTCGGACACCGCGACAACCAAGACCAAATATCCAGAGAAAGTAACGGTTTCCGTTCCAGGCACAAATGAGGACGACATGAAAGTTCCGCTTAACCCATACATGATTCACATGGTTGAAAGGGCAACTCCAACCATAACCCATTCAATATACGCCTACAACGAAACAAGCGGAGCATACGACATTTCAGCAGCAGGATTTGATACTGGAACATACAGCAAATGGATGGTTGAATGGAGATTCAGCATTGCAGGACTCAACAAAATCATAAAGTCAGGACGCATATACCTAACAGACTACACAGGCTTAACAGTTACAACCGCCTATCTAGACGGAGTTCAAACCAGCGTATACTTAGATGACGACGCAAGCGACGACGGAATGTCAGGCTACTACATAGTGTTCCCAGACTGGCAGGCTGGAACACACTACTTGACAGTATACTTCCAGAAAACTGGAAGCCCATCGGCGGGAACATACACTTTGACGCTGTTCGAATACTATGACTGCCTGCTTTCAACGCTAAGATGGTGGACTGACCAGACAGACACGTTCAGCATAACAACAAGCTAAACTTTAAATTCCCATTTTTTTCTTTTCCGTAAACCCTTCACGGTTAAATTAATTTAGGAAAAAAATCAAAACTATGCTGGGCTGGAATGGGATGAACAGGAAAACCATAGTTACAGTTGCCCTGCTGCTAGTCACGTTAACCGTGGTAGCAGTATTTCTTGTTACCCCCCCAAAGCTAACTGTTATTTCCGTAAGTCAAATCAGAATTGAACCTCAAGGCTACGAAAACCCTCAGACAGGAGAATGGGAAGGCACATATTGGGTTGTAGCCGCCGTAACCGACATTTCCGACCAAATCGGCTTCGAAAAAATACTTCCAAACGGAACGGAAGCCACCATAGACGACAAAAAAGTGGTGACTAAATCAACTATTTCAATAAAGCTTTGGCCGCATAAACCATACTGGGAAATCCCCTTGTCTTCAGAGCCAGTTATGGTTTATCCTAAGACTTATCAGGGGTGGGCTAACAAGCTTACTTTAGGCACTTCACACGGAAGAGACGAAAACGTCTATGTAAACGCAAAAACTTTAACTGTTTACCGTTTTGCACGTGACTACTGGGAGGCTCACACACCGTTTACAGTATATGTCTTTAAAAACGATAAATTAATTGGCTCTCAATATGTTGATACTATCGGCGGAACTGAAACAGTTACAATAGTGAATCCGTCAGACCCAAAAGAACAGATTATAATCACTAATCTTGGAAAGATAGGGGCTGCCTACCAGATTACTCTAGGCAAGCTTGCTCTAATAGGAGGGCTAACCTATGCTTATAATGAAGAAGTAGTGGAAAAAATCCTTAGATACGACAGCACTTCTCAGTCCTTCAGCGTCTACTGGTTTGGTCCGCCAAGCGACGACGAGGGACATTGGACGAGATGGAAGGATATAGGCTCTCCGGCAGGCTTATGGTTTGACCATTCAGTGGCAGGCTTCGACTACGTATATGATATTGTTAGTGCTCCCGGCTGGGAGGATAAAAGCGACCTAATTAACTGGAAAAACAAACCGAAAGCAGCTTCCTTCTTCGATATAATCTCTTATATAGAAAGATACTATCCTAGACAGAAAATTGACATTTGGGGGCAGGGAGCGGAAATAGTTGACGGTAACAAGCTTAGAGTTTACATGCCTTACGGTGCAATGTCAAGCCTGATAACCATCCGCGTAAGCTCCGAATTGGCGGACACTGTTGTTTGGAGACCTCCTACCGCCAATATTAAAGTGATGATTTATCCCACTGACCTCGGAGAGATAGGTGAAGAAAAAAGCTTCATGGTTGTTTTCAAGCAGGAATCAACCGTAAGGTCAACTGGCAGAATAGATTTAACCTTTGAACCTGAAAACTTGCCCGTAACTGTGATTCCAGACACCTTAAATCCGACGCTTGACCCCGGAGCAACCTTAAGTCAATACTTCACGTTGAAGAATCTCGGTGCAGCTGAAAGAGTCAGCGGAACACTTGTTATAACCTGCACGGAACTTACTACTGGAAGCATAACCGACCAAGTCAGAATTTCATTTACGCTTTTGCCCAGAGCACAGAACGCTACCACCCTTGAAGTATACACGATAGACAAGGAAACAGGCGAGAAGATAAGCGGAATCCCCGTTGTTATCCGCTACGACACTAAAAGCGACCTTAAATATACCGACCAAGGCGTTGCAGTATGGGATTTAGGAGGCTTTACTGGAACAGTTTCAGTAACCAGCGGAGAAACAGCCATTTACAAGTCTGCATCCGCAACTAAAACCATAACTCCGGGAACAATAAACACCGTTACATTATATCTTGAAAAATATGGGGCTCCGCCGCCTACGCCTCCAATATGGATGTATGTTGGAATCGGAGTTGCAGTAGCGGGTGTAGCCGCAATCATTATTTATGTAATTTACAGGAGGCGAGTTAGATGAAGCTTAAAGTAATCGGAATTGCCTTAGCTGTTCTCGGATTAGCCGTAGTAGCCCTATCCATTTATCAGGCGACTTCGCAGGTCAGAATAATCGCATGGTATGACATGAACGGAGACAATATAATAAACTATAGGGACTTCGACTTAGACAACAACGGCATAGTAGACTCGATAGACGTGCAAATGGTTATTAACGCCGCGAACGCCACGTATCAGAGCCGCTACGACTTCAACAGAGACGGCACAGTAGACTCTGTTGATGTGCAAATAATTTCAGCGTGGCTAGGTAAAGGTAGACTTGCACTCTACGACCTTAACGATGACGGAAAAGTTGACTGGCACGACTTAGATGTAAACGATGACGGCGTAGTTGATGTTCTAGATATAGCAACGGTTGCCGCAGCCTACGGAGCAAACGTTGGAAGCGAAAAATACAATTCTCGATTGGACTTCAATCAAGACGGCGTAATAGACGACGCCGACTTAGACCTTATAGCGTCATATTACGGCTATCCTAGACTGTCAATCTACGATGTGCTTTCCCCATTCCAGCCCGTAGGGCAACTGTTCCTTGTAGGAGTAACGATGTTCGTGTTAGGAGTAATGTTAGTGTTTGCGAGGGTTGAAAAATGACCGCTAAGGAAATAGGGAAAGAACTTGTTACAGGCGGAATATTAGCTTTACTGCTGAATCCTACAGTTCTGTTAATCTTGGTTGTCGCCGGATTGATTTTGCTTGTTGCTGGTCTTGCATTAATAATCTATTATGGACTGTTGACGGCTCTGCTGTTCTTCATAGCTTCAGCGGGAATCCTGCTGTTTCTACATTATGTTGGAGCCATAGACCTTAAAAGCCAACCTGTATTGGCGGCGATTCCTTTCGTGATGCTTGCAGTAGGCTACTTTGGCGAAAGGCTGAACGTGTTCGCTGTTTCGCCTTTATGGACTATGGAAACAGCTAAGACTTCAAATGCTCTGCTGCTTCTCGGAGTAATCTTCATTTTGGCAATAGTAATCATGGTGTTGAGGAGAAAATAGTCTATGAATGCGAAGCTGTTCGCGGCAGGTTTAATCCTCCTTTTTTTAGGCTGGTATGTCAAAACTTTAACTATTCCTTGGGTAGGTGTTGGAACATGGGAGCCTATCCCCGGATTTCCAATTTATTATCCGACTCTTACCACGTGGAATCCTCTAGGTTGGCTTAGTCTCCCCCTAGTTTTTATAGGTGCAATCCTGCTTGTTTTAGGCTTAACTTCCCGTCAAGCCTTAAGAATAATTCTTATTATAATTGCGGCGGCGGCAGTTCTCTACTTTTACGGTTTTCCATTCAACCTTCTAGGGGGCTGAAAGTTGACTGTATGGAGTATTTTCGTAAAGTCTCTTAAAGCCTTTTTGGGCTGGCTTTTCCTCTGTGCGATATTTATGGTTACCGCAGCCTTTACAGGAGGCTTCAAAGTTTACTGCCCCCTCGTCAGCTTTCTAATCGGAAGCATAGCAGTATATTTTGCCATTCTATTCTTCGGGTTAATATTTGGAGTGTGGAAGGAATGAACGCCATAAGAATAAGCTATCTGTTGGCGAGCGTAGGAGTCGTAGGGCTAGCTTTTATGCTTATCTTTTCTTCGTCAGTAATTCTTTTCACCTTTAATTGGGGCATGTCCTCTAAGCCTATGCTTGGCATAGTATACTTTTATGATAGGGAAGACCCCCTTACAATAGTGTCTGACCTTCAAAGAATGAAGGATGACGGTTTTCAGATAATCAGCATTCCATTCGTTTGGGACGACAATCCTAAATCTGCAGTAAGAATTAAAACTAATGTGCTTTATGAGTGGGCTGAAAGGCTCGGGTTAAAAATTTATTTGAGACAACCCTACTCGGATGAAGCCCTGCTGAAGTATTTGTCTTTCTACCATGTTGACTATCTGCAAATTATAAATGAAGCTGACGCTTGGCTGCTTAAAACTTGGGTTGTTCCCGGAGAAGTCATCGCTATAGCTCAGAAAAACGCTGAAACCGCTAAAAGTATAAATCCAAACATTAAAACGGTTTCAACCTATGCTGTGCCCTTCACGCTTCCAAACCTGATAACTGGAACAGCCGAGCATGCTGACATAGTTGGGATAGACATTTACGAAAAAATACAGCTTGACACTTTTCCAATACAGATGCAGACTCTGCTTACGATGACAGGTAAAGAAAACATTTGGATAGGGGAGTTTGGTTGTGCGACTCTGAACGATGAGGAGCAGGCTGACTTTCTGATTGAAGGGCTGAATCTTTTTGCTAAGAACGGAGTTGAAGCAGTTATCATTTGGAGTTGGAATCACTGTGAGGCTCTCTCAATTAAAAGCAGGCTTGCTGAGCAGAAAATTGCGGAGTGGACTAAAACATGAAGCTTTCAACCTTCATTAAGGGGTTATTCGCAACCGCCTTGGCGATTCTAGCTTTCGGAATCTTCGCCAAGGTAGTTTGGAATTTATGGGACTCCTTTATTGAATGGCTAATCCTTAAAGGCTTTCCGCCGCAGATAGAATATGTTATTGGCGGTCTGATTCTAGTTATAGCTGTCTGGCTGGGTTTACTTCAACTTAAGGAGGTTAAAAAATGAACGGCTACTTGACCAGAGGATTCTTCATATTGCTTGTTGTTTCCTTCCTTTTTCTAGTAGGATTTCTGCTTGTTGTTTCGTATAGAACCTATGTTACTGCATCGCTTGAAGAAGCCAATCAAACCTACAATTATATTGAGCAACAGAGAGCATCTGCTACTCTACAGTCAATTCTAATAAATAATCTTATGGTTAGTTTGCCTCTGCTGATTCCGATGGTTGGGCTGATTCCGTTCCTTTATGTCTGGTATAACACGGGAACAGTAATTGGGCTTCTAAGTTTAGCCTATCAGATTCCGCCTACAATATATGTTCTGGAACTGACCGTTCTGGCGTTTCCAGAATTTCTGTCATACACTTTCCTGTTTGCGGAAAACCTCTATGTTTCCTATCTAGCTTTAACTGGTTCTTCCCCAAAACAGAGAATAGTTAAGCATTCATGGAAAAGCATAATTATATACATTTTCCTACTTGCATTATCAGCGGGTTTGGAGGCGGCTATGATTGGCTGAGGTTGGACAGCCCTACGGAAAATTCTTTTTATTCCTAATGGCGTTAAGCCTAGTCTTCTTAGTTATCTGCTTGCTTGCAGGCTACTACCTTAACGCTGAGAGATTACAGTGGTTCGGAATAATCTACTTCGCCATGCTTGTCGTCGGCTTCGCCTTTATGAGAGGAGTAAAATCTGAAAAGCTTGATGAAACCGTGTCAACAACAATCATGTCCCTTTTCGGAATTATGGTAATTGCAATAATAGGGTTCAGCTTTAAACAGCAAGTCATGGGTATTTTCTCAATTCAGGAATGGCCTGCTGAAGCGGCTGCCCCTCTGATTCTTCAAATAGCCACCTTTGCAGTTTCGCTTGGCGTAACCCCGCAGTTTCTTCTTTCAGCAATGATGAACATTCCAGCTCCAATAGCTGAAGAAAGCTTTTTCAGAATCGGAATCTACAATCTATTGGCTCCAATACTTGGAAAATGGTTTGCTGTCGTCGCCCAAGCAATCGCGTTTGGGCTTTTCCATTATTTTGCCTATCAAGTAAGTGTTGCTGGAATAGTTACGGCGTCCATCGCTGGACTGGTTCTAGGTGTAGTTTATGTGAAAACTGAAAATCAAACTGCAATAGCCTTAGCTCACGTAATCTATAATCTGCTGTTGACGGTGGCTTCTTTCCGCTAGAAGCACAAACGTTAAATACTCAATTATGTCAAACTTTTAGACAGGTGAGTAAATGTCTGTTAGCAAAACAGGCTGGACACTTGTCATTACAGGCTTCACATGGATGCTTGTCTCAATGATAGCTGGATTCTCATTAATAGGGCTTGAACAGATTTACGGCGGAATACCCGTATACTGCAAGTCGGCACATTCCCATCTGGCAACCTGCTCAATTATTTTGGTGGCTATGGGAGTTGCAATAGCCTTAGCTGGAAGATACGACATTGAACACTGCGGAGCAACCGCCAAGTGGGCAGCATTTCTCTCTTCTCTCGGCACTATGTTTGCCTTTCTCATGGAATATTTGGCTGGTTTACAGTCAACAGGCTATATTGAAGGGGCATCGTTAACTCCGATGCTAGCTGAAAAACTTCATCCTTTACTTGTCGGCGTCGCATTTGGAATGGGGCTTTTCTTCATAGGGATAATCTTAGCGGTTAAAGTTTGCTTTGCAGCTATTAGTGAAAAATAAAGTGGTGAAGAATATGATTGAAGGAGATTTCGAGGAAGAAATCAAACAGCCAACGGAAGAAGTCTCGAAGGCAGTTCAAAATTGGTGTCCTAATTGTAAGGAGTGCAGAGCAGTTGAGATTGTTGAGCGTAAGGGAGAAGATAAGGTTCGAGTGAAATGCCTTGAATGTGGACATGAATGGGAATGTTTCATTTGACGAAGTGGATTAAGCGGTAATCCGTAAACCATTAACGGTTAAAAATAAAAGCGTTCAACCCTAAAGAGGTTAAGGGAAAACTATGCCCGAATACACGCATATATCAAAAGAGAACGCTGGTCCCATGCTTCTGATAATTACTTCGCTTTTCCTACTTATAGGATGGATTATGGTTACAGTGCCTGACCTTCAGCTTGGAGGAGTAACCGCCTTCCAAATAAGCCTAACCTACGTTGTATTTTTGATGATAACTTTTTTCCTTTATTTAATCAAGTATGCTGCTCCAGAAGCACCTGCCGGAGTAATAGATTTGGGACCTCCTGAAAAGGCTTGGCTTAACGTCGGCATCGGCGTTGCAGTCGGAGTTTTCATAGCTATAACCTTAATTGCTACCGCCGTCTATAAGACAGCTGCAATAGTAGCGTTTTCCATAACAGCTCCTCTCACCTTTCTTTTCGTAGGCATAATTTCCCCTGTTGTAGAGGAACTGTTTTGGCGAGGCTTTCTAACTCCAACCTTGTCGAAGTTTCTAACTCCTCCAGTTGGAATAGGGCTTTCAGCCCTTTCCTTTGCACTTTATCACCTTACAACTTGGGGCGGTCAAGGCTGGGTAGGCTTCTTGACGCCTTTCGCTTTCGCCTTAATTCTTTCTCTTCTAACTTTAATGACTGAAAGCGTGGCGACAGCCATCTGCGTTCACGCAGCAACAAACATTACAATCGCCTTCATTCAAATTCAAGCAACTCAATCCTCAGCTGCTTTAATGCTCGCTCCAATAGCAGTTGGAATCATAGTTGACGAAATAATTAAAAAGAGAAAGATGTTAAAAATGACACGTATGACTGGTCTGTGTCCTTCGCCTCCTTCACGAAGAAAAGGCATAATCTTCGGAGTTATCTATCTGATATTTGCAGTAATTGGAATAGTTATAATCTGGCAATGGCTAACCGTTTATAGGCAAGCAACGCCGGGAACAATCGTTGACGCGGTAACTTTAGGCATAGAACTGAAGATTCCCTACGAAGTGTTCTCCGTGCTTATTCCATGCCATATAGTGCTTATTCCATGGACAATTGTAGAAGCCTTAGCCTACCTGTTCAGAGCATCCTGGGCTAAAAACTCAGCGGTATGGATGCTTCTTATCGCCCTGCCTATGACAACTACTGAAAACGTCTTCAGCTGGTATCTTGGAGGCTCAGTGCCCATATACTGCATCTGCATGTTCGACGCAATCTTAGACTTCATAGCCGCCATATTAGGGTGAAAATATGAGTGCTAAATTAGCCCTCCAAATATTCCTTCTACTGCTTTTCGTAACATTCACCGCCTCTTCAATACTGCTGATAGACGTAACCTATACTATTGTTCCATTCACCATTAGAGGGGAGCCATACCCTGTAACCGTGAATGTCGGCGGCATAATGGCTGTTCTCGCCTTTATTGTTTTGGTTATTCTACTGTTGCTTAGAAGAAGGAAACCTCAACCTTAATTTTTTAACGGTTAAACTTAAAACAGTTATAGGCAAATCCCTTAATGGGAGAAAAAATGAACGAAAAAGAAAGCCTACCGTTCATGATAATATGGCTGTTGCTTGCAGTTATATTCGCGATTTCAGCGGCACTATACGCCGTTAGAATGCAGTTGCACACATTTCTAGCGGAATTCGCCGTTCTTCTATTGATGGCTATAATGCTTAGAGTTCCCTCGACAGGAACTGCTGGAATCGCCACCTGTGCATCATTCATCTGGCTTGTCAACCAGCTTGTCTGGTGGTATTGCGGCGGAATAAATATTGAAGCAAACGTTGCAATACTTTGGGCAACGGGAATCATTAACCTGCTACTGCTTTTCGCAGGGTTGTTCGCAGCGGCTTTAGGAAAAGTGGAATCAACAATGCTTTCTATAGCCCCAACATTTCTAATGATTATTTATTCCCTTTGGAAGGTATACCTTGACTTCGCCGTTTACGGAGGGCTAGCAGGAAATATTGAACCTTGGTCTGGAGGATTATGGGCACTAGGAATCTTCCTTGTGGCACTATGCACTTTGGTTTATCAAGTGGCTGAACCTAAGGGGACATCAAGAACCTTGCTTGTGGCTGTGGCAGCCATCGGCTTCATAATCTCAGCGTATGCAGCAGTATCTCTGGGGCACTGGCTAGCTATAATTTCATAATCAACCCTTCCTTTTTCTGTCGCCACGCCAATACCTCGACTTACAGTTAGGGCACTCCTTCGGATTTTCCACTCTCGGAACCCATTCATACCCGCATTTTTTACATTTAACTTTCCTTTTAGGCAATCATAATCCTCCTAATCATAATCATAGAAAAACATAAATATAAGGTTTATCTAATCATAAGCTAGGTGAAAAAATGAAGCAAACCTCACTTGAAGACTTCGTTAAAATCAAAGGAAACAGAAAATTTAGAATTCCAATATGGCTCATCGCTGTCTTTATGATTGCCTTGGTAGCTTCCGCCTCAGCTGCCCTACTTCAATACTTCGGTCAAGTCGTCACTACCGTAGAGGTGAAACAAGCAGTTCTGCTGGACGGAAAAGACATTTCTGAAATGCCTATTGCTGAATCCGCAACCGTTTCTGGAGGCGAATATTTCTTAACAAGCCATGTGTTACAGAGTCAGACAAGTGTGCCAGTAACCCTACAGTTTCAAACTGAAGTGGCTCCAAGTCCAGAAGGCGTAACAGTGAAATACTTTAAGTCTTCAGGATACACCGTAACAGTTACAACTCAGGTAAAGAGCGAGCTTTCTCCAGATGGGATTCCGATAAGCGTTACTGTTGAGGACATCGGCGATTGGATACAATGGACATTTGACTTTTTCGCCTATAACACAAGCGTTGCAGAAGGAAACGGAAAATTTGCTGGATGCATCATAATCTCGCTTGACGGAACAACTCCCACTTTCCAAATACACAACAACGACGGCACATGCTCCGCCTTCCCATGGGGAACATGGCTTTACAGCCCATACGACCCTACTGGCGGTTGGCATACCAGCGAGGCGGATTGGAACACCCCAGTTTCAGACATAGGCTGGATAGAAGCTGAAGGCGACATGCTTTTCGCCAATAACCCGCAAGGAACACTTGTTGTCAGAATACTGAAAACGAAGCTTGACACCTCTTTCGGCTGGGCTGTCTACGCAAGCATAGCCCACTTCTCAACAATACCCTACAGCATATCCGTTTACCCCGCCGACTTCAATTGGGGAAGCGAAACCTTTGAAACCGCCGTGATTCTTGAGGAAATCGTTTCACCGTTCGTGCTGAATGCAAATGAAACCTTGCCGTTCTACATTCGCTACGAGTTCAACCCACTTGTAGCGGGAGAATATGAGATTACCACTACCGTAACCGTAGCTGATTAGGGAGGCTTATGAACCGCACCAGAAAAGTCAGAAAGCTTCTGTTGGCTGGGGCAATCATTCTAGCGGTTTCTATAGTTATATTGGCAGTAGCGATAATCCAATATTACAGCACGATTAAAACAATAATTCCCGTCGAACAGGCAGTCTGGGTTGATGGCAGACCGTTCAACGAAACAATAGTCGAAACCTTAAGCTCCACTTACGGAGGCTGCACAGTCTATTCAAATCATACCCTTGAAAACCGTGGCGACGTGGACGTAACAGTTCTCTTTGAAGTTGTCAACATAACTGACGGAAAAGGAAACCCGATAAATCCTTTAAGCGGCATAGTTGAAGTGTCGTTTCTGGTGAATGGTCAGCCAGTAGGCTTTACAAATGTGCCTGCCCACTCAACAGTTAACTTTCAAATAGCCATACACTTCCACTACGCAATTGCCCCCGACGTCTACACCATTATAACTCAAATTAAACCTAATATTCCCGAGCCTAGCGAACCCAAACCTCCCGCCTAACCCCCCCATTTTTTACCATAAAACTTTTATGGTTTTCATACTGATAATTCACGTTTGAGGTTAAATGTTCGACATAATTAGCCTAACGTTCTATGCCTTCGGAGCCGTTCTATTCGCGATAGCTGTTCTCATCGCTGTTCTTACCCGTAAAAGCTCTCGTAAAAGCTCCGGAAACGTTAAGCCCCCGCCAGAAAATCCTAAATCTAAATTGGAAACATTCAAAGTTGAAACCGTTTATCTGCATAAGTTAACCTTGACAAATATTGATTCTGCATTTGGGCTTTTAAAGACTCTAAGCAAGAAAGGAATAGCTGCGGCATTAATCCCTAAAGGAGAAGAAATGGTAGTTCAGTTCACTCATGACAAACCGTTAAAAAACGCGAAGGAGCTGAAAGCGAAAGGGCTGATAAAAAATTATGAAATAATGGAGGTGTTTGGCTACTGATGCTAGAAATCCTGCTTGCAATATATGTAGTCGCTGTTCTAGCCGTCACCTATGCAACCCTAAAACATTACGGCTTATGGTTTAAACATCCAACTGTGCAGATTGAAGAGAAAAAAGTAATTATGGAAAAAGTTATGCAGTGGCTTCAAGGAGCTCTATGCCCACTATGCGGTTCAAAAGACACCTATATTGAACGTGTAGACCTCTGGAAAGAAAACATGGCTGTTCTAAAATGTAATGGCTGCGGCGAAAAGTCCCTTTGGAAGCTGGAAGATGGAAACTGGCATTTAATCGCCCCATACAAGTTTACCCCTTCAATGTTTCTGCCTAAACCTGAACCTCCTGTAAAAAAGCAATTTAAAGAGGAGGAGATAAAACTTGAATTTTGAGTCTAGACGGAAACAAGCAGCCATAGCAGTCATGCTAATATGTCTTCTCCTTGTAGGAACAGGGTTCACCGTTTACTTCTACCAGAAATGGACTGCCGCCTCAACTAGACTTGCAGAGGCTGAGCTTGAAAGTCAAATGGCACAATCCCTACTTCAGTCAGTTAATGCAACTGCTCCAAGAGCCTCCATGAATCTAACCTTCATTCCTACGCCTCCAGAGAAAACAGTTGCCCCCGACTCCGTAACTTTTCTAACTGGCTACGTGCGTGTCTTCAACATGTCTGGACTCGTATACCCCGCCACCTTAAACGTGAACTTCACAGTTTCCTACCGCATTATGAGCGGAAACGCCTCCGTCCTCTACAGCTTTATCCCCGTGCAAACCGTGTATTTGGCTCAGGGAGTATCATACGTTGAAGTTCCATGGGGCTTGTTTCCGCTTGAAATTCACGGGACACCTGCAACCCACATAATAATCTATGTAACTGCAAGAGTAACCATCACTTGGACTTATCTTGGAGCCGTCATGGCAGACCGAACCGTAACAGGATACTATCACATATATATTGGAGGGAAATAAGTGGGCGTCGTTGACTTTCTAATTCAATATAGAATTTACCTTGCGTTTGCAGTAGCCATCGCATGGATAATCTACGCCGTCTTTCATGTCAAGAAGCTTAAACCTAAGTTTCTACGGCGTAAGCCGAAGCCAGTCGCGGCTGAAGCTCCCGAAGTAAAATTGACGCAGGTTAAATCGGAAGCTGAAAGGCTTAGAAAAGAAAATGAAAGATTATCGTTGGCTCTTTCACTATATAAGAAGGAAACGATGGAGCAGGAAATAAAGCGTTTGGCACAGCAGAAACTTCAAGCTTTAATCCCCGACGAGCTTATGCTTTTAGACCCCTTAAACAATCCTGCTGGAAGACCAATATACCAGATAGGAGCCGTCCCCGTCATAAACAAGAACGAGGAACTGCAACGGTTAGCGGAGCAAAGTCGCCTGTCAAAGCTTCTTCCAGACTGGCTTGCCAAAAAACTAATAGACTTCATAATGTTTAGAGGCGACACCCTATACTTTTATACTGCCCAGCTTCTTCCAAACGGCAAGTGGGCGATAATCGCAACCTCTAAGCCTCCAAAAAAGAGGGGCAACCGAGTGAAGCCCTCCGCCTTCAGCCGAACCTACCTGCTTTTAACTTCTCAGCAGCCTAAACTAGACGACTTAATAGTTAACAAGTGGGAAGTAACCCATGCTAAAGCAGCAATACTTCTTTCATCAACATTTCTAGGACCGTTTCCAGCTGAGCAGCTCGGCAGAATATATTCCCAGACAGGATGGCTTAGCGGAAGGGAGGTTGCGAAATGAAGAAGCAAGACCCGCCTAAAAATGAGAAGACCCCGTCAAGCATAGAACTTGAAATTCTCGCATTACAGCAGAAAATCAAAGAGCTTGAAGACGCCTTAATTCAAACCAGAGAAGTAGCCGTTCTGGGAAGCCAATCGCTTCCGTTTCTTTCCTCGCAGATTAAGCAGATTCTAGCGGAAAATCAGACTTTAAGAGAGCAGCTTCTGTTTGTGCAGGAAGAAGCCGCCAAAAGATTCACCAGCCTAGAAACAGCGATGCGTGAAAACTCCCGTCTAGAAGAAGAAAATGTTGAACGAAGAAAACTGCTTGAACTGCTCGCTAAAAAATACCGTGAAGCCCGAGACGAAAACGTCTATCTGAAAATACAGAAGCAACAGTTAGAGCAGAAACTGAAGGCTCAAGAACAGATAATACAGGGTGTTTCAACCCTGCTCACCGAAATACGTCAAATGATAGATAAGCGTAAGCTTCCGCCAGACATACTTGCTGAACTACGCAAGCTCATACCTGAACTTCCAAAACCAATGGAGGTTCCGCCGATAAAAGCTGAAGAGGTAGAGGGAGAAGGAGAGGAAGAGCTATATCCGTGAACGAAGAAAAGCCAAAGCCAAACGAAATAGTTTTAGCCCTAAGGTTAGGCATGCTTCTCTCCGACATTAGAGAAACTCGAACCCTAAAAGATTTACAGTTTATGAACCAGACGCTTCAACGATTAAAGAAAATGCCTAAGTTTGCCCCGTCGCCTAAACTGTTAAAGTTAAGCGAAATAACCCCTAAAATAAAGCGGGAAGAAACCGTAGAGGAAGAGCAAACTGAAAAAAGCGAAGGATGGTTCGCCCCAATAAGGAGGAGGCTGCGAAGAAGACTTGGCTTCGGCTAAACTAGACCTAGAAGCAATAAACAAAAAATACGTTGAAGGCTTAGAAACAGTTTGGCCTATGCCGAAACATACAATCAAAATGTTCTACTCTGAAGCATGTCCTCATTGTAAGAAGGTTCTTCCGTTACTCCTAGAATTTGAACGTCAACATCCAGAAGTTTCAGTTGAACTTATAGAAGCCACAACAGAGATGGAAACAAAACATTTAGCCGCTATACTCGGCGGGAAAAAACCTGAAGTTCCCACCGCCCTAATAGATGGAAAATACCTTGTCATAGGAGAAGTCAACTTTATAGAGAGAATTTCATTTGCACTTAAACTAGCTGAGAAAACCCCTCCCTTACAGGAGGAAAAGTCAAGATGGCTGTTGAGAACCTAATCAAAAAACTGATAGAAGAAGAAACGAAAATATTTGAGGAGCACGGTTTAATATTCTATCCTGAAGTAATCGTTGAAGCTTGGAATCCCTACAGCTCGTCTCCCAACCCGCTTAAGAAATGCTTTCTGCTACAAAATGCATGTCTACGCCTTAAACCAGACGGGCAAATTGTCTTGGAGAAAGCTGAAAAAAGCTATTATCTCCCTAAAAACCTAGCTAAAAACTTGGCGAAACAACTTGACATTCCATTTCATTATATTGAGCAAACCGACATATACGACACCTACCTTGAAAAAGTTATGCATCAGCAGCCAGTCAAAATACCTGAAGACATAACTGTTCACGGAGCATTAATACCCTACGGAGCCAGCCCTCTAGAGTCGCTAATCATAACCGCCATAGTCAAATTCGGAAAAGGAAAAGCCTCCAAAGAAAAAATAATAGACTACCTAACGCTTAAACCGCCTGAAGGCGGAGGCTGGTTCAAGAGAACTTCCACGCTAGTTCTAAAAGTGGAGCAAGCCCTAACCAGAATGGTCAGCCGAGGCGACCTAACCTACCATCCTGAAACAGAACAGTATGAAGCCATAAAGAAACCGTCAACCACCCCGCTTTAATCCTAAAACCTTTTATGGAGTAGAACACAATCTAGTATGGGAGACAAAATGCCCCGAAAAATACTTTTCTTTGGAAACTCCCCTTCAATAGAGAAGCAGCTGATGAAAGTCTCTGAAGAAACGGGAACGCTAGCAATAAAAGTTCCCGCTTCTATCACCAACGGAAAAAAGCCAGTAATATGCGTGATAACCGCTGAAGATAACGGAACAGACAAGCTTGACAGCGATGTAAAATGCATAATAGCCCGAGGAGATGTAGCCTCAAAAGTTAAGGAGATGCTGCAAAAATGAGCCTTCTGAAAGCCTATGACATTAAAAAGAAGCCGAAACAGAAAAAACCGAGGCTTGAAGAGGCTGACGACCTGCTAGCCGAAATAGAAAAAATAGCTGTATCCCCCGAAACCGCTAAAATATGGATGGAAGACCCCTGTGGAAAACCATGTTAGCCTACTATGAACTTACAACGGCTTGCCCCTGCTCGTGTAGGCACTGTCATATACCTGAATTTTTAAGGCATGACCAGCCCTTAACACGTAGCTTTCCCGACGTAGCGGTAGACCTTATGATTCTGCGTGAAAGACTTAAAGTTGACGGCGTAACATTCGGCGGAGGAGAACCAACGCTTCACCCAGACTTAAACGGAACAGTTGAATATGCCCTTAAAATGTTCAGCAAAGTAGCTGTAATCTCAAACTGCGTAAACCCGCAGAAGCTTGAGGCTCTCCCCGAAAAATGCTCCATTTGGGTTTCACTAGACTATTATGGAAAAAGGCAGGATTCATGGCGTGGAATAAAAGGATTATGGAAAAACTACCTTTCGGTAGCTGACCGAGTCAACATACGTGCCACCTTACTGTCAAATAACCTTAAAGACATAAAAAGGCTGATTGCTGAAGCCTCCAAACACAACAGACAAATAACGATTGTTCCCTACAAGGGAAAAGGCAAGCTTTCTCCCTCCTCGAACAGCCTAAGACGGCTACTACTTTACATTCTCAAAAACAAGCATGAAAACGCAGTTATAGATGACCCTTCAATAAGAATGTTCTTCGCCTTAAAATTCGGCTTTGAAACAGAAAACATTTGCCCAGCCGCGAAAGGCATAATCCGCATAACCCCCGAAGGCTACGTGAAGCCATGCCCCTTCCTAAACCATACGGTAAGCCACATAACCGAAGTTTCCCTTGAAAAACTTGAAAAAATAAGATGTCAAATAATGGCTGAAACCCCCCTGACCTGCCGAGACTGTCCATACAGAAACATCTGCGGAGGATGCAGAGCAAACAAAGCTGGCTACTGCCTATTCTCCTCAGACAATTAGCCGCCTTTAGGAGAAATTTTATGAGAATCCATCACGGATACATCGGAGCCGCTTTAATATTACTATGCATTCTCACATATTTTGGAATAGGCGTTGTTGGAAAGTTCAACTTTTACGTATGGATTGCCGGGCTGGTTTTAGGCGTGGTTTTGCTTGTGCATGACGCATATTGGCATATTACCCATAGAAAAAGGAGTGAGAAAATGGCAAAGTTTAAATGTGCAAGATGTGGGCATGAATTCACCATGATGTTAGTCAGCGGAATCGTCATCAAAGAAATAAAATGCCCAAAATGCGGACATAACATACTTCTAGTAGAAGAGCCGATAGAACTCTACTAAGGGATACCAAAAATCTTTTATGGACTACGCCAAAATCAATATTGGGATTAACATGAACGCCCTTAACCTTTTCAAAATTAGGAAATCAAAGAAAATCGTTAACGTCGAAGAGGTTGAAACCGACTTCGGCTCAGGATATAAAGCTGAAGTCCTAATTGGAAATTCACTTAAGGAATGCCACCTTATACAGGACAAGTATACTGGTCAATGGAAAACCCTTGGAGACCCAAACGCCTGTCAAGTTCTAGGCGACGTTCTAGACAAGCTTGGAGCACCAATAGTTGAAACTTCAACAAGCGAGAAACTTAAAGAGCAACCCCTGTAGGTGAAACCTTGCCGAAGCAGACCTTCAAGGACATCGGATTAATTATAGGAAGCAAAAAGAAACTGGCTTTAATTGAGCTGAACGGAAAAAACATTCCGCACGAGTTCCCTCGAAACGTTGATTTAAATATTGAAGACCTGTTTTTCACAGCTTTCACGTCGGACAACGAATCTTTATGGGCAATCTCCCTAGATGAAGACCACAAGCTAACTTGCACCTACGACTCCGACAAAAAATCTATAAGTTGCCACATACAGAAAGAGGGAAAATGATGGATAATATAGACCGTGAACTCCTATATATGCTGCTTGAAGCCGAAAAAACTGGGCAGCCAGTTTCAACATGGGAGCTTGCAGGCTCAAAAACTTCAAGTTCAAATGAACGCAATGTTCTAGACGGAATATACCGCTATCATCTCCGCAGACTCGCAGAGCAAGGCTTCGTAATAGAAGAAAAAACTACAAGAGGAAAACAGAAAATCACCTATTATCGAATAAACCCAAAGAAAATCCTATGTGTAAACGGCTCACTCTTTCTTTTGGCAAATCCAATAATGATTTATGAATGTCCATACGCAGACAAATGTAATGCATGCAACAAACCAATCAAATTCTACAAAACCAAGAAAGGACAGCTTAAAGTGCGAGGATGCAAACTTCTCGCCGAAGCACCGGAACACGTAAAAGAAATAGTCTACAAACACTTATTAAGTGAGTAGCCTTGTCCTGTCAAGAGCTAGCTGACCTAATCCGAAAAAGAGGCTACGAAGTCATAAGGGTTCAAGACGAAGCCGACAAATGCATAATAGACTTTAGACACCCCAAAGTCAAAATTGAACGTCCCGTCGCATATTTCCTGTCCTCCGTCGCCTTAGACAAGAAAGACGGACACATAGAAACAACAGTCAGAAGCAAAGTAGACACCTATAAAGAACTGTATTTAGACTACTGCTGCGAAGACAGCGAAATGTGCTGCCGCCCCCACGTAAGCATGGAAGAAAAAATATTAAGCATTGAAGCCAAATTCCATAAATCCCCCAAAAAGAAGTTTGACCAGCTAATAAGCGAACTGCTCTAATAGAATAATCCTCTATAAAAATTTATATTGACATTTTAGCAAAACTGTCTTTGGTGGATGAGGGAAGGCGGTAGGAGTGGCTTTGAGGCTACGGCTAAAAGGCTTTTTCCCTCCCAACGGGGGCGGAGCAATTAGCACGGGTTAGGTCGGTCTAACCGAGCCGTAGCTGAAACGCAACGGTCTCCGCCACCGACACCGTAAACATCTTTTGGTTAAACTTTTTTAATTTAAAGACGATTTTCTCTTGGTGATTCCTTGCCTAAATGGAAAATAGTTAAAGACGGCAGAGTTCTAGGATACGACAATAATTATAATGAAGCCTTAAAAGCTGCACGGGTAATCGGTGCAATCGTTCAGCCAGCTGAAAAGCCAGTTAGAAAATCAAGGCAAACCACACTACCTCATCATGTTTTCACTGAAGCAAAAGCGGAATTTGAAGATTCGCTTCTCGGAAAATGCAGGTTTAAATCGTTCTACCTTGTAAATGACCTTTACGGAGGATACTCCTACACCTGCGAAAAAGGATTCGGCTCCGCCGACTTCATTCCAGCCGTCGAGGTTTTAAGAATAGCTGAACAGGCAGGAATAAAAACGATTCACTTGGCTGGAGGAAGATGGGAAGAAATAGGCTATAAAGGCTGGGGTGAAGAAGTCTCCCTCGAAGAAGCCAAAAAAGCATTAGCGAAGCTTAAAGAAAAATACAGCTCTAAAATATCCGACATAAATGTAATTCTAAGCGAAATCAGAAATTCAACTGATAATCCCTACAACATTCGAGGCTGGATGAGGCTTGAAACAGCCAAAAAGAGATTCTGTGAAGCATGTCTCACCCAGTTGTTTAGAGAAGGCAAAATCTATGAACCTAGACCCGGATTCATCGCTGTAACGGAGGAAAAATAATGCCTTATAAACAGATTAAAGCTTATGGAAAGGTTAAAAAAGTAAATGTAATAGCTGAAGGAGAAAGCAAATATGGAAATAAGATGATTTTAGCTGAAGTTCCATTCTCACTTCCACACATAACTGCATTTGTCATTTACCAATGGCACCCAACGTATAAAGAGTTCCGTCATTTTGCAAGGTTTCTCGCTAACAAAGAAGAGGTTGAACGAGTCAGGGAGAGAGCAGTAGAAGCATTCAAGTTAAATGCGAAAAATATAAAGATGTATCCTGATAAAGGGAGCAGAAGAATGACGTTTAAAAGCGTTACGGAAATACCATACTACGATGAAATGCTTAAAAATCCTGACTACTTCCGTGAATCCAAAGGCTTAGTTTTTCGTATTGAAGTTATGAGTCCAGACGAGTATATGCGGAGAATCGCTGAAATGCATAATGTTCCAGTAAGCAGAGAATGGGAGCATATAGACGCTTCCTCTGTCAACTACCTTCTAAAACAAGTTCAAGAGGGAAAGGCGTTGCCGATGCCCGTTATAGACTATTCTCGGAATCTTCAAGAAGGAAGAAACCGTATGGCTGTCGCCAAGAAATTAGGAGTCAAAAAAGTCCCTGTGATGATTGTTGAAAGGCTTTCTGAGAAAGGTCGTGAAAAGGCTTTAATGCGGATGCGTGGAGCCGCCGAGCCGACAAGATGGCTTGACGTGACAGCGGCATATCAGAAACATTATGACTTGACGAAGAAGGCGTTATTGAAGGCTGTCGGCGGATACGGCAACATCAAACGCATAAAAGAATATTGGGCTTCCCCCTTCGAAGCATACTACAAAATCGCCATAACCCTCAACAAGCCAATAACAGCCGTTTTCAGGCTGAAGGACAGGGACTACCTCGAATTTAACGGGCAGCTAATCCCGCTGTTCATAAACGAGAAAGCCTATACCCCCTACCGTCTACGTCTAGTCAAATACTTTTCAGACAGAAACCTGCAAAAAGAACTCGAAACCAAACATACTGTGAAACTTCAAATAGAAGACTTCTATATTCAAGTAGACAATCCTGCATGGTGGTCAAGGCTAGAGCAAAAATTTGTTCCAAGACCCTGCCAAATAACATTCGCAGTATACAAGTAACCGTAAACCGTTAACGGTTAAACTTTTACAAGCTAGCGTATTCTCTTAATTTAGAGGATGCTTTAATGTCCCAGAAACAGTTAATGCCTTTCATCGTTAGGTATGTCTGTCCGTTCTGCGATTTGCAGGGAGAAATAATTATTGTAGCTTCAAGCAGGAAGAAAGCTGCGTCTAAAGCTCTCGGAACGTCTATAATCTGCCCTAGATGCGGAAGAGGATTCATTCTTAAACATGAATATATGCGCGGCGTTTTACCTCTAAAACTGATTGAAGTGCCTAAACGGATAGCTAAAGTAAAAATTGAATCTGCAAAACGTTTTCCTGACGATACTGTCGCCGTAACCTTACGCTTTTTAAGAGGAGAATTCCCAAACATATTTCCTCGAAGCGAAGTCAAAGTTTTCGATAGGCTGATGCGTGTCGTAAAGGCTACTGGTGAAGAAAAAATAAAATTGGCTGTTCTCGCAGTGTTGATAGCTCACGGTGCAGGCACAAGAAGTCTCATAACTGGCTTCCTATTAGCAAACGGCTATAAAACAGACATATCAACCGTTGGAGAAGCCCTCTCCAGATATGCTTCTGAAGGCTACATTTACAAGGACGGAAGCTACCTTGGCGAAACAATCTATGTTATGCCGGAAGAAGTTCGCCTAAGAATAATTGAAAGGCTAAAGTTTGAACCCTACCTTGAATGGTATAAACCGCAAATGCTGAAGCCCACTCCCCCGCTTAAATTTGTTAGAAAAGAGGTCGAATATGAATGGGTGAAATTCCTTAAGTCTGCTCCACGCTTCCGTTCAGCGGAAGACTACAAATATTACGGTCCATACCGCGAAGGAGAAATAGTCAAGCTGCCGCTTCTTCTTGCATATTTCCTTGTTAGAACAGGATATGCTGAATGGCTGAATCCCAAGAAAGAATCGGTGGCTAGAGCAGAGGAAATCTTCAAGTTTGAAACAATCGAAAAAATTAGAAGGCAAGCCACCCTACTAGAGTTTAGGTAAGGTGAAAGCCTTGTCTGGAGACGAATATGAAAAACTGAAGGTTGAAGGTGAAAAACTGCTTAAAAAAGTTAGAAAAATGAAAAAGGATATAGAAAAACTGGAAGGATAAAATTGCCTGTTCCTAAAGAAAGGATAGATGAATACTATCGGCTAGTTAAGCGGCACTTAGAGTCAAAACGTATTTGGGAACGCACTATCAAGCGTTTCCCAGAGAGGGAACTTGCAGTATACCGGCTTGTGCAGAAAATACTTGAAAGACTAGACGAATGGAATATTGACCCGATGGAGTTTGATTGGGAAGCAGAATTTGAAAATCTTCAATACTACGAGAAAACAGACGATTTTCTCGCAGACCTTGAAGCTAAAGGAAAACTGCCAATTTCAAAGGCGGAGCAGTTAAAGGAGCAGACAAGCAGGCTTGAAGGACAAATAATGTCTCTCATAGAAGAAGCGAAAGAGCTTAGCCCGGAAATTTTAAAGCGTGTAAGAACACGGATAGCTGAAACTCTTGGTCAGGTGGAAGAACTTGACAGGCTTATTCTTGAAATTGGCAATTTGAAGGAGCAGGCGAGAAGGGAACGTGCAAAGGCAAGAGAATACAAAGCTAAACTTGCAACATACGAGAAGGAGCTACGTAAGCTATACGAGGAAATGTCTACTCTGAGAAAGCAGCTTGAAGAAGCCAAGAAAGCTCAGAAACGATACGTTTACAAAATGGTTACTCTCAAGGCTGTTAGCCATATTCCCTCCTTTATAGGGGCAGACATGAAAATTTACGGCCCATTCGAAACTGGACAAGTCTTTAACGTTCCAGAGAAGGACGCCTACAACCTTATAAGTCGGGGTTTGGCTCAGCCTTGGAAGGCAACCTTTGCTCCTCCGAAAGCTCCTAAAGCTGAAATAGAAGCGAAAACAAAAAGGTTATGGGAAGAATACATAAACGCTACTCTTTCTTATGAACCTAGAAAGGCAATGGAGGCGGCTAGACAGCTCAGAGAACTTCGCAAGCAACTGTTCACTTAACTTCAGGGTTATAGTAAAACTCGTCTCTAATCCACCTTAAAAGCTCCAAAGTAGCCTTTTCAATTGCCTCGTCTCGCGGAACAAACTTGTATTTGCTGTCAAGACGATAAATGAAGTCCTCAGCCATAATTTTCATATCTCTCGTGGGGGTAATGCCCATAGTCGCCCTAACCGCCGACTCAAACAACACCCTCAGCCTACGTAAACCTTCAGCCCCTAAGCCTGCATGGATAAACTTTTTAGCCTCTGGAGGCGGGGCTTTCGGCGGAGCTGGCGGCGTAGGCGTAGGAGGGGCGGCGGGCACAATTTTCTCCTCACGTTTTTCACGGAGAATTCCAGCGACAACCCCTGCTGAAGGCACAGCCTTGCCGAGAACAAGTTTTGCTCCGCCCCAAGGAGTAATTGAAATTTCCCTCGCCGGAATCTCCTTTTTTGTTCCTCTAATAATGATTGCCCCCTCAGTTTCAAGCCTATACGCTATTTGACTCGCTATTCCCTCAACAACATTTTTAAGTGTGCCAACGGTTTCCGTAGGCTTCCCCTTAACATAAACCCTATAAAGCATATTGTATGGCTGAACAGTCAACTCTTCAAGCAGCCACACTTCCTTACGCCAATTAATAAACTCCACCCTGAATTTCCCGTCGTTTTCGCTGAAATAAACCCTATACTCCCAGCCGTCGCGAGTGAATCCTTTAGCCCAAGCCAAAGTAAAGCCCTAAACTCTCATTATTTCCTCAAACATAAAATGTTAACCGTAAAAACCTTATGGAAAGCGAAACCGTAAATCTTTATCGGTTAAACTTATTAATCCATTAACAGAATTGAATAACGGTGAAAATTAAGATGCCCAGAGGACTATTACAAGCCTACGCAATACGCAAACCCGCCTTCGTCTTCACAATCGAAGACCTCATGCACGTCAAAGACAGCCCTGAAATGCGACTGACAGCCTCCCCGTTCGTCCACAACTACGAAGACGTAGTGTTTCTCGGTCATGCTGCTCCATGGAAAGGAGCAAAGGGAATTGACCAAGTGGAATCCATTAACCCAGGTGTGGCATCAGGGCTTCGCAGAGCAATATCCATTAGCAAGGCATGTGCGGGCGAAAAGGGAGTCGTCCGCGTAGGAGACAGATGGCTTCCAAAGAAGGTTATCTGCCAAATCGAAAAAGCAGGGAAGAAAGCCGAGTAACCCCCTTCACCCTTTTTCTGGAGGCTGAACAATGGCTGACGAGGCGGGGCTAGACGAGTTACTGCGAACCATAACTGGCAGAGTAAAAGATTCTGTCCGCGACCTTGAAGAAGCTGTCCGATGCATAGAAACCTACAAGGGAGACAAAGACAAGATAGAAGCCTGCATCCTTGAATATCTTAGAACTGGAAGCTCTTCAGCAGAGAAGATTGTTTAGTTTAAAGTAACAGCAAATTTTTTATAGTTATCCCTCTATACTTGTTTGTATGTCGGACACTAAAATATTTAGCCGTATGCCCCGTAAACTTTTGGAGAAGGTAGCCGCCCTTCCAGACATGCTTAAAGAGCCGTTTGTTGCGTTATACTGTTTGGAGAGCAGCCTCAGTCGTCCAGTTAAAGCGGCTGAAGTTGCAAAATGCATCGGTAAGGCACGTGCCTACACGCATTCTCTTCTCCTTCAGCTTGAAAGACTTGGCTTAGTTGAAACTTCAAAGAAGGGGAAAATCAAGCTTTTCTCTGTAAAGTATGAGGAGGAAAAAAATAGTGATAGTCGTGTTTGATATTGAGTCCACCGCTCTATATGCGGACACCGGCGTTATTGTGGGTTACGGCTTTCTGTTTGAAAACGGCAAATTTCAAACAGCCTTTATAAAAGGAAATATTGAAGAAGGAGAAAAACAGCTTATTAACCAGTGTATTCGACAGCTTTCCTCGTTTAGCCACGTAGTCACCTTTAACGGTTCAGGCTTCGATTTTCCCATGCTTATCAGCAGAGCCTTAAAGCATGGAATAGACCCTTCTCCAATTTTAAGCATTAACCATACTGACCTTTGGCTTGTCGTAAAGGAAAATCTGCTGCTTACCCGTAACAGCCTCGATAATGCAGCCAAATTCTTCGGAATAGAAAAGAAAACTAAACTGTCAGGCAAAGATGTGCCCAACCTATATGTGAAGGCGACGCAAGGCGACAAGAAAGCTCTAAGAAAAATAAGGCAACATTTAAAGGATGACCTGCAAGCCACCCTTCAACTATACAAGAAACTTAAACCGATATTAACGGAGGCATACATATTATGTCAAACTTGAAACTCCGCATTTTATCTCTTTTAGGATTAAGATGCAAATTCGCCTATAAATGTCCACTCTACAAGTCTAACGCTGTAACCTGCAAGCATCCAACCGCTGAAAACGGATACTGCGGAAAATACCGTCAGTTCCTGAGGGAAAGAAATGGAGCCTCCGCCTAAATTTTATGTTCCCCGCTCAGAATATGAAGCTGAACTCGCTGAACTGAAAAGTCTTCAATCTGAACTTGCCAGTTTACAGGAAAAGCTAACCCGCATAGAAACTGAAGAGTATAATCCTTTATGGCGAGAAAACGTTAGGCTTGCACGGGCAATAAGACGTTGGGAAACTCGTCTAAGAGAATATGAAGCCCGCCTAGCTGAGCTGCGGCGTATAGGCTGGGTGAGGCTTCACCGCAGAGAAAGAGAAGAATACCAAGACCTATTATACCGCTTGATTCCAAGAGCCAGAGCACGCCTAGAAGAACTGCATGAAGCACAAGAAAAAGTAATAGCTGAGCTATGGCGGATAACAGAAGAGCTAACTCCAATCAGAGCTGAAATAGATGGTTTAAAAGACAGAATAAAGGATGCTCAAGAAAAAATCAGCAGAAAAGTGGTTGTCCAACTTAAAAGAGTCGAGTTAAACGCATACATAATCATCGAGGAAGGCGTTAAAACATACCGTAAAAGACGCAAATCATTAGCGACAGCCAGAAAGCACGGAAAATACGTGAATGTTACCGTAAGGTATCCGCGAGGAAGATTTCAAGCATGGTTTCAAATTGACTCTTGGGTGCTCCCGGAAACAGGAACGGTTCTTTGGGAGCTTGAACCTACATACACCCTAATTAACGAACACGTCATTCCACATATCAACGATGAGTTCGGAGAGGAATTTCATCTTTTGCCTTTTACCCGAGAATCCTTCACTATCGGAGAAACAAGCACAATTCTCGGCGATGAAGACTTAGGAAAGCCTCCAATCAAAGTTAAAGTGGAACGCACAGTAGAAAACGTTAAGCCCTACCATACAATTAAAAACCCTTGGGAAAGAACCGTAAGCGAAGAAATCTTGACTCAAGAAGCCTATAACAGAATAGTGTCGGCGTATCCACATTACGTTGAAGAACTTAAGAGGCTGGAGAAATGGCGGGGAGAATAGAACTTCATAAGTTAATGTGGGATATTGACGATTGCGGAAGGTTCGGCTGGGGGTCTCCTCTAATAAACAGTCTGCTTGAAGACTTGACAATTGCAATTAGAAGTTTGCAGACGCAGTTTCCAGCCCTCGGAAAAGCAGTTATTAAACGCACCTTAAAGGGATTCCACGTGGTTTTTCCAGACAGCAAACTTCCCTTCTGGATGGTTGAATACTTAACGCAGAAATGTCCACATGACTACGGTCAGCTCTGGTGGAGCAGTCAACATCAGCGAGTAACGCTTAGAATCAGCGACAAGCCAATAACAAGAACTAAAGGAAGAAACTATAATGTTAGGATTGCACAGCGGATAATCCATGACCGACCGCAGACAATTCGTATAATCTATCCTGACGGAAAAATTCTTTACCGTAAAGATATAGAGGAGAAATATGGCGATGTCTAGCTGGATAGGGTGTATTCCACTTTTAAATGATGAGTTAAAAAATGAAATTGAAAAGGTGTGCCGAGACATTAATGCTAGAGACCCTTCCTTCCGCTTCAGAATCCACACTTCCTTCATCAGCGATTACCCCTACCTTCTTGTAATTTATGGAGACGATAAAGACCAGGTGTGGCGGCGTCTCGTCTGGCTGAAAAACAAGACTGTTCTGAAAGAGTATGATACTCCAATGTGGGTGAAGCCTAGATGAATGTAAAATATGAAGTGTTCCCGCTTCCAAGCCCCTACAGCTTCGAATGCTCCAATTACGTCAACAACGGAAAGAGAGAAAGAGTAGTAGTCGTCATAGTTCCCGTAAGTTTCACAAAAACTGGAGCTTTCACTTGGCAGATTGGATGGTCATGCAACCTTAAAAGGTCATGTCAAAATAAGGCGTGCCTATACGCTAGAGGAGGGCAAGAATGAAAGATTCTAAGCGATGCGTAATATGCGGAAGCAAACATAAAGTTAAGCCTTTACATAAGCTGACTGCAAACGGATTCATCACGCTTTATCTCTGCGAGAAACATTTGATTCAACTTACTTAAGGTGAAAAATATGGGAAGAACCCTGCTTGTTGAAAAGCTTAGTCCAACTGAAAAAACTTTGTTCATGCAATTTCTTAAAGAACGGTATCCAGAGAAATACCGTGAGCTAGTTAACACGCGGATATGGGATTTCTTTAAGGCGTTTTATGACCGCCTGTTAAATGAGCTTTGGCTCCCCTTCAATAAATGGCTTAAACAAAACGGGTTAAGGTGATGAAGCTACGCTTGAAATTAGAGGAAACAAAATGTATCTCGACGGAAAATTTATAGGCTGGACTGCAAAAACCTTCGAGGGCAAAAAAGCATACATATCTCCTAGAGTAAGAGAAAAACATTTCTTCAGAAAGTTTCAGGGATGGGGCATAGCCCAGAAACTTCTAGGCTTACTCATTCTAAACGGCTATGAAGAAATCCACATAAGACTTGGAAAAAGAGAAACCCTAATCAGCGACATAAACGATTGGCGAAGACACGGAATCTTCTATAAGCATCCAGCATTTGAACCGCAAATAATTCTCCCTGAAAAAT
>Ga0190308_1000073_pt1 | contig 31866 bp, 33 predicted proteins | sample 48700756_MG_FD_165050 | JGI IMG/M metagenome (GOLD analysis project Ga0190308, IMG submission 165050) | Hydrothermal vent sediment bacterial communities from Southern Trench, Guaymas Basin, Mexico - 4870-07-5-6_MG | ecosystem: Environmental > Aquatic > Marine > Hydrothermal vents > Sediment ...
ATGATCATCAAACCTTTGGAGAGAGAAATGCAATAGAACAGTGGTACAGTCTGTTCAAAGCCAGGGTAAAGCGATTCTGGAAGAGATTCCCATACCACAGTTCACTGGAGAGTATCAAAACCTGGACTATGGCATGGTGTGCCATCTATAATCTGTGCTGGAGGTGAAAAAGTTGACAATCTCTCTTTAGGTTATACAAAAGTTCTTAAACATTCACATTATTCAGAAAATTATGAATTTTGAAAGGATAAGATCCAGATTGGCTGGAATATTTCGAAAATTTGGAATCAGGAGCATGGACGCCGATATCCTGGCTCAGCTCATGATAGAAAATCGACCGCTATGCGCATGCGATCTCGGGGAGAGATTGAATTACAGCATATCTGGCGTGACATCTTCTCTGCACAGGTTGATGAAAAGCCACCTGGTGATAAGGGAAAAGTTCGGAAAGAAATACTTTTACAGGGTAGACGGCCATCTGCTCTCCGCGCTTCTTCATCTCATGGAAGAGATACAGAGGCATGACTTTCAGAAACTCAAAGCGGAGATAAGGAATGTTTCAAAGATGGAGAGATGTAAAGAAAGGCTAAGGGGACTGATGGAGAGGATTGAAGAAGCCGAGAATCAACTCAAGTTGATGGTAAATGGTTTAAAAAATGTTGAAGGAGCAAGCCCATGAGAATAGTTTTAACCTCTGATCCAAGCTTAACATCCACATTCAGAGATATACCTTTACTTGACTTCCTACCATGCGCACCCACTGAAAATATACCCAAATTTATATACAAAATCCTTGATACTCAACTTCCGGATGATGATGGCAAACTTATTCAGGCTCCTTATGCGATAAGAAAAGTTGAATCCGCTCTGCTCAATGATGGTTTTAAGAGAGAAGATGTTGTGGTTGCACATCCAAAGAAGATTGAAAAATTCATAGACGAAAAAACGACCATAGTTGGAGTAAACACCATGGATCCTTATGGCTTGGGGCCAGTAACCTTAATGTTCACCGAGGGAGGTAAGAAAACATCTTACTCAAAATACCTTTTCACCTCGTTCATAAGGAGATTAAGAGATTACAGAGAAAGGAAGGGATATAACTTTAAAATAGTCGTCGGAAGCCAGGCGGGATGGCAGTTTGAATTGAAGCAGGATTTAACAGAAGAGCTGGGTATAGATCATGTGATATGGGGAGAGACCGAGCACGTTATAGGAGATATTTTCAGGGATATAGAGAGCGGTGGGGCAGACAAATTTATAAAAATCAAAACGTGGCCAAAGATAGAAGAGATTCCGCCAGTTGTCAACCCAACTTATAAGGGAATGATAGAGGTTATGAGGGGCTGTGGTAGAGGTTGTAGATTCTGTTCTCCTAATCTGAGAAAAGCCAGATTTTATCCTCTGGAGAAGATAATGCAGGAGGTAGAGGTTAATCTACGAGTTGGACAAAAGAAGATGTGGCTACACAGCGAGGATATATTCAACTACATGGTTGAGGATAGGAAAAACTTTTATCCAAATGAAGATGCGGTGATAGGACTATTTGAAGCAATTCTGGAAAAAGCTGAGTTTGCAAATCCAACCCATGGAACCGTAGCCGGCGCCCTTGCTGCGCCAAGGATACTGAAAAGGGTTGCCGAATTGAATCATGCCGGAATAAACAGATGGGTTGGTATACAGGTTGGGTTTGAGACAGCATCTCCGGAGCTGATAAAAAAGATAGCAAACAACAAGATGAAACCGTTCAGCGCTGATGAGTGGCCATGGGTTTTGCTGAATGGAACCTATGCCTTCAATAAATTTTACTGGTTCCCTGCATATACCACTATAGTTGGCTTACCATGGGAGACAGATGAAGACAATATCGACACCGCAAGATTGATTCTCACGATGGAGAAAAAATTAGAAGAAAAACTTGGAGAGAGGGCACATTTCACCGTAACTCCTCTGGGCTTTATTCCAATGGCTGGTTTGAAAGAGGGTAATTTCTTCGATGCAAATGAACATCTCACAAAGGGAAGGATTTTGCACATCTACCACGCATGGCGCCACCTTGCTTATGAGGTTGACCATGGTCTGAAAAGGGTGGCAAAAGAAAATCCGAATCTTGCAATGTTTCTACCACTCGCAAAGCTCGGTTCAAGACTGGTTGTGCAGAGTATAAGGAAATGGGCGATGAGAAAAGGAGTTGATGTCGATAAACCACTCGATCTGATGGATATAAGGATAGAAGAAATAGATATGGGGATAGAGCGCAGCTTCTCCAAACCGGTGGCAACTGAAGATAAGATCGAGCTTGTTACCACTTCCTATAGATGGATCAGGTTATAGACTGAAAAGGTTAAAGTATGAAAATCACCTTCAAAACAAAGGGGGGTTGAGGTGGTATGGAGAAAAAGGAAATGAATGAAGCCGAAATCATAGATTATCTGAACAAGGTTCTGGACAACAAGGTTTTGAAGTTTATCGTGAAAAGGATGGCAAGGATAAAGAGGATAGAGAAGGCGTTTGGCATATACGCTGGCGTGGAAGATGGAAATGCGATGGATAGGATTTATGCGGGCATAATAGGTGGAGCGATAGAGAGAGGGGCGAAGAGATTCAATGTTGAGGGAGAAATGATAAAGAATTTTTTGAAGGATCCCTACATGAGAAAGGCATTTGCGGTTATCATTGGAAGCATAGCCGAGTATGGCATTACCGTACCTCAAAGACTTCTCGCTCCCTTCATGGTTGTGTGGGACTTTACAAAGCAGTGTAATCTCAGATGTAAGCATTGTTATGCAAACGCAAGCAATAAGCCTGCGGAAGATGAATTAACCCTTGAAGAGAGAAAAGAAGTAATTGATCAACTAGACGAGGCCGGGGTTGCTGCGATATCCTTCTCTGGAGGAGAGCCTTTGGTAAATAAGGATTTCTGGGAGATTGCTGAGTATGCTAAATCAAAGGGTTTCTATCTGGCAGTCGCAACGAATGGAACATTGATAACAGAGGAGGTTGCGGAAAGATTGAAAGAGGTTGGAATAAGGTATGTAGAAGTTAGCTTAGATGGACCGGATGCGAAAACCCATGATGAATTCAGAGGAGTTAAGGGAGCTTTTGAGAGGGCAGTAAGAGGGATAGAAAATGTAAGGGATGCTGGAATTTCAACAGGTATAGCAACCACAGTAACCCGCTATAATATGGACAAACTCCCAGAGATAATAGAACTTGCGAGGAAATTGAGGGTTGATAGATTTATTGTCTTCAATTTCATACCCACTGGAAGAGCCAAAGACATAATAGAGGAAGACCTAACTCCCGAAGAAAGAGAAAGGTTGATGAATTATCTGTATGATGAATGGCAGAAAGGAAAAATGCAGATATTTTCCACGTCTCCATCCTATGCCAGGGTATCGATAACCAGGAGGGGGGGGAAGGTATCACCGACCCACTGTGCAGAGCTGGAACTTCCTGAAGAATACGGGGGAGCGGCTAAGGCTTTATCGGAATTCATAGGAGGATGTGGAGCCGGAAGAATTTATTGTTCAATAGAGCATAACGGCGATATCCAGCCCTGCGTTTTCATGCCAATCAAGGTTGGAAACGTCTTAAAGGATGGTTTTGTCAACGTATGGAAAAACAGCGAAGTAATGAAGATGTTGAGAGATAGGGATGCCTCGGATTATGCATGTAATTCTTGCTCATTCAGATACGTCTGCGGAGGATGTAGAGCGAGAGCCTATGCGTACTTTGGAGACGTGAAGGCTCCAGATCCAGGTTGTATCCTGAAAAAGGAAGATTGGGAGAGGTTAAAACCCAAGGAGGTGGCAATAGAGAGGTGAATGTTCTATTAATCTCTCCTCCAACTACAAGTGCTGTAAAATCCGTGGTTGGAGTAACTGGTCCTCCGCTGGGCTTGGCTTATCTTGCCTCAATGATAAGAGAGGAGCATGATGTGAGAATAGTTGACTCCCTTGCTGAGAATTTTTCCCATGAGGATGTTGAAAAGGTAATAAAGAGATATGACCCTGATGTTATAGGTATCACATCAACAACTTCAATGATTCCAGATGCCTATGTAATCGCAGAAGTGGCAAAGAGATACAACGAGAATGTGAAAATAGTGATGGGAGGGCCCCATGTAACATTTTTGCCAGAGAGAACATTCAAAGAATGCCCTTACATAGATTTCATAGTGAGAGGAGAGGGAGAGATAACATTCAAAGAACTCATCGATGCCTTGGAGAAAAACAGGGATCCTTCAAATATTTTGGGGCTAAGCATAAACATGGGAAATAAAGTGAAGAACAATCATCCCCGCCCCCTCATAAAAGACGTTGATACGATTCCAACGCCTTCTTATGACTTGCTTCCCATGGAAAAGTATCAGGCGGATGGTGTTAGGTTTGGAACCGTAATAACGAGTAGAGGGTGCCCATTCAACTGTGCATTTTGCTCTTCCTCTCTCCAATTTGGCAAGAGATGGCGTGGTCACAGCGATTCCAGGGTGATTGAAGAATTGAGATATCTTTACGAAAAATACGGGATTAGAGAAATAGAGTTTCTGGATGATACCTTTACGTTGAACAGAAAAAGGGCTGTGAGAATTGCAAAGCGAATAAGAGAAGAAGGTCTCGACATCTCTTGGTCTAGCTCTTCGAGAGTTGATACGTTCACAGATGAACTCGCGCATGCAATGAAGAAAGGAGGATGTCATACGATTTTTTTTGGGATAGAATCCGGCTCTCAAAAAACCCTGGATTTCATAGGCAAAGGAATAACTCCAGAGCAATCGATTTCTGCAGTTAAGAAAGCGAAAAAACATGAGATTCGCGCTCTCGGAGCATTTGTTATCGGATTCCCAGAGGAAACAAAGGAGGATATAGAAAAAACGATAAAATTTTCAAAAAAGGTGGGAGTTGATTTTGCTCAATTTACAATAGCCACTCCATATCCTGGAACGAGATTATGGAAGTATGCGTTGGCGAGAAAGCTCATTTTGACATTCAACTGGAGAAAGTATACAACCTTAGATCCAGTGATGAAACTCAAAAACTTTACAGCTCAGCAGATAACGAAGCTGTTTCATAAGGCGTACATATCTTTCTACCTTCGCCCACTGTATCTGATCAAGGATTTGATCTCAAGGAAAGGTTTCATTTTCATGAGAGCAGTTCCAAGGGTCATGAAGATGGTAAGATCTGTGATTGGGGGTGATCAGTATGGCAAGAATAGTTTTAACCGCGGATAGGGCTCTATTTACAGATTATCATGGCAACGATTTCTTCGGATTTGGACTGTGCATGCCATACAGGCTCATACCCAAGATTTTAGAATATCGTCTGCTTGCGCCAAAGACACCAACTAATGGTTTAAGGGCAAAGTATGCTCCATATGCTTTGGGTAGAGTAGAAGCTTCTTTGCTCGCCTCTGGCTTCAGCAGAGAAGATGTAATAATCACTCCACCTCATATGATAGGAAAGGCCATTGATGAAGATACCGAAATAGTTGGGGTGCATGTGCTCGATCCAAAGGGTTTGGCACCTGTTCCATGGACTTTAAAAGCATTGAGTGGTGGAGGAAAGACATGCACGGAGCTTGAGTTTGAGAAGTTAATACATGAAATAAAGGATTTGAAGGAGAAATACAAGTTCAAGGTGATTGTGGGAGGTCCCGGTAACTGGCAGTTAAGGGGCTACGAAGATAAATATGGAATAGATGTTTTGTATGATGGCGAATGCGAGATAACATTTCCTTTGATAGTTAAGAAGATACTTGATGGCGAAGAAGTGCCAAGATATGTGCATGGAGAGTTTGCACCAGTGGATAAGATTCCATTAATAACAACACCGAGCAGAAACGGATTGGTTCAAATCACAATAGGATGCCCAAGAAGATGTCGCTTCTGCAATCCAACGATGTGGAAATTCAGGTCTATGCCACTCGACAATATTCTGAAGGAGATCGAATTCAATTTAAAGAATGGCATAAAGAACATAAGTTTTGTTACCGAAGATGTGCTGTTGTATGGAGCAAACGGTTTGCAGTTGAAATCTGATGCAGTTAAAAAATTGTTCGAGTCCACGGCATCTCTCACAGAGAAATACGGGGCATCAAAAAATGTTGGATTTTCTCATGTGTCGTGTGCCTCTGCATTAGTAGAAAAGGATGTTGTAAGGTATATTTCTGAAATTGAAGGATTGAGCGAAAATAACCCCGCATTTCCTCAGATAGGTTTGGAATCTGCAAGTGCAAAAATTGTAAGTAAATATTTCAGGGGAAAAGTTTATCCATGGAAGCCTGAGGAGTGGGCAGATGTTTTGATTGAAGCTTCAAAGCTATTCAACGATTCATACTGGTATCCATGCTATACCTACATCATAGGATTTCCAGATGCGAACGCAGATGATTACATAGCGACCACAGAGCTAATAGATAATTTGAAGAGCGAGGGCTTCATAGGCTGGACATTTCCTTTACTTCTCATACCAATGGGAGGTTCACTGATAGAGAAAAAGAAGGAAGCGGGATTTGCATACCTCTCAAATTTACCTGAAGAGGCAATCGATTGCATGGTAGCTGGCTGGAAATTGAGCGTTTACAATTCCAGAAGGTTGGTAAGTAAATTGATGAAAGGTGGCAATCCGTTGATCTCAAAGATAATGCTTCACTTGGCATTTAAGGCTATAGATGCTATGGAGGGGTGGATAGATGGTATAAGCAATGGCATCGAAATCATAAATGATGTATACAGCAAGGTTGATATCAGGAGCAATTCAGGGCTTCTCAGGACCATGCTGTGGCACAGATGATTATCGATCTATCCCTTTATAGACATCTACCACCTTTCTCGCCACCACCCTCCAGTCGTATTTTTCTTTCACTTTTTGCAGGGCCCTTTTTACGATCTTTTCTTGTAGATCCGCATCATTCATAAGAGAAATCATTGCATCTGCCAGTGCAGATGAATCAGATGGTGGTACTAAAATTCCATAACCCTCGCCAAGAATCTCCTCTATACCACCCACCCTCGTTCCTATCACGGCTGTACCTGATGCCATCGCTTCAAGTATAACGATCCCAAAAGACTCACCAAACGAAGAAGGTAAAACAAAGATATCTGCAGAGGAGAAAAGAGGATTGAGACGTTCATCTGGAACGAAGCCCAAAAATTCTATGTTTTCGTTGATTCCCAAAACATTTGCAAAAGAGTTCAGTATCGGTTTCAGTTTCCCTTTTCCCGCGATTCTTAACTTTGCTTCCGGAATTTCTTTAAGGACATCTCTAAACGCCAAAAGGAGAGTGAAGAGACCTTTCTTGCTTACCAGTCTGCCGACGTACAGGAAAAACGGCTCGTCACCAAAACCCATTATCTTTCTCGCTTCCCGCTTATCCATGTTTCTGAATTTGTGCGTATCCACACCGTTGGGTATGACCCTAACAGGCACATCCGTGAAATGGGAAATGAATCTTTTCGCCGCTTCGCTCACCGCTATTATCTCATCCGCCTTTGAGAGCATCAGGCGATATACAGGGTAACCGTAGCTAATGGTCTTCCACAGATATTCATAATCTGGCATGAATGATACCGTATGGGTTGTGAGAATGGATCTTATACCCAAATCTCTCGCTATGGCAAGGGCGCTGAGGGGCATTCTTGCAAATGCATGATGTGCGTGAACAACGTCAAAATCTCCCTTTTTTATAATTTCTCTCATCTCCTTAGATGTCCATGGAGATATATTGAGCCTGAAAAAGGGGTCTCTGGGTCCTTTAATCGTGTGTACCGGAGCATTTACGGGAATCTCTTCGGGATTCCAGCAACCTGTTATTATCTCTACCTCAATATTACATCTCATCAGGAATTCGGTAAGATATTTTACATGAACTGCCACCCCGCCGCCTCTGGCATCAAACCATTCAGTGACCATAGCTACTCTCATGTTGATCCCTTTATGTATCGCATGCCAAATCGACCGGTTTTGAAATTGTTTTTCATGCGAATAACGCCTTTAGTTTAAAGTTGTTGAGATATTGTGAACTTAATCGTGAGGGGGTTTAAAACCATTGGGCATCATCACAGAGGAGTTGAAAGTCGTACCCATCTTACAAACGATCTCGATATATACGAGTTTATAAAACCTCTTAAGCCCATATCCCCTTTTTCTTAAATCAATTCTCGATCGGTGAAGTCTCTCGCTCCCTCTGCAAAAAATTGAAAAAGTCCACGGGCATTGAAGCAAGAACATGAGAAGAGAATTAAGAGCGATAAAGTGGCTTCTGAAGAGTTATCTTGACTATGATAGACCCGTTTATGGCTCCTTTAAGGTAACACATCGATGCAATATGCGATGCCCGTTCTGTAACGTATGGAGACAGAAGACCAGAGATCTATCAACAAAGGAAGTATTCAGAGTAATAGATAAACTTGCGGAATCGACTGTAACCGTTTTGAGTTTGGAAGGTGGAGAACCAACTCTGAGAAAGGATATTCTGGACATAGTAAAATATGCTCATGATAGATCATTCTATCTTTTTATGACAACAAATGGGACCCTCCTTCATAAACTGCCTTTAAATAAATTTTCAAAATATCTGGATTTTCTCCATGTTTCTATAGACGAAGGACACAACAATCTCTATCTCTTTGATGAATTGAAAAAATATACTCCAGAAATAAAGATAACTGTGCAGACTGTCGTCACGAAAAATGATATAAAGGAGATGAGATGGAAGGTTGAAAAAGCGTATGATGCTGGGGCAAGGATACTACTCATGCCAGCGGTTAATCTGCCGGGCGCAGAAAGCATGGCGCCCGATAAAAGAGAAATGTATCGGGAGCTGATAAAATTAAAAAAGGAATTTGGAAGCACTATAGTGACCAGCGATGCGTTCATAGAGAGCTTGGTAAATCATTACAAGTGTAAATCCTTCTCTGTGATGATTGAGTCAAATGGAGACATCATATATCCGTGCAGCGTGATCGGCTGGAAAATCGGGAATCTGTTGGAGAAAGATCTGGAAGACATACTGCTTTCTCCAGAGGCAAAAAAGGCTAGGGAGGTTATGCATGAATGTAAAAAGGAATGTATGCTGTATCTGCATGCGGAGACATCACAGTTTAACAAACTTGTCAATCTTGGAAAATATGCCGTCAGCACAATTATTGGCTATATGAAACGTTGAGAACTTATTTGAGAACTTATTTATCAAAAGAGCCGAATATCTTGTGTTGATACACACCACCAACAACTATATTCAAATAATATGTCACCAGCCTCCATCCAAGTATAAAAATGCCCAAGATGGACTTATCTGGAACGAAGAAGGAGTAGAGCACCGCCGCCCCCCCTTCTGCGATTCCACTTCCTCCAGGAGTTATCGGAATAATCGACATTATCACGAGCAAGATCTGAGCAGATACAGATTGAATAATAACAGGATCTTGACCCAGACCTTTTAATATGCATGATGGGACGAGAAATTCCAGCAACCAGTATATCGACGTGATGGCAAGAATTACACCTATAGCTGATATGTTTTTCCATGAAAATATCTCCTTAGCTCCTTTGTGGAAACTTTCAACGAAGTCGTCGATTTTATCAACTATCCTCTCCATTTTCTTTTCAATTTTTTTTATTTTGATCCTCCTTATCAAAGATTTTATTGATTTCTTTATGATTTCGGGTTTTTCCAGCAAGTATGCAAAAAGGATTAAACCTCCCATAAATAGAACTGTGCCGGCGAGCAGGATCAATTTCATAACTTCATTTTTAATATAAGTATTCAATATAAATACAGCGACTGGTAGAGACAGCGTGAAAAAGATTGCGTCGAATATCCTCTCTCCCACAACCAGTGCGGTACTTTTTCCAACACCAAACCCCTTTTTTGATAGAAGATGAATCCTCACAGGCTCTCCTCCTATGCTTGACGGTGTTACCGCGGATAGGAAGAGGTTTGATATAGCTATACCTATACCTTCTTTCAAACTCACTCCCTTGTCTTTATCAATATATCTGCACATCACGGTTATCCGGAGGCCCCATACAACCCATGATAAGATGTGGAGAAAAGCCCCAAATATCAACCATACAACCTTTATTTCCCCGATCTTTTTGATGGATGAGGGATCGAAGGTGAGGGCAAAGACCACGGCTATTGCTGCAAAACTTATGATGAGTCCCGCGATCAATCGCTTGTTACGCATCAATTAGCAATCAAAAAATGATATAATTGATTTTTCATGATAACGAGGAGGAGGACAAATCTAGCCCGCAAGAAACTATTAGGATGTATGGATGTCTACCATCCGTTGCCATAACGGATGGTGGTTCGTGGTACCTCGTGCTGAGAAGGTATGGTACAGGGTGGTATCTGGTGGAGTAAGGAATTACATTGGAAGATCGATAGAAACGGTCAAGGAACAAGACAAGGGTATTCGACGATCACTTCCCAAGTGAGAAGTGAAAGGTAGAACATGTTTATAGATGGTTGAACCTGTACGTATTCTATTATGATTGGATCTGTAGTATTTTGCCCTGCACAGACTCTCACCGGTCTTCCATGAGAAGGGTATAGAGGTCAAGGGCGAATTTGAGAGAGGTTACTATAGCATTTTGTAGATACTCCGCAATGCTTAAGTTGACGGTACCAGACTCGGTTTCGTTAAGTTTATACATGATATACCCGATCTCCCACAGAGTTTGTTGAAAAGAAAAGAGGGGATAAGATAATGGAAGATGTGATTGATTTGGATACCGGCGAATTAAACCAGAGGGAAATCAAGGCAATAATGAATACTCTCCCGATAGATGTAACCTTTGTAGACAAAGATGATACAGTCAGATACTTCAACAGACCCGAGGAGAGAATATTTCCCAGAACAAAATCCGTTATAGGGAGAAGGGTTCAGATGTGCCATCCACAAAAGAGTCTGCATGTTGTAAATAGAATTTTGCAAGATTTCAGGGAAGGTAAAAGAGATGTTGCCGAATTCTGGATAAACGTGAAAGGGAGACTTATTTATATAAGATACTTTGCCGTCAGGGACAGAAATGGAGAATACCTTGGAACGCTCGAGGTTACGCAGGACATAACGGAGATAAAGAAAATTGAGGGAGAAAAAAGGTTGCTGGATGATTAGGCGGAAATTTTTATTAAACCTTCTAACCGATTTTTTTTTCCGAGTTCAAGGGCTATGGAAGCTGGTATAGCTCTTTGTCTCATCTCCCCTATAAAGTTATAGATTGTTCTTCTCAAATCGAGAAAAGCGTTTGCAGATTCAAATGACTTGAAACAACGCATCACTTTGAATCTCAATCCATATCCTTTGCATACCATAAGAATGCAATGGATTTTCATGCTATAAATTAACTCTAAGGTTTAAAGAGGGTGAAAATTATCCACAGGATTCTGGTTTGTGGTCATTTGTATCAGCGAGTGGTTTCGTTTATATAGAATATCTCGCCATCGTGAAAAACTTCTTTCAGTTCTCCTTTCTGCACCATATCGTCTATATCATCCCAAGTCAGATTGTAACTTTCAAGGATATCTTTCATGAGAGACCTCCTTATCGGATGTATCGATGCGAGGTCCAGTATCTTTCCCTTGATTATTTCCTTATCCATATCCATACTTTTTATCCCCTCGTCAGAGGTTAATCTTTCTTTGCTCCTTTGACGTATGCACGCAGTATTAAAAAATCATTGGTGAGAACTTGTTTCATTTTTGGGTTGTACACAGCAGTAGCTGGATGGTACATGGTGACGATTGTTTTCTCGGATTTAAACACCTTTCCATGTATTCTGCTTATCGGCTCACTCTTTAAGCCATATCTATTCAGCACATAACGAGTGGCGAAATTGCCCAGTGTTACGATTATATCAGGGTTAATGATTTCTATCTGTTTATCGAGGTACGGTGAACATGCCCTTATTTCTTCATCCAAGGGATCTCTGTTGTTCGGTGGTCTGCATTTCAGAACGTTTGTGATGTAAATATCCTCTCTTTTCAATCCCGCTATCTCCAGCAATTCATCAAGAAACTTTCCCGCTCTGCCAACGAATGGTCTTCCATTAACATCTTCCCAGTAACCTGGAGCCTCACCCACGAAGAGAATTTTTGACTCAATGGAACCCTCTCCAACGACCGGATTTTTTCTGCTCTTCCACAGGTTGCACTTCTTACACCTCTTTATGTCTTCTTCGATCTTTTTCCACCGTGAATACCTGTCTCCATTTTTCCCTTCCATCATGAGATGTCACCCGGTACCTGATAATTTGAAATGAGGATCGAAAATTATCATCGCTCAACGCTTTTGAGGAGTTCGTCTATTATTTTCTTCATATCCCCAACCGATCTCAAGCCCGTTACAGTTTTCAATCTTTTACCATAACTGAAGAAGATAACAGATGGCACACTTGTTATCTTGTGCTCACTCGCTATTTTCTCATTCTCCTCAACATTGATTCTGCCAAAAGCAACCTTGCCCTTGTAAAGTTTTGATAATCTCCTGAATCTTGGAATCATATCCCTGCATGGCTTGCACCAGTTAGCATAGAAATCTACGGCGGATAAAGAATATCTGCACACGAAATCTTCAAATGAGTTGGAATCGAGTGACACCACATGATCGGGAAAAGTTCGCTCATCACCTTTAGGGCATTTCTTTCTCCCGAACATGTATGATGAGCGTATGCTCAATCTGCTTAATTAATTGTTGGATGGAGTGGTTTCGGTCTTTTTATCCTGCACATCCCGCACATCGTGAGATGACGGCGCCGTGCACACAGTATTAATATCGCGTGTTGTTTTTACCGTGCTACAATTATGAGAGTGGAGGAGCTAAAAGAGAGATATCGCGAGATGAAAGATGTTATAGAGAAGAGACTGGAAGAATTTGACAGATTGTGGAAGGAGGGGAGTGAAGAAGAAATATTTGCGGATTTTCTGTTTTGCTTACTTACTCCCCAGTCGAGAGCTAAATCATGCTGGAGAGCGGTTGAACGGCTGGTTGAAAAGGGTCTTCTTTTGAATGGTGGCGAAAGAGATATTGAAGATGTTCTGAAGGGAGTGAGGTTCAGGAAAAACAAGGCAAGATATATCGTGGAGGCAAGAAAGCTCTTTACCAGAGAAGGGCGGTTAGAGATTAAGAAGTTCATAAGCTCGTTTGAAGATGTAAAGGCATTGAGAGAGTGGCTCGTCGGAAACGTTAAAGGAATGGGTTACAAAGAAGCCAGTCATTTTCTCAGAAATATAGGTTTAGGTAAGGATATGGCCATACTCGACAGGCATATTCTGAAAAATCTAAAGACGTTTGGAGTGATAAATGATATACCAAGATCTCTCGGTGGAAAAAAATACTTGGAGATAGAAGAGAAGATGAGGGAGTTTTCATATGAGATAGGGATACCAATCTCTCATCTAGATCTTCTTTTCTGGAGTAGACAAACCGGAGAGATTTTCAAATAGTTTCGTTTCTGATGTTTTTAATCTCTTCCAGAAGAATTGCGGGACACAAGCGCTTTACTCCATCTATTTTACCAATCTGCTCTGTCAGTATCTTTGAGAGGTGCTCTCCATCTCTGGCCCACACTTCAGCCATTATCATGTGGTCACCTGCAGAAAGATAAACTGCCTTTACCTCCTTTACTTCAGATAACTTCTTGGCCACATCAAGTAACCTGGTGGGCTCCACATCCAGACCTAGGAATGTGATGCTGTTGTATCCCAGCTTTTTGGGTTCCACATCTATCGTGTATCTTTTTATTATACCCTCTTTCTCCATGGCCTCTATTCTTTTTCTGACTGCTCCTTCGCTCAATCCAACCTTTTCGGCGATCTTGGTGAAAGGGGTTCTCGCGTTTTGCAGGAGCATGTACAGTATCTTTTTATCGATTTCATCCACCATGTACTACGAACCTCGTATAAAATTGATATCCACTTCGTATTATTTATATCTTTAGATTGTCTCATAAACCGTTATGCATAGAAAATCGTAAAATATTTTTCGAAATTCGTGACAAAAATTATATATATTCGGAATGTATATGGATATCCCGGTGATAAAATGGAAGAATATGGAATACCCCTTCTGGGGGAGAAGTTTCCCGAGATGGAAGTGCAGACAACACATGGAAAGATAAAACTACCAGACAGGTACAAAGGTAAGTGGTTTGTCCTTTTCAGCCATCCCGCCGATTTCACGCCGGTATGCACAACAGAATTTGTGGCTTTTCAAGTGAGATACGAAGAGTTTCAAAAACTCAACACAGAGCTAATAGGTCTCAGCATAGACCAGGTGTTCAGCCATATCAAGTGGGTGGAATGGATAAAGAAGAACGTAAAGGTGAAGAGGAAACCTGTGGAGATCAAATTCCCTATAATTGCGGATGATACTGGAAGAGTAGCGAAGAGACTGGGATTGATTCACCCGAACAAAGGAACGAACACTGTAAGAGCTGTGTTTATAGTAGATCCAAAAGGAATAATCAGAGCAATACTCTACTACCCTCAAGAACTCGGAAGAAACATGGACGAAATTTTACGGATGGTGAAAGGTTTGCAGATATCCGATAAACATGGTGTAGCCATACCCGCAAACTGGCCAAAGAACGAGATAGTGAAGAGCGATGTTATCATACCACCAGCAAGTAGCGAGAAAGAGGTTGCTAAAAGATGGGAATCTCATCGAAGAGGAGAGATAAAGTGCCTTGATTGGTGGCTGTGCCATAAAGAGATAGAGGAGGATTAAAAATGTTGAGAGAGAATGATGCCAGACAGAGAGTATTTACTCCGCCGGCGCAGGAGGTGAAGTAATGCTGTCTAAGATACCTGTAGACCTTGGTAAGGTGAAAGAGGAGGAAATTGAGAAAGAGGTGCTGAGACTGGCAATAATAGCGGAGCTTGATGCCATAAATCTGTACGAACAGATGGCTGCTATGGTGAAGGATGAAAAAATCAGAGCTGTGCTTGAGGATGTTGCCAACGAAGAAAAGACCCATGTTGGCGAGTTTCTAACCCTCCTGTTGAAGCTGGATGAGAAACAGGTTGAGGAGATTGAGAGAGGAAAAGAGGAGGTGGAAGAAATTCTGGGGGTGGATGAGTGACCGGAAGGTATGAGATGTATAAATGTGAGATATGTGGGAATATTGTTGAGATGCTGCATGCTGGGATAGGAGAACTCGTTTGCTGCGAGCAACCAATGAAATTGCTTGAGGTGAAAAAGGAGGAACAGGGATATGAAAAGCATTTACCGGTTGTTGAAAGCAGAGATGATAAAATCATTGTTAAGGTTGGCAGCGTTCCTCATCCCATGGAGAGCGAGCACTACATAGAGATGATAGAAGTTATCACAAGAGATGGAAAAGTATTGAGAAAGTATCTCAATCCGGGAGAAAAACCCGAAGCAGAGTTTGATGTTGATGTTACCGATGTAAAGGAAGCGAGAGAATACTGCACGATTCATGGTCTGTGGGTAAAAGAAATTTAGGGAGGTGAAAACAAAATGAGAAAGATGACTGAAAAATCTTTAAATGAAGCTTTTGCAGGCGAAAGCATGGCACACATGAAGTATTTGATATTCAGTGAGGTCGCAGAAAGAGAAGGTTACTCAAATGTTGCCAGATTGTTCAAGGCTATAGCGTACGCTGAATTCGTGCACGCAAAGAATCATGCAAAGAATCTGACCATGATAAAAGAGACCGCAGATAATCTGCAGTCAGCCATAGACGGAGAAACTTTTGAGGTTGAAGAGATGTATCCTGCCTATGATGCCATAGCAAAGCTTCAGGATGAGAAGAATGCACAAACTGGGATAAAATATGCCCTTGAAGCTGAGAAAATCCATGCAGAGCTGTATCAAAAGGCGAAACAGACTGTACAGACAGGGAAGGATGTGGATATTGGAGATATATACATATGTCCAATCTGCGGGTACACGCATGTGGGGGGCGAACCTGACAAATGTCCCATCTGTGGTGCACCTGGTAAAGAATTTAAAAAGTTCTGAGGTGGTTTGATGGATAAGGAAGAAATGGTTCTGGATGCCTTTAAGAAGGCTGGTAAACCCTTGAGACCAGGAGATGTAGCAAAGATCACTGGATTGGACAGCAAAGAGGTTTCCAAGATAATAAAGAAGCTGAAGGAGGAAGGAAAACTCATTGTCCCAAAGAGATGCTACTACTCTTTACCTTAGATACTCATAATATTCTCAGAAGAGATCGTATTAAAAAGTTGATGCTCCGCGCCCGACGATAACCGTTATAAATTTCTTTATGTTATGAGGGGAGCATGAAGTTCATCAGGGATTACAGATTCGCTCTGATTCTTATACTCATACTTGCTGTTTTCGTTAGATCACTGCCAGCGTGGTTGTACCCAGCTTGGGGAGGAGATCTCGGAATATATTATGGAATCGCACATAGAATAATGGAGAGCAAAGAGATCTTTGTTGATTACAACGGATGGGGGAGTTCGTATAATTATTTTCCTGTACTCTATCTCATTTCACTGACCTTCCATATCCTGACGGGGGTAGATCTCCTCACTATAATGGTCAGGATAGCCCCGATAATTGGAGGTTTGACAGCAATCATCTTTTATTACATAATGATGGAGCTGACAAAAAACAGGAAAATATCATTGCTTTCATCCTCTCTGCTCGCAGTCGCTCCCTTCCATGTCTATCAAACAAGTCATGCAGCTCCTTTAACGGTGGGTCACTTCTTCATGCTTCTCTCGATACTCTTCTTTATAAAGTACCGGCGTAATGTCAAATTTTTGCCCTTGCTTCTCCTGTCAACAATCGTTCTCATACTTTCCCACCATCTCACCACATATTTCTATCTTATAACGATCTTGGGTATGATCGCATGGAGGAACTTTAAATTCGAGATATCAAAGAAAGAAAACCTTTATGATTTAACTTACCTGATAGTTGCATCCGCCCTTACCTTTTCATACTGGAGATTTGTTGCCAAACCAGTGTACTACTCCTTTATGAAGAGTGGTTTACATCTCCTGCCGTGGCAGGTTATTACCCTTTACTTCTTCGTTGTTTTCCTTTCTTTCTTCCTTGCAAGCAGGTTGAGGGGAAACAGAAGAATCTGCGGAATCTTGTCAAAAATCTCTTCGGGCTGGTACCGGAAATTCCCAAGGGTTCTGATTGCATCCTTTGTAGGAATTCTTCTCTTGGAGATACCTTTTCTGTTTTTTGAGATACCCACCGCATATATAAAGATGAATTTCACGGCAATGCTTTTGTCTGTACCAACGGTATTATTCTCCTCTATCGCCATCGCCGGCGCCCCATGTCTATCCATGAAAAAGGAGAGGAGTTTTCTCCAAGGATGGTTAATTGCTATAACTCTCTCTTTACTGTACTCTCTCATAACTACCAATACAACCCTTTATCCATACCGGCATATGGAATATCTCATGGTTCCGATGTCTGCATGCGCAGCATTTGGTATTGTAGAGATAGGAAATAGAGCGAAGAAGATAAATACGCAGAGATTGAAGAAGTTATTTGGAGAGATATCAGTAGAAGTATCTGTGTTTGGTATTGCCATGTTTATTATCTTAAGCAACACACTAACCGTGTATCCGGCTGGATACTCGTTCAAGCACTTGGATGAAAGGTACTCCGAACCGTGTTTCCATGCTATCGAATGGTTGAAGAATAACACCAAGAATAATGATACAATCGCCACCGACCTCAGATTATCTGATTTTGTGTGGGCATACGGCATGAATGCAACCTTTGATAAAACGAATGTCACGTGGAGCTGTACCGACTGGAGAGATTGTCTGGATGAACTCAGGGGTAATGAGAACTACAGCAGGGTGACCTATATACTGATAGATGATGTAATGAGAAACAGTGTGGTCTATCTCAATGTTGACCTTCAGGTCCACATGACCAACGAATCTTATGATAAATTTTTGAGGGAGCCGTTTGAACTGGTATACAGAAACGCAACTCTCGATAGCAGTGGTGAAGAGATTCACTGGGCAGAGGTTTACCGTGTGAACTGGACTTACATAGAAGAATTCGAGGAGAGAATCTCCTCATAAATCTTCCTGAGTTTTTTACCAACTATTTCAAGAGAGTGTTGCTCCGCAAGTTTTCTCGAATTTCTGCTCAGCTTTTCTCTCAAATCCTTATCGTCGATGATCTCTTCCAGTGCCTTTTCAAAGTCTTCGTCAGTGGAGCATTTGATGCAGTTCTCTCTGTTGCGCAACCACCCTTCATAAACAGGGATATCCCTCACTATGAGTGGCAAACCGTATGCTCCCGCCTCTAAAAGCACGATTCCCTGATTCTCCTCGTAAGATGGAAACAAAAAAACATCAAATTTCTCATACTCTTTCCTTATATCCTCGACGTAACCAGTGAACTGCAGATTCGGAATACCTTTCAGTTTTTCAACATCAAAGAGCAGATTTCTCCTTATGTCCCCAACCCATCTAAATGTAAATTCCGGAAATCTCCTTGCCAGATTTGCAAAGGTCAGCACACCTTTTCTTCTGGTAACAAAGCCAACGCATCCTATCACGAAATCATCTTTCTCCTTTTTCTTCCTGTTTGCATCCTTCAGGAAGTTCGGATCTATTCCGTTGCTTAAGACATAAACTGGTCTGTTAACACCATATGAAAGGATCAGCCTCTTTGTGTAAACGGAAGGGGAGATGAGGGCGTGCCCACTTGAATATGCGAATTTCAGGAACCTCTTGAGATATGGAAAAATTTTATTCCCAAACACAAAGGTGTCTCTGAAATCCTCCGCGGTGATATGAGTGCCAATAACAACCTTTTTCCCCTCCTTTCTTGACTTTTTTGCGTAGAACAATGAATTTATCCCCGGAAACTCTATCTGCAGTATGTCAAAATCCTGATCCGACAATGATGTTGAAACCTCCATGCCACCATATCTGCAGGCTTTTATCCTGTTACTGTACGCTGTTCTCACTCCCCCCGTTTTTATCAGTCCCTTCCCCTCCAAGTATACACAGATCTTCATGCATCGGGAACATACCGTAAATCAAATATATCTTTTTCTGGTCGATGGAGACAGATGGACAAAAGTACATGTCGGTCATCATCAGTTTGATTTTGGGTTTGGTGTCCATCACGATAATATTTTTGTTCACTTTTTGATAGATCATCCTTTGATAAACTCAGAGAGGTACAGATCAACCGGTTGATGATAGCTATACTTCTTCACATCTTATCGTGGATAGTATGGGGGTTCCCTGTTATCTGTTATAAGCGGTTATGTCGATAGAAGATACAGGGTAAATCTCAGAGAGGCACGAGCATAGCTCTATCAAATCTCTTTCTCCCGCAATCACTCCGTCGATGGCGGGCGGCGAGCCGGTGAGATTCATAACGTACTACATGAACATCATCGTGGGTGGCATCTTCCAGTATAAATTCTTCGGGTCGCTTTTTTTTCAAAAGAAAAGAAATGAGAGAGGATAAATTAGCCGAGAACCATCTGCAATACGCTCTGAATCTTGCACACCGCTTTTGTGAGCAATAGCTTGACGAACTGCAGAAGGTACTGTATGAACGTTTTCAGAAGATAAATGAGCGTCTCTATCAGCCACAACAGGAAACTGCTTCTCTCCACCTTTATACTGACCTTTTCCGACCTCACGTAACCATCCTTCTCCGCGTACACCTCGTAAGTTCCGCTCTTTGGTATTTTCACCTCCGCCGACCCGTTGTCATCTGTGACGAATGTATAAGAGTCTGCATGTACCGTTGCATTGCCTACGGGATTATCGTTCTCATCTCTCACGGTCACGATGAATATCTCGTTGGTTCTAACCTCGGTCTTTTCCACCGATATCTTGAGTGCGTGTGCTTCCCAGGTTTCCGAATAACCGAAAAGAATGCTCTCGTCATCCTCCGTGAGCTCGTACTTGTCACAGCTCATCATTGGAAGTTCATAATCAACCCAGTAGTGCCACCAGTCAGAGTCCCCGTCTATGCTTTTAACGTAAAGAGCATCCCAGCTCGGATAATAGAGTATGGTGTAATTGAATCCACCTCTCTCCGATGCCTCGACCAATGCTCCAAGCACCGATGGATAAGGGATGTAGAATTCTTCCGTCTGATTTGAGCTGACGTTTTTTGCAACAACCATTGTATCCTCAACGGTTACATTCCCCTCCCATATGGTTTCATACTTCCCCTCTATCCTTATGTGTCCCGTCCAAGTTTCAGTTGGATGAGAAGTGTAGATCCTTACTGGATAGTACTTTCCCAGAAGGGCTGGTATGGCATAGGATGCCATCCATTCCGGATTTAGATTTAGGGTTTCATTCCATCTGAAACTGCCATCATCATTCTGCAGACTCAACAGATAATCCACCGGGCTTCTTCCATTCTTTACCCAGTTATCCGGATTCTCGCCAACACAGCTTATAGCCATCATAGCCCATGATGTTGATGCGGAGTTTGCGGTCCCCCAGGATGTGAAACCGCCATTGCTCGACTGCCTACTTCTCAGGAAATCGAGAGCCTTCTGAATAATATGGGATGAGTTTCTTTCTCCACACGCCATCAGGGCCATGATCGCCGCAGACGTTGAATCCACGTCGCTTGCTCCCGATGTACCGACACTCCATCCACCATCTTCATTCTGGTGGTTAATGATGTATCTCTTCACATTCTGTATAATGGTACTGTTTTTGTCCACTCCACAGGATATAAGCGCTATCACGCCCCAGATATCATCATTGAGAAGATTTCTCTCGCCTATCTGTTCCCCATCATAGAATTCCTCTATCTTTTCAACAAAATCCACGCCTCCAAAATTCCTCGGGTTTTCACCACAGGCCACGACTGCCAGCGCATGCCTCTCCCAGTCCGTGGCCTTTTCGGGATCAAGATAGTTGATACTTTTTTTCAGATAATCTGCGAGATTGTTCCATTTTTCGATATTCTCGTTGGCTGCGCATATCGCCATCGCCGCCCAAGCCGTTGTCGCGGGGTCTCCTATTTTACCATCTTCGCTCTGCCTTATTTTCAGAAAATTCAGAGCCCTTGCAATCACGTCGCTGGAGGGATTGTAGGGGAACTTTTCTGTGTCGGCATCTGCCATGGTGGTTACCAGCATCGATGCGAGAATTATTCCGGCTATTAGCGATGCCTCAAATCTTCTCATTTTTTCACCAAGCAGTGTATAAAATGGAAAAATTTAAAGGTCACATAATAAATAACAAATGTTGCCAAAATGGATAACAACCTGTTTAGAGCATTGAGCAGCAAAACGAGGATCGAGATAGTAAAGAGAGTCATGAACAGAGAGTACCATCTTTCGCAACTGGCCAGAGAGCTGGGGATATCAAAATCCGTTGTATCCAGGCATATAAGAATACTGGAAAAAGCTAACCTGATAAAGAGAAAAAAGATAGGAAATGTTCATATCCTGATAGCCAATCCAGAGATTCTCGAGAGAGCTCTCGAACCTTTTGTGGAAGAGGAAAAAATCGAGGCGAACAGAGGAGAAACGTTATCGGATATCCTGAAACAGTTTCCGGAAATAAAAACAAAGGAGTATAAGGGTAATCGGTTCATTACATCAGTAAACGGGGATGAAGGTCTCTACATATACGAGATCGATGGAGAGGTTCCGGAAAAAGCCATAGACGAGTATAAGCTGGAGAGGGCGGTTTTACTTCAACTCAAAAAACTTGTACCGGTGACAAAGAAGAAAATAAAAGTGGAGATAAAAGAGGGGGATTAGTCATCTGCAGTAATGGTATTTGTTTTTCTCTCTGGATTGAGCGAGAATCTGAGCGTTCTGGTCTCTTTCAGGTAAGCAATGGGCAGAATAACGAGGGTTATCGATAAGGCTGTTGATAGCAGGTGCCACAGGGTGAAGGGTATCGCCAGGGTATAACACAGGATTAAACCCTCGAATGTGTGCGGATACCACATAAGCCAGCATCCAAAGTTTGTCCAGATATCGTAGAGCAGCACTCCCGCTATACCTGTACCCAATATCAGGTATTTGCTTTGCAGGTTGAAACCCCTCCTGGATTTGAGAATGTGGCTGAGCAGTGCAATCATTGCAAAGCCCGACCAAGTGAAGATGAAGATGAGATTATTTCCGATAATCAGGTCGGTTAGCAGCATTATTGATACCGGAACCACTATCGAATAACACCTGTCGAGAAGAAAGCCACTCAGCATGGATATTGTTGCTATTAGAAAGAACAGGTCCATCATGAGAAGAGGCTGTGTAATTCCGTTTATATTTATATATATCTCCGGTGATGGAGGAAGTAGCTCGGAGAGGGTTAATCTTCCAGCAACACCCGCAACCATCAGGAGTAACACTATCGCCATCTTTCTTCTATCCATCTTTTCCCTCCAGATAACCTATTTTTGAGCCTTCAAATTTCCATTCAATTATGTCTCCATTCTCGACCTTCTGCAGGTCAACTCCCACAGGTCCGTAGTTTCCATTGATGTAATACTGCCAGAATTTATTAGTTTTCGGGTTTTGGTCTGTAAAATTTATAGAATAGATGTAATGGCTCTTGTACTGGGGATAATACTCGGCTCCGACTGGAAAACCGTTTTCCTCGGATGCCTTCATGAGAACAGAGTAAACGGTTGCATTTCCAGAATCGATGCTCACATTGAACTTATCCAATCTTCCATCCCCGTAATCTATAATCAGAAGGACTTCGATGGTTTCGTTGTCTGAAGAAATCCCTGGATGACCAAAGGTTATCACTCCTCTATCAATCAATCCAAAGATGCCCACAACACAGAGAGCAAGGATCGTTGTCCCTATCACTGCGGAGATAACCGTTCTCCTTGAGATCATCATCTCTTATTCCATAGAAACTCGATTCTTTAAATCTAATCTTTCTGGCAACAATCGGGAGCAATACAGACAACATTGGAATGAAAAAACGTTGATAATTTCGGATATAGATTCAGAGGAGGGGGAGGGAGCCCGTTACCTTGTCAACCAAGCTGGATGGCGCCGGCCCTATGCCAAGTACCGTCTCCGTTCCGGGTGGTATCTCCGTGAGTCCAGCATCCGATATGATCACGGCTACCATGCCGAGGTTCTCTGCTTCTTCTTTCAGCCGGTATAACTCTTCGAGGTTTTGGGCTTTCACAACAACCTTCTTTGCGCCCTGCTCCTTCCATGCTTTAAACCATTTTGGCTTTTTTCTCTTCACCAGCAAAGAACACTCAACCGCCGCGTGAGCCACCTGAACCGCAAGTTTTCCGGGAGATAACTCGAGGTCCTTTCTGCTGACTATGACCATCTTATATTCCTCATCCTTCATATCTCTCAGCCCACTTTTTGCCAAGCTCTTCCGCTTTATCAAAACTGAACAGACCCTTTATCTTAAGAATTTTCCCATCATCCTCAAGGTGTTTTATGGGAATGCCTATAAAATTCTTACCTACTTTTATGATAACAATATCACCATCTATCGCCACGCTCTCTCCTATAACATTGCCCTTACTATCGGCAACGAATCTACACAGGTATTCATCCGGTTCAATTTTTTTCATTCTCACCGCTTCTATTATAAATCTTTCTGTATTACTTAAACGTAGTGAAGAAACATTACGATGTGCTGATAATAGGAGCCGGCGCAGCTGGAAATGCGGTCGCGAGCAAAATAAGAGATGTGGAAACTCTCCTCATTGAGAAGAAGAAGATCATAGGTGAACCCGCAGAATGTGCCGGTCTTGTATCCAAGAATTGTATCGATATAATGGGTTTTAAGGACGAGAGATTCATCCAGAATGAAATATATGGCGCCTACATACACTCTCCATCGGGTCGGGAGTATCACATAGGTGGAGATAAACTCCATGCATACGCGATTGACAGGGGAGAGTTCGATAGATTCTTGGCCGAGAAAGGAGAAGAGAATGGCGCGGAATACCTCTTGGGTGTAAAGGCTGAGGAGGTATGGAGGGGAGAGAAGGGAATAATCGTCAGGACTAGGGGCGAGGAATTTGAGTGTAACATACTCGTTGGAGCGGAGGGTATAGATTCGATCACGAGAAGAACCTTTTTTGGATACGAACCGGAAGAGATACTCTTTGGGATAGGAGCGGAAATTGAGAATACAGATATCGACCCCAGAAATGTCCATGTCTTTTTTGGGAATAAACTGGCACCCGGATTCTTTGCTTGGATTATTCCAACCAGCAGAAAAGGGAACAAGGCGAGAATGGGTCTTTGTACAAGATATCCCCCTCCATACCCATCTAAGAAATTGCTGCACAACCTTCTGAATTATCCAACGACCAGACCTTTTCTCGAAGATATAGACATAATCAAAGTGATAGCCGGAAGAATACCACTGGGATATATAAAAGAAAGTGCGGGAGACAACGTCATGCTCATAGGAGATTCGGCTTTTCAGGTTAAGCCCATATCCGGTGGGGGCATATACCCTATAGCGATATCATCGAGAGCGTGTGCCGTTACTATCGAAAAAGCCCTTGAAGAAGAAAACTTCGGCAAGAGGGTGCTGAAGAGATACCACGAGATGTGGTCGGGTAAACTCAAGAAAGAAATCATTCTGGGAATGTGGGCGAGAAGATTCTTCAACAAACTGAAAGATGATGAAATCGAAAAATTGCTCGCTCATCTCAAGAGAGAGGATGTCATCGAGACGATAAACATGTATGGCGATATGGATCATCCATCAAAGCTGATCTTACCGCTGTGCAGGAGGATACCGGGCTTACTCCCTCTCCTGCCCAGATTTCTCACGCTCTTCTAACTCCCTGAGCTGGGGCTGAGGCAACCTGTATCGGCGTCTCCTTCTCATGAAGAGAATTATGGCAATTATCGAGATTATGATTGTAATCATTATTATAACGGGCATGAAGAGTTTCAGCACCATCAGTGGCGAAAATCTGAGGGAATAATGAAGAGTTGCAATTGATACACCCTCCGTTCTGGGTATGGTTATTTCAAGGTACTCGCGACCATCTACCGTTTTTCCCCTTACAATAGCACCACTAAAATTACAGTGAGCTATGCTCACACCTTTTGGGAAAACTATCCGGTATGTTGTATTTTCAATCGCCGAAGACGTACAGTAGAGTTTCTCATCCTCGATGTCGAGTGATGGAGGAAACACGGAGATGGTGAAATCGGATCTCTTCGTTATGGAAGAAAATGTGGGGATGTCAACGGGTTGCTGGTCATCCATCTTTTTGATATCTCCGTCCCATTTTAAGCTATCCTCAAACAGTTTGTCATCGATGTATATCTTCAATCTCTCCTCTCCAGTCAGAGTCTGTAAAGTTCCCTTCGAGGTATTCAATATTTTTGTGAAAAGTCCGTCGAGTGTGCTTTCGTTCAGTACACCATCCTCCACCAACAATCTGAAGAGGTCTGAATTTACAATCTCGATATCAATCCATTCCGGCATGGAAAGGAGATCCGCCGAGGATATACGGTGTATGTAATGATGCTCTCTTATATCCATACTGCTCACGATATTGCTCTTTCCGATGAAGAGATTCAGAAAATCTATATTCATGTCTTTCACGGTTATTTCTACAACCCTCTCCACGTCTTCATTCTCATATCGAGGTGCTAAATCGTAGCTCAAATTCACATCGAGAGGTACGCTACTATTCCACTTGTAAATCTCACCGTATGGCAAAATCAATCGTGCCCGAAACGGATACACAAGGTCATCCAGATTTATCATGCTATCTTTGATCCTGATTGTCCCACCCGAGTAGAGTATGCCGAGGATCGTGCTAACAGAAAGGTTGTCAAATAGCTTCGTAATCCTTCCCCTTCCCTTTACGGATAGAGGAGGATGGGTATCCATATCCGATGCGTTGTATGGCTGATTGCAGTTTGAGGTGGTATTTTCATCTATAAAAAACGCCAGCGATATATTCTTTGCAAGAGAATGCTTAAAGTTATCCGAAAAACTTCTCCACCTTTCCTCCAGTTGCTCGTTTATATCATTCCATGATGCAATTCCATACTCGCACAGCAATCTAACGGCATCCGCGGGGTAAAAAGAGATGTCGCTTATGAATTCGGGCAGGCTCAGAAGGTCGGATAGATACAAGCTCTCGAAGTCGAGGGAGATATTTATCTCGGCATAGCGCATTTTTCTGAGGTCAAAGGATATGTTGGCGGTGACTATCTCCTTCTCAGGTCTGTGTGATACATCGCACTCCACCAGTGCCATGTGTGCGCCCTGCTTGCTGTTCGTGGTTGATTTCCAGTTTTGCAGGTCCCATGTTACTTTCTTTCCATCTATAGATAGATAACCGTTTGTCTCCGTTATGGACAGATGATTTGGAATGTTTATGATATATGTCGTGTTCCAGCCGGGCGGAGCGAATATGCTCATATCATAACTTATCTGCACACCCGCGTTCAGCAGACCATTTATCAGATTATCGATATTCTCTTTACCGAAGTTAAAGAAGGTGCCTTTCAAAGTGATGTTGCCGTACACGATGAAGGTGACCGGTGGATTGTAGGGATCGGAATCGGATGGTATATCGAGGGTTGCGGGGTCAGCGACCGGCGGTATGCTCAAATTAACCTCACATCCCTTGAAGACGTTGTTTGCAAGGATATCGTAAACATAATCAAAAACCTTGGCCCTGAAAGCTCCCCCCTCGCTATCGTAGATCTCTCTTATATCGTCCGCTCCAAATATTTTGCCATAGACGGTCATGTTATGAACATCGAGGGAAGCGGTAACCCGGATGTGAGTCCCGTTGATAAAACTCAAGTTGATGTTGGCATCCACCCACGCCGTCTCCTCTTCTCCATCTTCTCCGGCGCCGTTGATCGGGAGAATGGAAATTAGAAACAGAACCGCGATCACCGCGAAATACCGTTTTCTCACCACCATCTCTCTACGTCATAAGGGAAATCAATATAAAAAACTTCTTACCGGCATCCATCTGGAAAGCTCTTTTACCTAAACGATGCTGGGATGAGCTATTTCTTGATAACCGTTTCGAGAAGAGGGAGTATTCTGTTATCGTATATGTTGTCCCATGTGTAATTTTTTATAACGTCTCTGAAGAGTTTATGTGTCTTCATCCTGGAAGTGAAGGATATGATCTTGTCTGCTATTCTATCCGGCGAATCACCCAGGCTGAAGAAACAGACCTTATTCTTTCCAATCTCCCTGAAAGGTGGAATGGTGGAGCAAACCACGGGGAGTTTGATTAATCCAGATTCCAGCAGAGGTATCCCAAAACCCTCGTGATAGCTTGGCATGAAGAGTATATCCGAAATCAGGAAGAGATCTCTTACAGCAATCTTATCGGGTGTCAGCACCTCTCCATCGCTGAATCTGTAGCCCGCCAAGAATATGACGTCCCCGTCTACACCGAGAGATCTCGAGAGGGTCAGGAGATTCTCACGGTATTCTCTATCTCTCATCTCGTGAGGATCGTGAGCGCCCGTTATCAGCAACTTGGCATCAAGTCCTCTGTCTTTCAGCGCTTTTAGTACCTTTATGGAGAGTTCCATGTTTTTCCTTGGATGGAGTCTGGATGGCTGCACCATTATAAAATCTGGCTTGAGAAGCTTCAGCTCATCAATCAGTTTTGCGGTAGTTGGGTCGAGTTTCAAAAAACCCACGGGGTCTATACCATTCGGGATGACGCGAAACCTCCCCTTCCCACCGTATAGATGGTAAAACAGTTTTTTTCTGTATCGGGATATGACAACGTATTCCATATTTTCATTGTATCTCCGCAGTATCTGAAAGGGACTGCTTTTGAGATAATCCGGATAACTGTCATAGAAAAATGGAGAATCATGACACCAGTTGATAACGGGGAATCCATCGTCCGCAATTCTGTGGAGAGCGTACGTTAGGGGGAGATTGTAGTGCATGGTTAAGACGTTATGGACTATAAGTACATCAAATCCCCTTATCGCATTCTTCAGATACTCATAAATTCTGTCTATCATATCCAGAAGGGGTTCTGTATCCTCTCTTTCCACAGCCTTCTCATGGAGGCGAACGATTTCATCGTTTCTTGAACCGAGGAGGGGGGTGGTTTCCACATCCACGTTGTTCAGAAATCGCTCCCCCGCGCCGGCGAGAACCTTGACCTTGTTGCCTCGTTTGGAAAAGACCTTTGCCTGTTGACTCAGAACCTCCTCCACTCCTCCAACCACGGGGGGACATGAATAGTGAAGGAGAGCGATTTTAAATCTCTTCATTTCCCCGCAACCTCCGGATATCGCTGGTCTCGGCAAAACGCCTTCCATAGAAATATTTTTTCATTGAGTCGCAGAGTGTTTCGTTTGACTCTTCCATTTGCAATTACCATGGGTGAATAATCTCTCTTGAATTTTGGAGCTTAAATGTGAAGGGGTCGAATCATCATTTTATCTCGCTTTATTTCCCTTAGTCCTTGACTATAACCACATCCTTTACTGACTTCACGGAGTCGAAATCAAGAACTATGTGCCCTCTCTCGTCAAGATGGTACAGTCTTACATCAATATCCTCAGAGGGTTCCACGAGAAGATTCTTGAGTTCCCCCGTCCTCTGATCCATGGTTATGTTTCTCAGGATGCCTATTATGAGTCCACCCTCGGTCATCACGGTTTTTCCTCGCAATTCATTCTCAAATATTCTCACTCACCATCACCTCTTCACAGATACTGAATCTCCAACTCTCTTTTATCCCTTTTGGCGAGTCTTTTTCCGAGTTCCTCTTCAAATTTCCTGTAATAGTTCATCATTTCCTTTGTTATGGAACCCCTCACCACCTTGAACGCCTCCTCAAAATCTTCGAGGGTTACCTTCTTCGCGTTTTCATTTTTTCTTATCGCGTTCATCGCCGCCTCCCTGCACAGGGATTCTATATCCGCTCCGGAGTATCCATCCGTTCTCTCCGCAAGGTCTTCGAGTTTAACATCCTTCGCGAGGGGCATGTTCCTCGTGTGTATCTTAAATATCTCCAGTCTCGCTTTTTTGTCGGGGGCGGGGACAAGTATCAATCTGTCGAATCTTCCCGGTCTCAGTAAGCCGGGGTCGAGTATATCCGGTCTGTTGGTTGCACCGATTACAACAACACCCTCGAGACTCTCGAGGCCATCTATACTCGTCAGGAGCTGATTCACGACACTCTCCGTAACGTGAGAGCCTTCGTAAAGCCCCCTCCTCGGGGCGAGAGCGTCTATTTCGTCGAGGAATACGATACATGGTGCAACCTGTTTTGCCCTCTTGAATAACTCTCTTATCGCTTTCTCGCTTTCTCCAACCCATTTACTGAATATCTCGGGGCCTTTTATGGAGAGGAAGTTTGCGTTGCTTTCATTCGCTACAGCTTTCGCGAGCAGGGTTTTTCCGGTTCCGGGAGGACCATAGAGCAATATACCTCTCGGAGGTCTTATGCCCATCCTCTTGAAAGATTCTGGCTTCGTTATCGGCCACTCCACCGCCTCGATGAGAGCCTGCTTAACGTCCTCAAGACCACCGACATCGTTCCACGTTATCTTTGGAATTTCAACGAAAAATTCTCTTATCGCCGATGGCTCTATCTCCTTCAGCGCCTTTTTGAAATCATCCATTGTCACGACCATCTTTTCGAGGATTTCCGTCGGTATCGGTTTTTCCAAGTCTATCTCCGGTAGATATCTCCTCAACGCGTTCATTGCCGCCTCTCTCGCAAGGGCGGCGAGGTCGGCGCCGACGAAGCCGTGGGTGATATCGGCGAGATAATCGAGATCTACATCATCGCTCTTCGGCATATCTCTGGTGTGAATCTGCAAAATCTCCTTTCTCCCTTTTCTATCCGGCACGCCTATCCTTATCTCTCTGTCAAACCTTCCCGGTCTTCTGAGAGCGGGGTCAAGGGCGTCGGGTAGATTGGTTGCCGCTATGACGATAACCTTCCCTCTCCCCTTGAGACCATCCATCAGTGTGAGGAGCTGTGAAACGACTCTTCTCTCCACTTCCCCATGAACCTCACTTCTTTTTGGCGCTATGGCATCGATTTCATCTATGAAAATTATCGCGGGAGCGTTCTTCTCCGCCTCTTCAAACACCTTTCTCAGATTTTCCTCGCTCTGTCCGTAGAACTTGCTCATGATTTCCGGACCGTTTATAGCATAGAAGTTTGCACCGCTCTCGTTTGCCACAGCTTTGGCTATCAGGGTTTTACCGGTACCCGGAGGTCCATAGAGCAAGACACCCTTTGGTGGGTCAATGCCGAGTCTATCGAACAACTCCGGATGCTTGAGGGGTAGTTCTATCATCTCTCTCACTTTTCTGAGTTCTTCCTTCAGCCCCCCTATATCCTCATAACTGACCCTGGGTGCTTCCAGTTCCCTCAGAGAGGGTGCCTCTTCTTTTACAATCAGTCTCGTCTCTTCGGTTATAACGACAACTCCCTTGGGAATCGTGTTGATTATACCAAAGGGCAGGGCGCTTCCAAAGAGCGCAATGCCCGGAACGATGACCGTATCCCCTTTGACGACGGGTCTTCTGAGAAGACCTCTTCTGATGAGATTTTCGATCCCAACGCCAAACTGAATGTGCTGTCCTTCCGAGATGAGGGGAGCCATCGTGACCTCCTGCGCCTCCTTGATCTCTGCCTTTCTGACCCTCACGGAATCGCCGAGAGATACCTTTGCATTTTTTCTGGTGAGATTGTCAATTCGTATTATGTGTTTACCCTCATCACTTGGATGGGCTCTCCAGACGGTGGCGGCGGTGAGTTTCTCCCCTTCTATCTCTATGATATCTCCTATTGCAAGGTCCAGTTCTATCCTGGTCTGGGTATCCACTCTCGCTCTTCCATAGCCAACATCCTGTTGAAACGCCTCTGCAACCTTTAGATATACCTCCTTTGCCCTCGCCATGAACTTCCCCTCGGCTCGAAACATCATGAAACCATGTAAATATAAATCTTTCTGTTGGATGCAAAGAACCCGTGTAAAGATTTATATGGAGGAAGAACTAACGGAATGGAAATGGTCTGGATAGGGATAGATGACACGGATTCCAAGGATGGGGGATGTACCACATACATCTGTTACACGATTGTCAAGAAACTTATTGAGAACGGGATAGATATAATAGGATACCCGAGACTGGTGAGATTGAATCCCAACATACCATGGAAAACGAGGGGTAATGGTGCCGTCGCCATAAGAGCGGGGAGAGGAAATGGCAGGGGGATACTGATAGGGGAGTTCGAAGGTAAAAAACTGTTCGCCTTCACGAATGGAAACGATGATGCAGATATTGCGGTGATCGAAAACATAGTTAGAGAAGAGGTGGAGAAACAGGCTTTTCTGGCGGATGAAAAAACGAATCCGGGTTTTGTGATAACGGGAAAAAGGTTTGATAGAACTCTCTATGAGCGAGGAGTGAAGGATGTGCTTCATCTGAACGATGTTATAAGGGTGCTGGACAGTAATGGCGTCGTATACAGAGGGTATAAAAACGGAAGAGGTCTCATAGGAGCCACAGCTGCGATCTCATGGGAACCCGGGGATAAAACCTACGAGCTGATATCCTACAGGCACAGGGAAAAATGGGGTAAAGAGAGGGATGTGAAAGAGGAATCCGTCATAAAAATGGACAAAGCTATCAATTCAACTTTCGACAACTATGACTATGAAGAAAAGAGGATACTCATAACCCCGAACTCGCCTTGCCCAATACTTTTCGGAATAAGGGGTGATGAACCAGGTGATCTTATGAAGGCAAAAGAAATGGTGATATCAGAGAACTACCTGGGCTGGATGATTTACGAAACGAATCAGGGAACGGATGAGCACCTGCAGAGAAAGAAGATATCCGAAGTGAAACCTTACCAATCTGTCATCATTGAGGGGACAGTGGATAGAG
>Ga0190308_1000075_pt1 | contig 31636 bp, 31 predicted proteins | sample 48700756_MG_FD_165050 | JGI IMG/M metagenome (GOLD analysis project Ga0190308, IMG submission 165050) | Hydrothermal vent sediment bacterial communities from Southern Trench, Guaymas Basin, Mexico - 4870-07-5-6_MG | ecosystem: Environmental > Aquatic > Marine > Hydrothermal vents > Sediment ...
ATCGTTATCACGGCCTTAATCTTATCACCCTCGGCCTCGATGAGCTTCTTGACGCCTTCACCCGGCTTTCCGACGGCGCCTCCAGGCCCCTTCGCTCTGAGGACTAGGAGTCTCCTCCCGTTCCAGAGAGCTTCTTGGACGACCGTATCCTTCGCGATCTCATAGGTCTTCTTCTCCATTCCATCGACGAGCTTCGCAACCGCCAACACCCCAACCCCATCTCCTATCGGCTGCCCTTGGGCGAACGCATAGCTCGCCTGCCTATATGCTTTTGCTATCTCCATCACCTGGGGCAGGATCATCTGGACTTGGAGGACTATGTAGATGTTCGAGGTCTTCTTCCCGAGGAGATAGTAGTGCCGGATCACCCTATAGATGTAGTCTAATCCGCGTGCAACATCGACCAAGTTCGTCAAGGTCTTCACGGTCTTCTCATCGGCTTTGGGACATAGGGCCCTCACCTCATTCTCGAAGGTCTCCTCCCAAGTATTCATTATGTGCTCAAGCTTATACATGATCCCATATGGGTCTTTGTCGACGGGCTCGATCACGACGGATCCGAGAAGCCTATCGACTCCTTCATCCACCTCTATGTTCTCATCCGAATACTTGTTCAGATGCTGTATCGTCCGCTTCCTCACCTCATCTCTAAAATATTTCAATTTAAGCAGCTTCTTCTCGATGTCTCTCAGCATGTAGGATAGCTGGATCTTCTGGGAGAATGTTGGGTAGATCAGGAAGATGAGCATGAAGATTAGCCAGAGCAGCGACATCAGGATCGATAGGAAATCCTGCCTACCCGCGAGTTGGAGGAGCCAAGACATGCTTAGATCTGCTCCAAAGCCTAAGTGAGAAACTTTCTAAAAAAGCTTTCCCCGGCTAAAGGTTAAAATATCCACATCGACATAGTTATGTTGCCTCCCGGTCATAGGAGAGGGGGAAACACCCGAACCCATTCCGAACTCGGAAGTTAAGCCCCTCTCCGCCCAGCTTGTAGTGGGGTGCGAGAGCCCCCGCGAAGGCTGGGTGCTGGGAGGCACTTTCAGAATCAACGTCGTTCACCGAACAGGTCCGAAGCGATTTCTATGTGAAGAGCTCTTCAAGGGGAGGCTTAATCGATGCTCAGGCCATGGCCGCCTCCTTTAAGCCGTCTCCTTTAAGCCGTCTTAGAGAAGCGTGGGATAATCTTAAAAATGCCGTTTAACGATTAGAAAGAGCGGCCATGAAGATCTTCCTAGATACGGCGGATTTGGACGAGATCAAGTTGGCTTGTTCATGGGGCGTGATAGATGGGGTTACGACGAATCCCTCGCTTATCAAGAAGGCGGTTGTAAAGCGGGGAGGAAAGGTGACGATGGAGGAGTATATCAAGGAGATCCTGAAGGTTACGCCGGGGCCAGTGAGCTTGGAGGTCATAGGCTTAACCGCCGAAGAGATGATCGAGCAGGCCAAGATGCTGTATAGGAAGTTCAGCCCATATGGTCAGCCCGTGATAAAGATTCCGATAAACCCATCCTTCGGAGATGAGGGGAACATGTTCGACGGATTGAAGGCGATAAGGGAGCTGAGCAGGGAGGGAATACCCATCAACGCAACCCTGATAATGAGCCCTGAGCAGGCGATCCTAGCCGCGAAGGCCGGAGCAACCTATGCGAGCCCATTCGCCGGACGGATCGACGACTACATTCGCGAGCAGCTTGGGATGAAGCGGGGAGTCCACTTTCAAAAGCCCGACTACTTCGACTTCAATCTCATGGGAAGGCTTGCTGAGAATAACCTATCGAGGGTGATAAGCTCGAAGAACACAAACTCCCTCTCAGAACTCTACATGGATGAGGAGGTGGTTTCGGCAACCAGGCTCGGAAACGACAACGGCATCAGGAGCGGGGTCGACTTGGTGAGGAGCATAGTCAAGATCTTCAGGAACTATGGGTATAAGACCAAGGTCATCGCCTCAAGCATAAGGAATGCGAGGCAGGTTCGGGAGATGGCGGAGGTCGGAGCCGATATCGTGACGATGCCCCTATATGTGTTGAAGCAGATGATCCAGCACTATAAGACGCTTGAGGGGATCAAGGCGTTCACGGCCGATGTCGTCCCATCATACGCCGAGCTATTCGAGAAGTGATCTTCAAAACCTTGAATGGGAGGCATATTTTAGAGGTTTTGAGGCGGCTTCCCTAAGCTCCTGAATCGCCTTCTTAAGGTTGGGTTTCCCGAAGACCGCGGTCCCCGCGACTAGTACATCTGCCCCTGCCTCAACGACCTTCGGAGCGGTCTCAACATTAACTCCCCCATCAACGGCTATCTCCATCTCCAATCCTCTCTTCACAACTCTCCTCCTGGCCCTCCTGATCTTCGGGAGCACGGATGGTATGAACTCCTGGCCTCCGAAGCCCGGGTTTACGCTCATTATCAGGATCAAGTCTAGATCGTCCAAAACATATTCGATCGTGGTTAACGGTGTTGCGGGGTTCAACGCCACCCCACTCCTAGCCCCTAAATCCCTTATCATGCTCAAGATCTTTTGGAGGTGGGTGCACGCCTCCACGTGGACGATCACTAAATCTCCGCCCGCCTCGATGACCCTCTCGATATAGTCTTCAGGCCTCTCAACCATTAGATGAACATAGAATGGCAGCTTCGTATAATCCCTTATCGCCTTAACTATGATCGGGCCGAAGGTTAGGTTTGGGACGAAGTGGCCGTCCATGATGTCGAGGTGAATTATGTCCGCGCCGGCCTCCTCAGCCTTCCTCACCTCCTCGCCAAGTCTACTGAAGTCCGCCGAGAGTATAGATGGGGCGATCTTTATCGGGTGAGGCTCTCCACCCCTCATTATAATCACTTCTTAAGCTTCAAAACCCTCTTAGCAGCCTTAACTATATCCGAGGAGGTCAGGCCATATTTCTTGAGAAGCTCCTTCCATGGACCAGACTCGGCGAAGACGTCCTTAACCCCGACGAACTGCATGGGGACCGGATAGCTCTGGACTATGGTCTCCGCGACCGCGCTTCCAAGCCCCCCTATCACGCTATGCTCCTCAGCCGTCACTATTGCGCCGGTCTCCTTGGCCGCCTTGATCAGCAGGTCGGCGTCTATCGGCTTTATGGTGTGGATGTTTATGACCCTCGCGCTTATCCCCTCTCTCCTCAGCTCCTCGAAGGCTTGGAGAGCCTCATAGACCATCAACCCCGTCGCGACTATCGTCACATCGCTTCCATCCTTCAGAGTTATCCCCTCACCTATCTTGAAATTCAGCTTCCTCCCCTCAAAGCTGTAATCGTCCCCGTAGATCACCGGGATCTTAGGTCTTCCAAGCCTGAGGTATGCCGGCCCATAATGCTCAACCAAGGCTTTGACGGCCTCCCTGGTCTCGACGGCGTCGGCCGGAACTATCACCGTAACGTTTGGAATAACCCTCATGGAGGCTATATCCTCGGTGCAGTGGTGCGAGACTCCATCCTCTCCAACGCTTATCCCTCCATGAGATGCGACGACCTTAACATTCAAGTTCGGATATGCTATGGACTGTCTAAACTGATTATATGCCCTCTGACTTGCGAAGATCGCGAAGGTGCTCGCGAAGACTATCTTGCCGCATGAGGCCAAACCCGCCGCAGCCCCCATCATATTCGCCTCAGCTATCCCGAAGTTGAAGAACCTATCTGGAAATTCCTTCGCAAAATACTTGGTCCTCGTCGACGACGATAAATCCGCGTCTAAAACCACTATATCCTTATAGATTCTCCCGAGCTCGGCCAATATCTTACCATAGGCATCCCTTGTAGCCATCGCCTTAACTTCCCGAACCTTACTCATTCTCCTTACCCTTCATTAATCCCGCACGAAGCTACTTTTAAACTTCTAGAGAGCAGACTCCTTTCGGAAGTCATTTGTGGACAGGAGTCTTTCCTGAAGCTCAAGTTCTTTTAAGGCGAGCTTGAGCTGCTCCTCGGTCAATGGTTTCCCGTGAAATTCCACCTTACCCTCCATGAATGATACTCCCTTACCCTTAATCGTGTGCGCTATTATCACGGTCGGCTTACCCTTAACTCTCTCAGCGAAATCCAACGCGTCTAGAATCTGCCTAACGTTATGGCCATCTATCTCGATCACGTGCCATCCAAATGCCCTCCACTTATCCGCGACCGGCTCGATCTGCATGATCCGCTCGACCGGGCCGTCGAGCTGCAATCCATTATAATCTACTATCGCTAGAAGGTTGTCGAGTTTATAGTGTGCGGCTGACATGGCGGCTTCCCAAACCTGACCCTCATCGAGCTCCCCATCCCCCAAGAGGACATAGACTCTATACGACTTATTATCGATCCTCCCAGCCAAAGCCATTCCAACCCCGATCGATAAGCCCTGACCCAAGCTTCCAGTCGACGCCTCGACGCCCGGAGTCTTCTTCATGTCTGGATGGCCTTGTAGGATCGAGCCGATCTTCCTCAGGGTCCAGAGGGCCTCCCTTGGAAAGAATCCGGCCTTCGACAAGGCCGAGTAGAGTGCCGGACATACGTGGCCCTTCGAGAGGACAAACCTGTCCCTATCCTCCCATTGCGGGTTTTCGGGATCGTATCTTAAGTGATGAAAGTATAGGCATGCAATTATCTCCGCAGCCGATAGGGATCCGCCTGGATGCCCTGAGCCGGCTTTAGTGGTCATCAGCAAGACATCCTTCCTAATCTCTAATGCGATCCTTCTGAGCCTTTGAACGAGTTCTTCGCCGTGGGGCTCATCCTTATGATCGAACACCGTCATGGACTTCAAGTCAACTGCTCTCATCAATTATTTAGGTTTAAAGGGCCTATGCATAATGGGCTGTAAAAATGATCGTGTTTGATGGGATGTCAGCTCTTCTTCTCTCCCATCGCCTTCTTCAGCTCTTCGACCGCTTTAATCGCCTCCTGGACCGCGGAGGCATCTTCGAGAGTTGAGACGTCACCGAGCTTAGCCCCGCTCACAATCGCCTTCAGCAGCCTCCTCATGATCTTCCCGCTCCTAGTCTTAGGAAGCTTTGAGACGAAGTATATTGCCTCGGGGGTGGCGACGGGGCCTATCCTCTTCCTGATCCACATCCTAAGCTCCTTTCTGAGATCCTCGCTAGGCTTATATCCCTCCCTGAGGGTTACGAAGGCTGTTATGGTCTCACCCTTGACCTCGTGAGGCTTCCCTATCACGGCCGCCTCGGATACGGCTGGATGCTCTATGAATGCGCTCTCAAGCTCTATGGTTCCGATTCTATGGCCCGCCACCTTGATCACCTCGTCGGCCCTCCCCATGAACTTGATGTATCCCTCCTCATCCTTCATGGCGTAGTCTCCGGTGTAGTAGATCGCCGGAGGCTTGATCTTGAACTCCAGCTCCTCATTCGGCTTAAACTTGGTCCAGTAGACCCGCTTATACCTCTCCGGATCTCTCCAGAGGGTCATCAGCATTCCAGGCCACGGAGCTAAGATCACTAGATAGCCTCTCTCATAGGGCTTCGTGGGCTTACCCTCGTCGTTGACGACCTCGGCGTGGACCCCTGGAAGGGCATAAGATACCGAGAAGTTTGGCTTAAGCGGGACGAGCTCTATCCCCGGGGCTGGCGAGATCATGAACCCGCCGGTCTCGGTCTGCCACCATGTATCGATTATCGGACACCTCTCCTTTCCAATCACCCTATAATACCATCCCCAAGCCTCCGGGTCTATGGGCTCGCCGACGGTTCCGAGGACTCTCAGGGTGCTCAGGTCGTGCTTGTTGACCCACTCCTCCCCAAATCTCATATGCATCCTGATCGCGGTTGGAGCCGTGTAGAATTCGGTCACTCCATACTTCTCGATAATCTCCCACCACCTGTCCGGCGCCGGATAGTCTGGAGCTCCATCGTACATAACCTGGGTCAATCCCAGCATTAGGGGCGCGTAGACCGTATAGCTGTGGCCCGTTATCCAGCCTATGTCGGCCGTGGACCACCATATGTCGTCGGGCTTGGGGTCGAACGCCCACCTCATCGTGGCCCAAACCCATACAAGGTAGCCTCCATTGCTGTGGACAACCCCCTTAGGCTTTCCCGTAGTTCCGCTGGTGTAGAGGATGAACAGCGGGTCCGTCGCGTCGACTGGAACCGGCGGGCAATATGGCTCGGCATCCTTCATCAACTCATGCCACCAGAAATCTCTCCCCTCGGTCATCGGCGTGTCCTCAAGCCCAACCCTCCTAACGACGACGACCTTCTCTATGCTCTTGGTCTGCTTAACGGCCTCATCCGCGTTCTTCTTAAGCTGGATCAGCTTACCCCTCCTATAGAAGGCGTCGGCGGTTATCAGGAGCTTCGCCTCGGCGTCATTTATCCTATCGGCAAGAGCCGACGCGCTGAATCCTGAGAAGACGACGCTATGTAGGGCTCCGATCCTCGTACATGCGAGCATGGCTATCGGGAGCTCCGGGATCATCGGGAGATAGATCGAGACCCTATCCCCCTTCTTCACCCCAAGACTCTTCAAGACGTTTGCGAACTTATTGACCTCCCTCCAGAGCTGATAGTAGGTTAGGGTTCTCGTTACCCCCTCCTCACCCTCCCAGAAGTATGCGACCTTATTCTTGTTCCCATTCTTCAGGTTCACGTCTAGGCAATTGTAGGATGCGTTGATGACTCCTCCGACAAACCACTTGGCGAACGGCGGATCCCAGACTAAGACCTTCTCCCACCGCTTAAACCACACCAGATTCTCGGCTATCTCCGACCAGAACCCCTCCGGATCCTCAAGCGCCCTCCTCTGGAACTCTCTCAGCCTCTCGCCGAAGTATACTTTCCGCGTCTCTTCTCCCTCGGGAACCTCTTGAGACGACTTCTCCCCACTCATGATTAACACCCTACCGAGGGAGACCTCAAGAAAAGCTCCTAAAAAACATTAGGTTGAGAAATAGGTTTTTAGCGGTTCACGAATCTTCCAAGTCGAGGATGAATACTCGCCCTGTAAAGGGATTGAGTCTGGGGACGTGCTCGAGCTGTGGTAGGAAGACGCCCATCTACCTCAGGAGATATTCTGGGGTTAGGCTCTGCCCGACATGCTTTAAGGAGGATTTTATCAGGAGGGTTAGGAGAACGATATCGAGATACGGTCTCCTCAGATACGACGACAGGATACTGGTCGCGGTCTCGGGTGGAAAGGACAGCCTAGTCCTCCTAAAAGTCCTATACAAGATTGAGCGGGAGTTTCCGAGATCGGAGGTCCTGGCAGTCCTGGTCGATGAAGGGATAGACTCCTATCGTCTGGATGGGTTAAAAATCTCAAGGGAGGTCGCAAACGCCTTAAACATGGAGCTGCACGAGTTTTCCTTCAAGGATCTCTACGGGTTCACCTTGAGCGAGGTCGTTAAGTCCGGGATCGCCGAGAGGCTGAGACTCCATCCATGCACGGTATGCGGGGTCTTGAGGAGAAAAGCCCTCGTCACGGCTGCCAGGAAGCTTGGGGCTACGGTCATAGCCACCGCCCACACACTAGAAGACGTTGCACAAACATATCTCCTCAACCTGCTGAGGGGGGAGAAGAACATAAGAGCTATAGGCTTGAGAAGGGAGGCCGAGAATATAATCCCGAGGGTTGCGCCGCTTAGATTAACCCCACAGAGGGAGGTCGCCCTCTACGCATACCTCGAGGGAATACCGTTTCAATCGAGTGCTTGTCCATACACCCACGAATCTATGAGGGATGAGATAAGGAATTTCCTAACCCTATATGACTACAAGTATCCTGGGAGTCTCTACGCATTCCTCAGCATGTTCGAGGGAATTCTTGAGAAGATCCCGCAGCCGGCTGAGATCAATAGATGTGAGATCTGCGGCGAGCCAACCGATAGGAGGATATGTAGGGCGTGTGAGATAGTTCTCTCGATAAAGAGCCTTCTGAGGGATTAGAGCTGGAAGAAGCCGAAGGTCTTATAGGTGAATGCTATGTTCAATGCTAGGAGCGTTATGCATATCGAGGTTAATCCAATATTGAATACCTTCAGCTTCCTCTCATCCCTTATCCAAGACTCGAGTAGGGAGCTCAGAAATAGGCTTCCATCCAGAAAGTATATGGGGAGCATGTTGAATATGGCGACGCCCAAGGCGACGAGCTGAATCCACCAAAACATCCTATAGATGTTATACTCATCCATCGGGGCTCCGAGATGGATCCTCATAGGACGATAGTAGTCTATCCTCTTCACGCCCACCCCTCTCAGAACCCAGGCCATCGGCATGTTGATCGGCTTCTTCAGCCTGTATGAAATGTTGCCTCTCATAGTCTTCACCACAACCACATCCTTGGCGGTGATGTTTTGGAAGAGCGTATCCCGATTCACCGCGACGCCGTTAACCCCAACTATAACGTCCCCAACATGTATACCCCCGGCGTCTCCCTCAACCTCCAAGACCATCACCCCGGACTCCATCGGGAGAAATAATCCCATAATGAGGAATACCGCCAGTAAGCCGACGACGAGGTTCGCGAAGCTTCCAGCCGCCGCAACCCTCATCTTGGTTTTCGGGGGAGCCTTATTGAACTCCTCCTCATCGGGCTCGACAAATCCCCCGGGAAATATGAATGCTAGGAAGAGGCCCGTCGACTTCAATCTTATCTTCTCAAGCCTCGCCACAAGCCCATGCATCCCCTCATGCGTTATCAAGACTATCCCCAAGGCCAGTAGGATGTATGGTAGATGCTCAAGCCTTATCGTCACCCCTATGATCAACGGAACCACTATGTTCTGGGGGCCGACCTGCTGAGGAGCGAATAAATATGTTCCAAGATTCCTTGTGAGAAAGTAGATTGAGAACGCGGTGAGGCCGAATCCTACCGCCACTCCAATATTTGAGAGAACCCTCCAGAGGAGGGGAGATTTATCCACCACCTTATCAAAGAGATCCACGGCCCCCCTCGACCGCAACACGAATGCCAAGGGATAGAGCTTGAGATTACCGAGACTCTCACGTGAGAAAACTCCTCTCAGAATCAAGTAGGCTAGGAGCCAGCCCACTGCCAACACCAATAAACAAAGATAGATACCCATCACTTAGTAAGTAGCTTAATATTCGTTAAGATAAAGATTAGCGAGAGACTTCTACAGTCCATGAAATCCGATGACTTCTCTAGATCAGCGTCTTTTCGGTCTTTGCGTCGAAGACGTGCAACCTCTCAACCGAGAATCCCACCCAAACCTTCTGGCCCGGTGGAGGGATCTCAGCTGTCGGCGGAGCGACGGCCTTTAACAGGTACTCGCCGGCCTTGAGGTCGACGATTATCCTTGATCCCATGGGCTCTATAACGTATACATCGGCTTGGAAGACGGAGTTCGCCTGCCTCTCTCTCGATAACAGCATGTGTTCGGGCCTGAAACCTATCATGACCTCGCTTCCCGATGCCCCTCTCTTCACGCTCTCGCCCAAATCTCTCCTAAGCTCGTATTGGAAGAACCCGGCATCGAGTATTATCTTTGAGTCCTTCTCAAGGATCGACGCCTTGATGAAGTTCATGGGCGGGCTCCCAATAAATCCTGCGACAAATAGGTTCGCGGGCTTTTCATAAACATCGTGAGGCTCGCTATACTGGAGGATCTTACCCTTATTCATCACAGCGATCCTGTCGGCCATGGCCATCGCCTCAGCCTGATCATGAGTTACGTAGATAGTCGTTATTTTTAGATCTCTTTGGAGCTTCTTGAGCTCGGCTCTCATGTATACCCTAAGCTTTGCGTCCAGGTTGCTCAGCGGCTCATCCATGAGGAATACTCTAGGAGTCCTGACCAGAGCTCGGCCTAAGGCAACCCTCTGCATCTCTCCTCCGCTCAGCTGCCTCGGCTTCCTATCTAATAGATGATCTATGTTGAGGAGCTTTGCAACTTCCTTAACCTTCTTGTCTATCTCATCCTTCGGAAGCTTCCTCATCTTTAATGGGAAGGCGAGGTTTCCATAGACCGTCATGTGGGGATAGAGGGCATAGCTCTGGAAGACCATAGCAACATCTCTATCCTTCGGGGGAAGATCATTCACAAGTTTATCGTCAATATAGATTTCACCCTCATCGGGGGTCTCAAGGCCGGCTATACATCTGAGGGTCGTCGTCTTCCCGCATCCAGATGGGCCTAAGAGAACTATAAACTCGCCGTCTTTAACATCGAAGCTTATTCCATCGACAGCTACGGTCTTGTCAAACTTCTTAACCAGGTTGACGACCTTAACCTTACTCATCTCAATCTAACCACTCAAGAAACAATTTAAAAACTTTTCCCACAGAAACCGCATCTCTCCCGATTATATCGTCTTCCTAAGGCTCTACTCGGCCCTCTTCAGCATGACCTTCACCTTTATCGGCGAAAACACCGGACACCTGTTCTTCGCCTCCTCAAGTAACTTGAGTAGATCCTCGTCTGATGCCTCACTCTCGACATTAAGCTCCATTTCCATCTCCCCTAAGCCCTCCACCTCCTCATCCACCTTAAGAATGCTCAGATAATCGATATCGGACTTTATCTTCAGCGATGCCTTCCCGAATTTAATTCCTTTCCTCGACGCCAAGATCATGAAGATTGAGAGATAGCTTGCCGCCAAGCCGAACAGGAAGTATTGGAAGGGTGCAGGTCTGGTAGCTTCACCCCCAAGATCTATCGGTAGCTCCGACTCAAGCATTAGTCCCACGGACCTCTCCGTCGGCGCATAGCACCTGATTTGGGGATAGCCTCGCCTCTGAGACCACTCAACTTTAAGGGATAGCTCCTTCCTCCCCACAGATGGCTCGGTCTCAGCCTTCTTAAGAAATTCCTCAATTCTACTCACACGTATATTGTTCACGAACTCGTCCTCAGACATCTCTAGACGGATGCTCAATCTGAGAATTAATAAATACATCTCAAAACGGTTATAGGTGAGCATGTCTGGAGAAAAGGCCCTCCTCGGAATAGATTCGGGAACATCGGCCTGTAAGGTTGTAGCCTTCGATCTAAGGGGGGAGGTGATAGCGGAAGCAACGACCGAGCATAGGATAAGTTATCCAAGGATTGGGTGGGCTGAACAGGATGCGGAGTGGTGGTGGGATGCCGCAGTTAATTCCATGAAGGAGGTGATTAAGAAACTGAGAAATTATAAGATCATCGGTATAGGGGTGGATTCGCAGCGTGAGGCTGTAGTGCCCATCTCGAAAGAGGGTAAGAGAATCTCCAGAAGCCTAATCTGGCTCGATCAGAGGGCCATGGAGGTCCTGCCAAGTATCCGGGAGAGATTGGATGAATCTGAAGTCATCAGGAAGACAGGTGTCGGAATAGATCACATATTCTCGGCGGCCAAGCTCCTATGGATTAAGAAGCATGAGCCCAAGATATTCAACGAGGCTGAACACTTCCTTTTCCCAAAAGATTACATAATCTATAAATTAACTGGGGAGATGGCCACCGACTATTCGATGGCGAGCAGAACCATGCTGTTTAACATCCATAAACTTGAGTGGGATGAGGACATCTGCGATGCTTTAGAGATACCTGTCGAGAAATTACCTCAACCACATCCATCACCAGATATAGTTGGATATGTCTCAGAGAAAGCCTCATCGATCACAGGAGTGCCCAAAGATACCCCTGTCGTCGGCGGCGGAGGGGATAGACCATGCGAGGCCCTTGGAGGAGGAGCCTTGAGAAATGGAGACGTGGTTTTGGGAACCGGAACCGGCAGCGTCGTTGAGGTCTGCTTAGAGAATCCATCACCAGATGGAGAGAAGAGGGCCGATTGTTGCTGCCACGTTATCCCGGGGAGATGGGAGTATGAGATGACCATAATGACCACCGGCGCCTCGATGAGGTGGTTTAGAGACGTGTTCGGGTCGGAGGAGAGGAGGCTGGCGGAGAAATTGAATAGAGACGTCTATAGCGTATTTGATGAGATGGCTGAAAGGGTTCCGGCGGGATCCGAGGGACTTTACTTCTATCCGTACTTCATGGGCGCAAGAGCGCCCATCTACGACCCACATGCGAGGGGTGTCTTCTATGGGATCGCTCTAGGCCATCGGAAAGAACACTTCATAAGGGCCATCCTAGAGGGGGTCGCCTTCCAATACGCTGGAGCCCTGAAGGTAATCTCCGATCTCGGGGTGAAGGTCGGGAAGATAACCGTGGTGGGTGGAGAAGCGAAGAGCGATCTCTGGAATAGATTGAAGGCAGACATCATGAATATGCCGATAATAGTCACGAAGATCAAGGATGCCGCAGCCCTAGGCTCGGCCATACTCGCATCAATAGGTTCAGGAATCTACAGCAACTTCGAGGAGGCCGTCAAGAATATGGTCTCGATAGAGAAGATCTATGAGCCGGATCCGGAGACCCATAGAAAATACCTAGAATTTATCGAGAGATATTGGGAGATTTGCAGAAAACTCTTCCCCTTAAGCTATATATAGTTGGCTATCCTGCATAAGTCATAGACATGGAACAAGATGTAGATATCTTGACTGCGGGGTTCATAGTTGTAGATATAATTGCGGCCGGATTATCGAAGATCCCTGTTCCAGGAGAGCTCATCTTCGCCCCCCTCGGGATAAGATTGAGGATAGGGGGTCACCCCGCAAACGTATCGATAGATCTGATGCAGATGAATCTTGAGAAGGGGAAGGTGGGGACCGTTGGCGCGGTTGGAGACGATTTTCTAAAAGACTTCATAAAAAATATTCTCGAGAGCAAGGGTTTGCTCACATACCTTCAGGAGGTTAAAGGGGTGGAGACGGGTAAGACCGTGATCCTAGTAGTTAAAGGGGAAGATAGACGATACATAAATGAGCCGGGCGCAAATCTAAGTTTAAGCTTCGATCACGTCTCAAGTATCCTAAGGAAGGTTAAGCCGAAGATATTCTATATTGCATCGGGACTCTTGGGAGACTTCGACTTCAGAGTTTGGGAGCTCGTGAAGTTCTGCAAAGAGAATGGGATAATCACCATGATAGATCTCGTCAAACCCTTGGGCAAGGACTGGAATTACATCCATCCAGCGCTAAAGTATTCCGATATAATGCACTGCAATGTCTTAGAGTTGAGGGGGGTGAGCGGGAAAGCGGACGTTAAAGATGGGTTGAGATGGCTTGTAGAGAGGGGCGTGGGAATCCCGATAATCAGCGATGGGGAGAATGGGGTATTCTCCATATTTAAGGAAGCCTATATAAGACAGCCGGCGTTCAAGGTTAAGGTGGTCGATCCAACCGGAGCCGGAGACGCATTATGCGCAGGAATACTCTTCAAGGTCTACGAATTGCTCAAATCCGGGAAAACGCTTAAAGACCTATCGGTGGATGAGGTCGCCAAGATACTACTATATGGTCAGGCGGCTGGAGCTGCATGCATAGGCATGATAGGAACGACGCCCGGAGTCACCTCTGAGAGGATAAACGGAATATTAGACGAGCAGGGTGAGAAGGTTCTCTCAAGGACCTTAATTGAGAAGGCTTAAACCAATCCGACCTCCGGAACCTCCGGCAACCTATAGTATAGATAGCTATTGGGTTTGTCTTTCTCGGTTAATAGACCCTCGCAATATACCTTTTTCTTTGAGTAGATCTTCACGACCCCCTTACATCCGCTTAAGCCCTCAACATCATCTAAGAGGATAGACTTAATCTCATGTGGTTTTAGGGCGAGTTTGATCTCCTTGATAACCTTATCCGTCTCGCCATCGTAGAATCTCATCTTAATCTCGTTCTCCTCATCCGCCTTATTGATGAATAATATCTTCGTCGACCAGCCGTCCTGCGAGTACCAGCCCTTCAAAACGGCCATCTTAACGTTTTTTAAGCACTCTACCTCTTAAACTTTTTAGCCTCGCACAATCTCGCGACCGCTCACGAAGGAAACCGTAAATAAGGAAATTAATGACTTTATAATTGAAGTCCCGGCCTTATGAGGGGGATTGGTGTTGGAAGCGGCTGAATCCGAGGGTTGGGAGGAGAAAAGAGATAAGGCCGTTCAAATACTTGAGGCTGTGGCAAATGACGTTGGCACGCCCAGAAACATTAGGAGGGCGGCGAAAAACGCGGCAGATGAGCTGTTCAATGAGAAATATGCTCCGGCGGTCAGAGCCGCGAATGCAATAGAGATAATTGAGGAGATAATAAATGATCCAAACATGCCCGTGTTTACGAGAACCCAGCTCTGGATGGCTATATCGATTTTGGAGACCATACGCTCAATGCCAAAGTAATTCCAGGAGACCCCCACAATAATATCTCCAGAACATTTTATCGTTGTTGGCCATTTAAAGATTAAATCTGGAGCTGTGGAGGATACCTTGCATTGAGGACCGGCAGGGCTAGGAGTAGGATTAGATTCGAGCTGATGAATGAGGATGGAAATAGAATAATCATGATCTTCGAGGGAAGGATCAGCAGGGAGAAGCTTATGCAAATCGCAGATTTCATGGAGCTTTACAGCGGATTCTCCGAGCAAGATCGGCAAGAATACCGATATGAAGGAAGCAAGCTCGCCAAACTCACGAGGATAATCTCGATGTATTTTCCGGCAACATACTTTACATCACGCGACGCGGTTGAGGCATATATATCGGAGTATAGGGAGCCGCTGAGCCTAAGCACCGCCTCGACCTATCTGGCCAGACTCGCTGAGAGGGGATTCTTGGAGAGGAGGAGGATCGGTGGAACAATAAGGTACAGGGTGGCCAGACCTCAATCCCGGATCCCCTTACATGAAAAGGAATTTCAGATGGATGGGCAGGAGTTCGAGGAAACGATCTAAATCGTTTTTAGGGTCTACGAATCTGTATTACTAAAAGGCGGCGAATATGAGGAAAGTTCTAAGGGATCTCTTGAGGAGATCTGGGCTGAATCTGGGCGATCCAAAGATCTTGGAGGAACTCGTGATCGAAACCCACCTAACCAAACCCCAGCTCGAAACCCTGCTGGTGGAGTTCGCAACCGCATCTCTAGGCTTAAGACTAAGCACGGAGAAGAAGGCGAGGCTGAGAGGCGTCAGCAAGGGGGCTTACTCCAGGACTAAGAGACAAGCAATGGACAATATCAGGAAAAGCGTCTACACAATATTACTCCTTAGATTCCTAGGGATTATGAGCGACGAAAATATAGCGTCGATAATGGAGGCCGCGAAGCTGATAGCCGAAGGTAGATTGAGTGACGCAATGTTGCTTCTACGCTCCGTGACGCTATGTGACATCACGAAAAGATAAATTTCCGCAAGCTAATCCCTCCCCACGCCCAGAGCTCGAGCTTATCGAATATTTGCCCTAATTGGGTTGAATTGTGAACTTTTATCTAGAAAAAATTTAAATAAATGACATGCCATTAATCAGACATGCCATCTGAGAATGAAAAGATGGAGAATAATCTGCTGAATCTCAATAAGAGGGTTAGCAGGAGAGCAGCCCTCTCAACGGCCGCGAAAGTTGGGATAACAGCTGTGGTGTGCGGTGTGGTCGCGGGAGTCGGCGGGTATTTCGCGGGTTCAGCGGCAGCCCCGCCCAAGACCGTTACCAAGACCGTCCCCACGACGGTTACGGCCACGAAGACCGTTGGGGCCGCAACAGTTACCGAGACGGTCACTAAGACCGTTACCAAGACCGTTCCCACGACGGTTACGGCTACGGTTGCGACGACGCCGACCACGCCGACCGGGAAACTGTTTGAGGGAGTTAAGATTACTGGTGCGACCCTGGCTGGAGGTCCTAAAGGAGCCATCTCGAGCGTTCTATACCATTATAGGCCTATCTTCAAGGAGCTGACCGGGGCGGATCTAGACATAGTTGAGCTATCCTTCGCAGACCTACCCGTCAAGATCTTGGCAGACCTCACAACGGGTGCAGGAAAGTACGACTTCTTCGTCCCATGCAGCAATATCATGGGAGACCTCGTCGCGGGAGGTTATGTGTGGGAGCTAGATAAATGGATGAAGGATCCGCGATTCCCGAAGTGGGATCCAGATTCTGTTCCATACGCGGTGGCCCAGTGCTCTAGGTGGGGCGGGCACTGGTATGGTGTTCCATGGGACAGCGATGCATGGTACCTGAACTGGAACATGAGGTATATGGATAAGGTTCTAAGGGATAAGGATAAGAGGCGTGAGTTCAAGGATAAGTATGGGTATGAGCTGAACCCATACAAGTGGTACAGGGATAGGGAGCTGACTTGGCAGAAGGTCAGGGATATGTGTGAGTTCTTCACCGGATGGGACTGGAACGAGGATGGAGAGCCGGACTGGGGAATGATCATGGGCCTCCGAACCGGCGAGCAGGGAACCTTCTGGTGGGAGCCCTTCGTGGCCCCCTTCATCGTTAATCCAGGGCCAATGATGGACAGATACCACAACATCCTCTATTACGATCCCGAGACCATGGATCCGCTGGTGAAGTCGCCTGGAATCGTGGAGGGAACCAAGCTATTCGTCGAGATCTGCACGAAATTCACGCCCAAGGCCGCCCTAACCTTCACCTTCGCCGAGACCTGGGACTACTTCCTAAACAAGCAGAAGGCGATGTTCACCTTCATGCCGCCGGACACCTTCACGCTGGTAGGAAACCCGGAGAAGTCAAGGATGCGAGGATATCTGATGACCACCCCGCCTCCTGGAAGCGAGGTCTATTATGACTTAAAGGAGAAGCGTATGGTTGAGAAGATAAACCTCATCGGCGATCCAGCAGGATGCCATTGGCACCCATGGGTCTCAAAGCTGTCAAAAGCTCCTGAAGCTGCATACTGGTTCTCAGCCTATGTAGCAACCCCGGAGCAGCATAGATTAACTACGGCCAGCGCCTACGCCTGGACCGGGATCGATCCAGGCTTCCTAAGCGACCTGCTCACCGACTACGGTGGAACCGCCACGTTGGCGGACTATCACCTACCAGGAGGATTTAAGGATCCAGGCTATCCAACTGCGTGGTATAATGAGGGAGACCTGAGGAGGGCTCATATCGCGGTCTTCAACAACTGGTTCGCGATGGACGGCCAGTATAACTATCACAGGATACCTGGAGCCACCGCGATCTTCACGATAATAGACACCCATATAATTGGAGAGGCCATAGCCGCAGGCGTACCAGTCGAGGAGGCGCTGTATAGGTGCTGGAAGGACATAAACAAGGTGATAGACGACTATGGAAGAGACAAGATGAAGAAGTGGTATCACGACGCCATAGGCTATGGTAAGCCGAACCCATATAAGCCCAGACCATGGCTGTGGGACGATAGGGTAGTTCCAAAGGACCTAATATTTGAGTAAGCCCCCACTATCCCAATCTTTTTATTTCTCCTCGTTCCTTACCTGATGGGTGGAAGGGTCGTGAAGCCGAAGTTCACTGTCTATCATCTCTTCCTGGCGATCCCAGTACTATATGCGTTAAGCCTCGTCATATTCCCACTAGTATATTCTGCGGCCATATCCTTCACGAACTGGAAATTAGGTATTCCAACCTATGAATTCGTCGGGCTTAGAAACTATATTGATGAATTCCATGACTATAGGTTTTGGAACTCACTCCGAGTCACATTTCTGATAACTGCGGGCGCGGTTCCCGTCGAGATCATTCTAGGACTGATAATAGCTGTATTAATGAGCCATCAAATCAAGCTTAGAGGATTCTTTAGAAGTATATTGTTGATACCGCTCTTCACATCACCCGTTGCTATCGCCCTGATGGGTGAGGTTGTCATGTATGAGGCAGGCGGGCCCATTAACGGCTACCTAAAGCTTCTTGGACTGCAACCGATTTCATGGCGTTCGAGCGCAACTATGGCTCCATGGACCGTAGTTATATGGGATGTATGGGAGTGGACTCCATTCTGCTTCCTCATCTTCCTAGCAGGTATCCAGGCGATCCCACGCGTATATTATGAGGCGGCGGAAATAGATGGCGCATCCGGGTTCCAAATCTTTAAGAGCATTACGCTCCCGATGTTAAAATATCCTCTGATAACGGTTACGATGTTTAGGCTCGTCGACACCCTGAAGATCTTCGAGATACCATTCGTCCTGATGGCTGGGGGAGGGCCGGGCATAGCCACCGAGGTTCAAAGCGTCTACATCTATAAGGCAGGCTTTAGGGGCTTCCAGTTTGGAGCGGCCTCAGCATACAGCATGGTCTTCCTCATAATCGTTATGGTTATAATGATGATATTCATAAGGAGGGTGAGATCCTACTATGCCTAGGAGGACGAGTATTCTTAAGACGGCGGCAATCTACATCGGAATACTTATCTTCGTAGCATTCTTCTTCTTCCCAATCCTATGGATGATAGTTACCTCGATAAAGCTTCCAAGAGATATGTTCTCGCTAGGAGTACTACCCTTCATACAGTTTGAACCAACGCTCAAACATTGGCACTCGGAGCTTGTCACGGTCGGGGCCGAGAATAGACACGCCCTCATCAATAGCACGATCATAGGCTTATCCAGCGCGACGATATCGACCGTACTTGGAATCTTAGCTGGCTACGCGCTGGCCAGATACGAGTTTAAGAAGTGGAAGAACATCGATATAATTACATGGTTCCTCTCACTGAGATTCTTGCCCGCAATCTCGGTTGCGATACCCTTCTATATATTGGTCAAGACCGCCGGACTCCTAGACACACATATAGCCGTCATCATACTCCACTCCGCATTCTTCCTACCATACTCGGTTCTAGTTCTCAGAGATGCATTCAAATCTCTTCCAAGGGAGATAGAGGAGGCGGCCATGGTCGATGGAGCATCTCCCTCCACAATCCTCTGGAGGATAGCGGTTCCATTAATAGCCCCTGCAATAGTCGCCGTCTTCATACTCCTATTCTCATTCTCGTGGAACGAGTTCCTATTCGCCTTCCTCCTAACATCTAAGGTTGCGGTGACGATGCCCGTCCATATAGCTGGAAGCGTTACGACGATCGGAGTCCTCTTCTACACGCTCAGCGTTAGACAGCTATTGGCGATAATCCCGCCGGTAATCTTAGCCCTCTTCATCCAGAGATACATAGTCAGCGGTCTCACCCTAGGCGCCATCAAGGGCTGAAACCCGAATCAACTATATTTATACCCCTTATGGAGACTTATGTCCAGATGTCGGACTATGGATTGATCATAGTCTTCATCAGCCTATTCGCGATACAGACGATCATCTACTCATTCATCCTCCTAAGATTGAGGAGTAAGGTCGTTTCGATGAATCTCGTGAAGAGGGCTGGATCCCCGTACCTGGCCGAGAGGCCCTCGGAGACCATGCTGAGAATATTAAGGGAGCTATCATCTTCGGATGGGCTGAGGGCTAGGGATCTAAGCATGAAGCTTGGATTGAGCAGAGAGCATGTCGCGAGGCTGCTCAAGAGGATGGTTGAGGAAGGGTTAATAATTAGGGAGGGGAAGCCGTATCGGTATAGAGCGACCGGGCTCGGAAAGAGGCTGCTGAAGGAGTATGGTGATGGATGAGTGGGAGACATGAACCCAAGATCCCGAAATGGTGGCTCGCCCTAACAACTCCGGAGGATGATTGGGAGGTAGATGATCTGGAGGAGATGAAGGAGCTTATAGCCGAGAAGCCTCCATTAAAGGAGCTTGAGCACATGGTGATCTCAGCCTTCATCTCGGGATTCTTCCAGGCATGCGGGGAACTCGGATATATAGAGATGGTTCATGGAGATCGAAGAATCCTAACTCCATACATCTCTCTGGCCGGGGATGTCGAGGTTGTGGAGGCCATGGCTAGACTCTTCGGGGATGTTCAGGAAAAGAAGTTAAGTGAAGATGGTAGGAAGCTGAGCATAACCGTTACAGGGCTTAGGGCGATAATAATCCTCAGGATAATCTCATCTCTCTTTAAGGGATGGAAGCGGAGGGCCGCCGAAAAGATGTTGAAATATGGTTACAAGATGACGGATCTAAAGAAGTATGAGAGGTTGAGGGAGGAGTTGGAGGTCGCCGAGGACCTGATCGAGGTCTCCAGAAAGCCTATAAAGATCTTAAAGAGGAGATTTAAGCCCAAAATCCGCTAAAAATTTCCAAAAGACATATATAATTCAACCTTCCTTATTAACACGCGTGAATGGGTATGAATGATGAGCAGAAAGAAGATCTATTTAAGAGGAAGTTGAGTAGACGTGAAGCCATAGGCACGGCAGGGAAGGTTGCCATAAGCGCTATAGTCGCCGGGGTTGTGGCCGGAGTTGGGGGATATTTTGCGGGATCGGCCGCAGCTCCTGGAGCGACGACCGTAACCCAGAAAGTTACCGAGACCAAGACCGTGACGGCCGCCGCGGCCACGGTTACAAAGACCGTGGCCGGAGCCGCTAAAACCGTTACCGAGACCAAGACGGTGACGAAGACGGTCACCGCTGGGGCTCCGACGACCCCCGTTAAGCCTGTCTATACCATGATTTTCGCCTCTCCTGAGTGGCTTCCTGGAAGGTTGACGGGGCTGATCGCCAAGAAGTTCCCCGAGTGGTCTGCGAGGAAGCTCGGCAAGCCGATCGCGGTCAAGATGGACCTAATACCTTGGACCGTAGTTCATGATAGGATTACCACATTCTTAGCCGCGAAGTCTGAGGAGCCAAGTATATTCATCTCGGATAGCCAGTGGCTTGGAGAGCTCTATGCCGGAGGCCATATCAAGAGGTTAAACCCGATAATCGAAAAGGATCCGGAGCTTCAGCAGCTCATAAATAGATTCGACGACTCGCTGATAACCTATTATATGACCTATCCACAGGGCAACAGAGATTGTATAGTCGGCTTCGGCCACGAGGGGGACGTACTCGTAATAGTTTATAGGGAGGATCTCTTCACCCATCCGGATGAGCGGGAGAACTTTAAGGCCGAATACGGATATGATCTTCCAACGAAGTATGAGGACTGGTATCCGGCCCAATTCGACTGGTATCAGCTGAGAGATATAGCGAAGTTCTTCACTAGGAAGGCTGGAGATGAGCTGGCCGGAAAGAGGCTTGAAGCAGACTTCTATGGAATAGCAACCCACTTCGGAAAGCAGTATGACGCAATAGCATGCGTCTTCGGAACAATGCTCTACGTGCATGGAGAATATTGGTGGGACCCAATTACTGGAGAGGTTGAAGGATACATAAACAGCGATAGAGCCGTTAAGGCCCTAGAATTCTACAAGGAGCTAATGAAATATGCCCCTCCGAATGCTCCTGAGGCATGGTATGATGAGACGAACGCGGCGTTACAGGCTGGAAGAGTTGCGGTGATATACAATTGGTGCGGTTTCCTACCCAGCAACTTCGATCCATCAGTCTCAAAGGTATACAATGTCATCAAGGTAGTCCCACCACCGGGCCATAAGGGAGACGATGGAATCTTTAGGAGATACTCGACCATCGGAGGACAGCCCATGGTCATCAACGCCCACAGTAAGCACGCCGAGGAGGCCCTAGCATTTATGAAGTTCTGGTTTGAGCCGGAGCAACAGAGGATGTGGGCTGAGGGCGGAGGAGGAGTATGCCTGAAAGACATGATCAGAACGAAGTGGTTTAAGGAGCTGACGCCATATAACCGCGCCTACGCCGACTCGATACCATTCCAAGTAGACTTCTGGAACGTGCCATTCTACCCCGAGATGTTGCTGGCCGTTCAGGAGGAGATCCACGCAGCCTTGATGGAGGAAAAGAGCCCGAAGCAGGCGCTAGACGACCTAGCTAAGAGGCATAAGGAGATCATAGAGAGGGAGGGCTATCCAGAGAAATATCCGCCGGAGCAGAGGTTCCCGCCAGGACTTAAGACGCCGGCCGACGTCATCAGAGCCGGAGAACCCATGAGCGAGGTTGGTAAGCCTAAGAAGTAGTCAGGATTCGGCGAAGTTCATGACAAGGCAAGCAACTTCGAGGATACGTAGAAGGTCTCTGACGGAAAAATACTTCCCAATTATTTTAATAACCCCAGCCGTGGCGATAACCCTATTTTTGGTTATCTTCCCGCTTATCTGGGCTCTCGGCCTAAGCTTCTACGACTACAACGTCATTAGAGGAGGAGTGATGCGATTTGTAGGACTTGACAACTATGCTCGCTTACTATCGAGCCGCACTATATGGAAGAGATTCGTAACCACGGCTGAGTTTGTCGTCTCAGCGGTCCTACTCGAATTTCTGATAGGTTTTGGCCTCGCCTTCCTCTTCTACCAACAGTTTAGGGGGAGAAGGTTGGCGATGGCGCTCGTCACGATGCCCATGCTCATAGCTCCGGTAGCCACGGGCCTCTTCTTCAGATATATCTTCGACGCAACCCACGGCGTCGTCACATACTTCCTTTACTTGATAACTGGGAAGCATATCAAACTTCTCAGTGAACATGCTATGTTGTCATGCGTCATTGTAGATGTTTGGCAGTGGTCTCCGTTCATGATGCTATTCATCCTAGCGGGCCTTGAGGCTGTTCCAAGACATCTCTTAGAGTCCGCCGAGATAGATAGGTTTAGCTGGTTTACGAAGTTCAGGGTTGTGATCTGGCCCACGATAAGACCCCTCGTCATGCTAGCCCTACTCTTCAGAACCATGGACGCCCTAAGAACCTTCGACACCGTATATATCCTCACCGAGGGTGGGCCGGGCACCAGAACGGAGCTAATCTCCCTACATCTTTATAGGCTGGCATTCTCTTTCTTCAGAACCGGCGAGGCGTGCGCATTAGCATTTATATTGTTGGTCCTCGTAATACTATTGACGAACCTCTACCTCAGAATGGCTAGGAGGGTTGGGGTGTGAGCCGCGCTAGGAGGAGGGGAAACAGGATCGCTAAGCGAGCATTACTCTATATAGCTGTGGTAATAGTCTGCATAATCTACGTCTTCCCAATCTATTGGATATTCTGCACATCATTCAAGACCAGGGCCCAAGCCTTTAACTGGCCACCACTATTCATCTGGAACCCAACCACGAGAAACTATATCGATATATTCTTGAAGAGGCAAACGGAGATAGAGGCGATCACCGGCAAGGTCATAGAGCTCGCGACAGGCGCGGAGGTATTCTTCTACAACAGCTTTATGGCGGTTCTGGGAAGCATAGCCCTAGCAATACTTATCGGAACACTCGCCGCATATAGCTTCTCGAGGTATAGGCCTAAGGGAACCGACACTCTAATGTTCTTCATCCTCTCGACTAGAATGCTGCCGGCGATAGTGGTCGCCATACCGATGTTCTTCTTCTATAGGAAGCTGGGTCTATACAATACGATTCCAGGGCTAATCCTACTTTACACGATGTTCAACCTGCCATTCGCCGTCTGGATGATGAAGAGCTTCTTCGACGAGATACCGATCGACATAGAGCAGGCCGCCATGGTCGATGGCTCAAAGCCTCTGAAGATCTTCTTCAAGATAGCATTACCGCAGGTCTACGTCGGGTTGGCCGCGACCCTAGGATTCCTCGTGATAAACGTTTGGAATGAGTTCCTGTTCGCCATGCTATTGACCGAGAAGACGACCAGAACAGTTCCGGTCGCGTTGGCGGCGACCCGCGGAGAGGTTGGAATTAACTGGGGCCTATTGGCCGCGATCGAGGTCCTCTACGTGATACCCGCGATAGTCCTGATCTTCCTCCTCCAGAAATATCTCTTAAGGGGAATGACCTTCGGAACGGTTAGAGGTGTATAGCATTGACGAGGGTAACCATCAGAAATCTCGAGAAGAGCTATGGTGAGGTTAAGGCCGTAGATGGGCTAAGCCTAGATATATCCCATAGATCCTTCGTAGTCCTCTTGGGGCCGACAGGGGCCGGAAAGACCACGACCCTGAAATGTATCGCCGGAGTAATTAGACCCGATCGGGGTGAGATCTTATTCGATGGAGAGGTCGTCAACGATATCCCCCCATGGGAGAGAGATGTCGCCATGTTCTTCCAAACCTACGCCCTATACCCCCACCTAAGCGTCTATGACAACATAGCGTATCCGCTGAGGGAGAGAGGGCTGAGCAAGGCCGAGATAGACAATACCGTTAAGAGGATCGCTAAAACCCTGAGGATAGAGCATCTACTGGATAGAAAGGATCCAACGACCCTAAGCGGGGGAGAGATGCAGAGGGTCGCCTTAGCCAGAACTCTCGTAAGGAGCCCCAGACTATTCATCCTAGATGAGCCGATAACGAATCTGGATGCGAAGCTTAGGGAGGAGATGAGGACCGAGTTTAAGAGGCTCCACAAGGAGCTGAACCAATCGGTCATCTACGCGACCCCAGACTTCCTGGAGGCCCTCTCGATAGGCGAGAAGATAGCCGTGATAAAGGATGGCAAGCTTATACAATATGACACTCCCGAGAATATCTTTCATCATCCGGTCAATAAGTTCGTCGCAACCTTCGTCGGAAACCCGACGATAAACCTGATCGAGGGAGAGTTGAAGAGGGAGGACGATAGGCTGCTATTCTCAGGCACCGGAATAGACATGGATCTTACGGAGATTAAAGGAGAGTGGGTCAATAAGCTATCTGGAGACGAGGTCATCTTGGGGATAAGGCCTAGAGATATAAGGATCTTGACCACGAAGGACCCCAAAGCCATCCCCGCAACGACGATCGCGGTTGAGCCTATAGGCTACGAGAGCATCATAACGGCGAATGTTGGAGAACTTGAGATGAAGGTCGTGGTTAAGGGCTTCATAAACTTAAAGTATCGTCAACAGATCTGGCTGAAGCCCGACATGAGGAGGATACATATAATAGATCCTAAGACAGAGGAGGTGTTGCTTTGATGCCAAAAGTCTCCACCATCGAGAGGACCGGAATAATACTCTCGATAATAGGCTTGATCCTGATGTTCCAGCCATTCAAGGCCGAACTATTCACCTACGGATTCTACATGATGGCCTTAGGAGCCGTCATCTACACCCTAAGCACCTATCTACCCGTAAGGAATCCCAAAGGCGAAACGACGGTCAGGGACATAGTCAAGTGGTCCATCATAATAGCCGGGGTGGTGATCTCGGTAGCAGTTATCTCGATGTTCATCGCGCCATACACGGTAGCCTAGGAGGTGGTTAAGGTGACCGTCATAAGATTAGAGCACCTCACCAAGAGGTTTGGGGACCTAGTCGCCGTGAACGACCTAAACCTCACGATAAACCATGGAGAATTCGTCTGCTTCCTAGGGCCGAGCGGGTCCGGGAAGACCACCCTCCTCAGGATGATAGCAGGCCTCGAGACCCCCACCAAGGGAGAGATATACTTCGATGATGAGAGAGTTACAGATCTACCGACACCGGATCGAAATATCGCCATGGTCTTCCAATTCCCAGCCATCTATCCAAGCCTCACGGTCTATGAGAACATAGCGGTCCCATTGAGGGCGGAGGGATTGAGCGCCGACGAGATCAGGAAGAGAGTTATGTGGGCAGCGGAGATGGTGGGCATAAAACAATATCTAAACTATAGGTATGGTCAGCTCGATATGGGGACGCTCCAGAGGGTCTCGATCGCGAAGGCGATAGTTAGAAGGCCTAGAGTCTTCTTATTCGATGAGCCGCTGAGCAACTTAGACGCAAAGCTTAGAGACTCTCTAAGATATCAGTTCAAGAAGATCCACGCCGAGATAAAGCAGACCATGATCTACGTAACCCATGATCAGCTTGAAGCGATGGCCCTCGCAGATAGGATAGCGATCCTCAAAGATGGCGTATTACAGCAATATGACACCCCGGAAAATATCTTCTATCACCCGGTGAATAAATTTGTCGCATACTTTATAGGTAGTCCGACGATAAACTTCATCGACGCCACCCTACACATATCGAGGGAGAGGGCCTATGCGGAGTTCGGTGGAGCAACCATAGATCTAGGCGAGATAAAGGACCTGTTGGTTGAGAGGATAGGCGAGACCACCAAAGACTACATACTCGGAATTCGACCCCAACACGTCACAATCTCGTTTGAGGAAATTCCAAACTCATTTAGGTCGAAGGTGACGACGGTGGAGTCTATGGGCACCTCCTCTCTAATCGAGCTAAGCCGCGACAACATCCTATTCAAAGCATTGTGGGAGGGATCATTCCCGAAGAAGCCCGGGGACGAGGTATGGGTACGATTTGACCAAAACATGATCAGGGTGATAGACAAGAAGAGCGAGAAGGTCCTGGTCTAGCCATCGAGTAAAAATTATAAGCCGCTAACCTCCTCTCTTTATTGAGGTGGAGCCGGTTTGAAGATAGGAATCTTTACCGTATTGTATAACGACCAGCCGCTGGAGAAGGTTTTACGATATGTATCGCAGCTTGGATATGAGGCCGTTGAGCTCGCCGCCTGGAAGGGCAGCACCCATCTAGACATAGATAAGGTTGTGAGCGGAGGGGCTCAGGAGCTTAAGAGGCTCGTAGAGAAATACAACATGACCATCTCCGCTGTCTCGAACCACCTTGAGGGACAGCTCGTGCTGGGGCCGCATGACGCCTCAACCGACGACTGGTTCAAGGGAACCCCTGAGGAGAAGATCAAGTATGGGATTATGAGGATGAAGAAGACCGCCGACGCCGCAAAGGCTCTCGATGTCCCAGTCGTGGTTGGATTCACGGGCTGCCCGAATTGGGGCGCATGGTACATCTTCCCGCCGGCCTATGAGAAGATCTATGAGAGCTTCTTCGATGTCTTCGCCGAGAGATGGGGTGAGATCTTAGATCACTTCGCATCAAATGGCGTTAAGTTTGCCCATGAAGTCCATCCGCAGGAGCTCGCATATAATATCGAGACCGCCGAGCAGGCTTTGAAGGCGATTAACGGCAAGAAGGAGTTTGGATTCAACTTCGATCCAAGCCACCTAGTCTGGCAACTCATAGACCCGGTGGTCTTCATCAAGAAGTTCGGGGATAGGATCTATCATGCACACGCTAAGGATGGAGAGCTCGTCGAGGAGAATCTCAGGATCTCGGGAGCGATCCCAACGGGGAGCTGGATGAGGCCTACCAGGGGATTCAGGTTCAGGATTCCCGGATGGGGTCAGGTTCCATGGAAGAGGGTGATAACGGCGCTCGCCGAGGTCGGATACGACTATGTCCTGAGCTACGAGCACGAGGATCCCGTGATGAGCAGGGAGGACGGGGTTGAGAAAACTATAGCTTTCCTGAAGCCCCTGATCATTAAGAAGAGGCTTGAGAGGGTCTGGTGGTAGATTATGAGCGAGGAGAAGGAAGTTGGATTCGTGACGATGGGCGTTGTCGAGAAGGCAAAGGAGATCAAGGAGATAGGCGTTGGGATGCTCGGCTACGCCTTCATGGGAAAGGCTCACACAAACGCATACATTAAGATGCCCATCTTCTTCTATCCACCTCCAGCCAAGCCCAAGCTCGTCGCGATCTTCGGGAGGACGGAGGAGAGGGTCAAGGAGGCGGCGAGGAGATTTGGATACAAGAAGTATTATACGGATTGGAGGGAGCTCATAAGGGATCCTGAGGTCGAGGTCGTGGATAACGGCCTACCAAACTCCATGCATAAAGATCCATGCATAATGGCCGCCGAGCTCGGAAAGCATGTATTCTGCGAGAAGCCTTTAGCCAGAGACGCTAAGGAGGCCGAGGAGATGTATAGGGCGGTCGAGAAGGCCAAGGTCAAGCATATGGTCGGCTTCAACTATAGATTCGTCCCAGCCATCAGACTGGCGAAGAAGCTGATAGACGAAGGATATATCGGCAAGATCCTGCAGTATAGGGCCGTATACCTCCAAGAATGGATAATGGATCCAAACTTCCCGCTGGTCTGGAGGCTTAGGAAAGATGTCGCCGGAAGCGGAGCCCTAGGAGATCTAGGGGCCCACATAATCGACCTGGCCAGATTCCTCGTGGGAGAGATAGACTCGGTTGTCGGGGTAATGAAGACATTCATCGAAGAAAGGCCGCTGCCGGAAGATCCATCGAAGAAGGGGAAGGTGGATGTCGACGATGCATTCATAGCCCTAGTGAAGTTCGAGAACGGGGTCATCGGGAGCATCGAGGCATCGAGATTCTGCGCTGGGAGGAAGAACTATGAAAGGGTTGAGATCCACGGATCCGAAGGAACGATAGTCTTCAACCTCGAGAGATTTAACGAGCTCGAGGTCTACACGAATAAGGATCCATTGGATAGGAGAGGGTTTAAGAACATATTGGTGACCGAGAGCGTACACCCATTCTATGATAAATGGTGGCCTCATGGACACGTGATCGGATGGGAACACACATTCGTCCATGAAGTATATCACTTCTTCGACGCGATAGCCAATGATAAGCCCATAGAGCCTTGGGGAGCCACATTCTACGATGGCCTCAGGGTCAATCAGATAATGGATGCGATAGTAAGGTCTGCGGAGTCCGGCAAGTGGGAGTCGACGAAATAATCCCACAATTTTTTATCCATAAATCTACCTGAACAATCCTCTCAAGAACTTCAAACCATTCTCAGCCAGTAGATCCTGACTTCTCTCTAGAGGTCTCCAGATCGATGCCGCTCGGGCGATCTCCTTGATCCCAGGCTGGAAGGTCTCTATTACAAGCCACCTCTCATAGCCTATATCCTTCAGGGCCTCGGCAACCTCCCTCCACGGTATATGTCCTGTTCCGGGGGTTCCCCTATCGTTTTCACATGCATGGACGTGGAATAGCTTGTCGCCGAGCATCCTTATCGCGCTGGAGAACGACTTCTCCTCTATATTCGCGTGATATGTGTCGAAGTGGGCCTTAACGTTCTCCTCCCCAACATCCTCGATGAATCTCAAAACATCAGACGATAGGTTCACCAGGCTCGTCTCATAGCGGTTTAAGGGCTCGACGGCGATATACACACCTCTATCCCTAGCATATCTAGCGGCCTCCCTAACCCCCTCGACGGCCATCCTCCAAGCCTTCTCCTTATCGTCGAAGAGCACCTTGCCGACCGCCGCGTAGACCGGGCCCGCAATCACATCGACCTCAAGCTTGGATGCGAAGTCTGCGCAGAACTTTAGATAGTTTAGGGCGTTGTCTCTGATGGATCTGTCGGGGCTCGTGAAATCCCTCTCAGGGCTCATCACCGCGCAGATCGACGAGCATGGCAGCTGATGGGATTCTAGGTTCTCCTTAATCGACCTCGCATCCAAGATCTTTGGATCCTCGACAGGTATCTCTATCCCATCCGCCCCAGCCCTCTTCGCCTTCTCAATCGCCGAGACATTAAATGGATATACCCATACCCAGCTAGTCACCCCAAACCTTACCATAACTTATCACGCAACCTAAATCTCCCTTACGCATATAAGTCTTTGCCGACGAACATTTTTAAGCGAGAGTCGATGGTTAACTAGTGTGAGATTTATGAGGAGATATAAGTTGGCTTCGGGAACCTGGCCATACATGTTTCCGCCGTATGCCGCCAGACCATACACGTTGGAGGAATCCGTTAAGATGTTATCTGAGCTTGGGTTTGAGGGCGTTGAACTCTCAGGATTTAAGCCGCATGCGCATCCAGACCTATATCCCGCGAAGAAGGATCGGAGGGACCTCGAGTCCATGATAAAGTCCTTTAAGCTTGAGATCTGTGGATACGCTGCCGATATGGGCGGGTACGCGATCGCCTCAAACTATGAGAGCGAGAGGAGGGCATATGAAGAAATGTTCGACAAAAACCTAGACTTCTGCCAGGATCTCGGGATAAAGGTGATGAGGGTCGACACGGTTTCGGGGCCGAAGGGCATACCCGGGGTGCCGTGGGAGACGGCGATGAAGAGGGTCATCGAGATGTTTAAGAAGTGTTCCAAGAAGGCTGAAGATGCCGGGATAACCCTGGCCTGGGAGTTTGAGCCGGGATTCATGTTCAATAAGCCCAGCGAGATAATAAAGATAGTTAAGGAGGTCGATCACCCAAACTTTAAGCTCCTAGTCGATTCATGCCACGCCCACTGTTGCGGAATAGGCCTGAATCAGCCACATCCCTTAGAGATAATAGATGTCCCCATCTCGAAGGTTGCGGCGGAGTTCGTTAGGAGGCTTAAGGGATATGTGGGCCACGTCCACCTAATCGACAGCGACAACACCCTAAACCCGCATAACACGTCCACACACGTCCCATTCGGCCTAGGGGTGATAGACTTCGATGAATTCATGAAGGCCTTGAAGGAGATAGGATATAGTGGCTGGCTCAGCCTAGACCTCTGTTTCTGGCATAATGCATGGGAGGCCACAAGAGACTGCAAGAAGTTCCTAGACGAGCTAGTATCTAGACATGGGTGAGAGCATGTCTAAAGAAGTTATGAAAGCAGCGGTCCTCTTAGGGCCGAGGAATATAGAGGTTCGGGAACTCCCGGTTCCCAAGGTCGGAGTCAACGATGTCTTGGTTAAGGTGAGGGCGTGCGGGGTCTGTGGATCGGATATAGCTTATTATAGGAGGGGGAGGGCCGATGTCCCCCCGCCGATAGTGCTAGGCCACGAATTCTCCGGAACCATAGTCGAGCTGGGCGAGACCGCGAAGAAGCTCGGGATCTTGAAGGAGGGCGATAGGGTTGTAGCCGAGCCCGTAATGGCGTGCGGAGCATGTGAGTCATGTAAGAAAGGCTATCCAAACATGTGCGAGCATCCGACGGTTTTGGGAGTCACCGTGAACGGGGGGATGGCGGAATACTGCCTAGTCCGCTACAACTATCTACATCTAATACCTGAGAAGCTGAGCTTCGAGGAAGCCGCGTTCACGGAGCCGCTTGCCTGCGCCCTAAACGGCGTGAGGAAGCTCAAGCTCAATCCTGGAAACTCCGCCGCGGTGATAGGGCCTGGCCCAATAGGGCTGATGGTGGTTCAGTATCTAAAGCATTCGGGAGCATCTCCACTAATCCTGATAGGGACTAGGGATTACAGGCTTGAGGCGGGGTTGAGGCTTGGAGCGGACTATGCGATAAACGTGAGGGAGAAAGACTCCAAGTATTATGCGGAGGATCCTGTTGAGAGGGTGAAGGAGCTGACGGACGGTAAAGGTGTTGAGAGAATATTCGTGGCCACCGGAAATCTCGAAGCGAATCAGCTGGCGGTGGGGATCGGTGGAGCGAGATCCATTACGGTCTTCTTCGGGGGAGCGGCCTACGAACCAACCCACGCGATCTCCATACCCCTATGGGATAGCACCCTCGGAGAGAAGGAATACGTCTTCTCATGGCTCTCCCCATACACTTTCCCAGAAGCCCTACACGCAATAGAGGCGGGATTGGTCGATGTTAAACCCCTCCTAACCCACAGCTTCGGCATCGAGGAGGCTGGAAGGGCGATAGAGACCGCTGAAAAGAGGTTGGGGAACGCGCTGAAGGTTCAGATAAAGATCTCTTAAAAAATCTTAACTATGAGGCCTCGATAGACTCTCTCGGCGATGATGAGAGCCCGCGCCCGACTTCCATGAGGGGCCTTGGGGTAGCTGACGCCGAGAGATACCCTATTATTTTATCGGTATGAAATCTTATGGCGATGACTGAAGCCGCGTTGATGGGCGTGGATCTCGGGACATCCAGCGCCAAGGTGGTCATAATAGATGAGGATGGAAACGTGTTGGCCCAAGCATCGTCTAAGTATCCTATATCTACGCCGGCTCCGAATTGGGCCGAGCAAGATCCGGAGAGCTGGTGGTCGGCTGTAAAGGAGGCCATAAGAGCCGCGTTAAATATTCTTGGACCGCGGAGGATCTTGGCCGTGGGATTCTCGGGCCAGATGCATG
>Ga0190308_1000076_pt1 | contig 31556 bp, 31 predicted proteins | sample 48700756_MG_FD_165050 | JGI IMG/M metagenome (GOLD analysis project Ga0190308, IMG submission 165050) | Hydrothermal vent sediment bacterial communities from Southern Trench, Guaymas Basin, Mexico - 4870-07-5-6_MG | ecosystem: Environmental > Aquatic > Marine > Hydrothermal vents > Sediment ...
TTATAAAACCATCAAAATCATCAAGAATTCTATTTATCTCTGAAGTCAAGTCTTCCCAATTCCTTTCATTCATTACTTCGTCAATGAATTTGATGCTAGTATTCTCGTTGTTTTTCGTAATTTTTTCCTGAACATAATTCTTAAGTCCATTTATAACCCTATTATCCACCATTTGTGATGCTACAGGTATTACTAGTATGTTATATTTCCATCGCATCTAAAATACACCGTAAGTAGCTTAATCTTCACCGACAGATAGATATTTCTTCTCTCTACTCATCCTTTCTATAATTCTCTCTCTAGGATTTATTGAGTCTACATGAATTAAACCATCTATCTCTAATTGCATTAGTATCCTATTTATGACCGTGGATGAAGCTTCACCATAAATCCCTTTAAGTTCTCTCTTTAATTCTTTTTCGGAAATCCTGCCACCCTCTCTCTCCAGTATCTCGAGGATAGCTAATCTAATAGGTTTTGCAAACCATACGTAAATACCAGATCTCCTATTCATTCTATTTAACCTCCGAGAATAATTTAACTCAGTATTGTAATTAATCCTATAATTTTTAATCTATGGTAATTGTAATATTTATTTTCGCTTTTAAGTATGGGTTTATTAAATAATTTTCGGTGCGTCAGATGATTAGCGACCTTACTGGCAAAAAAGTTTATCTTGAATCTGGTGATTATGTAGGAGTTATTGAGAATATATTTGTGGATGAGTTAGGTTACACAATCGCAGTGATTAAGACTAATTTTAATGAGATGCCAGAAGTCCGAGTTAATGTAATTACATTAAAGAAAATCAGGAAAATGAATGAAGAGAGATACGTGCTTAAATCACCGCCTTTAAAATTAATAGAATTAATAAAAGAAAAGAAAAGAGAGGAAGAAATAAGGAGACTTGAGCAGCAACTTGAATTACAGAAAACTGAGGAACAAGAGGAAGAGATCCCTACTAAAGAAAGTTGGTTAAAACGCTTTTTAAGCAAAATAATTGATTTAATCAAAAAGATAATAGGTAGAGGTTAAAACTGCTGTTTTTCATATATTTTCTATGATTGCTACTAATGCACCAAGTATGGATGAGAGCACTGCAATGATCGGTCCTCCAAGAATCTCTATATTTGCTGTGTAATCAAATCCATATATCGATTCTAACCGTACTAACTCAGCGTTCACTAAATTAGGTACAGTTGCAGTTACGTAACCTACGAAATACATGATAGATATAAGTATCAACATTGCCGAATAAAATACATATTTTGCTTCATCTCTTCTCAGACCTCTAAAATTAAGGTAAAAAGATATAGCTATTAGAATGAGCATTGGTAAGCTGAGCAGGACTAGTGGAGTCAAAAAAATGAGAGGTCGATAAATTAGGTCGGTCTCGACAATCGCGGGATTATCTGTTCTATATATAACTATCTCTAGCCAAGGAGATAATATAGATATTATCAGCGTTATAATGCTTAGAATAGAAAATAATACTGATAATTTTTTCATTTCTACACCCGTAACTAATCTTATCTTAATAAGGCATAAATTACTGCTTTAGCTGAATGCAATCTGTTCTCTGCTTGATCCCAAACTACACTATGTTTTGATTCAAAAACATCATCTGAGACCTCCTCATGCCTTGGGAGACAATGCATAAAGATAAAATCTGGTGAAGCATGTTCAACAAGCTCCCAGGTAACTCTGAATGGCTCGAATAGTTTAATCCTTTCCTCAGCTTCTTTTTCAAATCCCATTGAGACCCAAACATCGGTGTAAACTACGTCAACATCTTTTACTGCTTCTATAGGATCATCCGTTATGATTATTTTCCCTCCATATTTACTAGCAATTTTATTTGCTTCATCGAGGATTTCTTTCTTTGGCTGGTATTGCTTAGGCGAACCTATCCTAATCTCTAGCCCCATTATAGAGGAACCAAATAGTAAGGAGTGAGCTACGTTATTATCTCCATCTCCTACAAAGGCTATCTTTACTTCCTCTAGACCCTTCTTCTCTTCAATTGTTAATAAGTCACCTAGTATCTGTAATGGGTGCGAGAAATCACTTAAAGCATTAACCACTGGTATATTAGCATGCTCAGCTATGCCTTCTAAGGTACTATGCTTATAAACCCTCGCTATAATTATATTCACGTAACGATCCATTACCCTGGCGAAATCCTTGATAGGTTCGCCTCTAGATATTTGAGTCGTTGTCACATCCATGTACATAGGGTGCATTCCCAAGTGATAGCATGCGACTTCCAGTGAAGTACGAGTTCTTGTACTTGGCTTCTCAAATAAAAGAACTGCAACCTTTCCTCTTAAGTAGTAATGATCAACTCCTTTTTTCAATTTCTCCTTAAATTCGGATGATAAATCTATAAGATACTTAATATCTTCCTGAGAAAAATCCTTCAAGCATAAGAAATCTCTTCCACGTAGGTTAACCATCCATATCCCCCGCAGAATTTATAGAGGAAATACAAACCTCAAATTTCTTAAATTACATCTCTATATTAAAATCTACTGTTAAATTGAAATAGAATCAAAGGAAAAGGAAATTTATTCTTACTTGAGTAGTAATAATTAAGACTTGCAAAATGCGAATAAATTTAAAAAATATTTTAATTGAAAAACTAAAAATCTAGTCAGTTATTTTGAGTAAGTCAGCAACTCTATGCCCAGCTTTACCTTTAACAGTATACTTTATTTTATATTCCGATTTTGGAGGGATCTCGCTTATTAACCACTTTATCTCCAAGCCTTCTACAACTTCTTCTATTGACTCTGGCCTTGGCTCTGCTTGCTCTGGTATGAACTCGAATGTAGGTGGCAGATGCTCAATAAACTCATAATTTTGAGCTGGTAAGTCACCCTCATTACTTAAGGTAACTATAACGATATATTCATTCTCTGTAGCTCCTGGATTTACTTCCTTGCTTTTAACGATTTTTCTTAATGCCTCTAAAGTCTCCAATTTAGGTACTTCCGACAACTCTATGCGTAGAGGTCTAGTGTCGGCTGACATGTATAGGTTAGCTTCTGCGGGGAATTCATAAGTAACTCCTGGCTTCGGATCTACCGATGTCATCTTATATTTAACCGTAACATACTCCCCTCTAACGAGAGGTTCATCCAAATTATAAGCTATTCCAAATATCTCAATCTTCATATCATGTTTTACTGACGGATCAGTATTAGCTGGCTCAGTGGTTATCTTAATCATCTCAGGAGGCACTGTTATTTCGCTTCCTCCCTTATTTATCGATACTACTACATCGACTAATCTTGGCGGTTTGAAATCAGCTGGAATAGTATCCTTTATTGATAATTGATCTATGGTTGCACTTCCTAAGTTTTCTACTTTAATTTCAACATCAACCGGTTCTTCAAGATAACCAACTAATTGCTTACTTGTCATACCTTTTATGTATGATGGATGCTTAACATCAACTTGCTTCGTTATTCGACCCCAAATAACGGGTATCTCTATGTCCTCCACTGTAAAGCTACCAGATGTTCTTCGTATGACTGTTGGTATGATCCATATCTTTAACCCAGTCTGTACCTTCGGTTCCACATCTGATTGCAAAGTGAAAGGACCTATTTTTGTTGTTTCATTTGGGCCTACAACGACAGGAGCCATTATTATAGTATCATAATCTCTCTTCCCAGGTATCTTCCATTCGATCGACCCTCTAATGCTGGCACCCCCCTCTTCTGGCGTGAGTATTTTGCCCTCAACAATCCCAATTTCAGCTATTACTTTAATTGGAGCTTTACTCATGTTCTCTACGATAACGTAGTTGTCCCATATCCCTCTCTGTTCGGATCGCTCGTTCTTATCCACGTAATGCCTAACATTTATTAGTCCTCTTACCTCCTCTATATTTAGCCCACTTACAGTAAATCCCTCACCAAAATATCTATAAACTACAACACCCGACCTGAATGCATCCTCTTTCTCGGCTTTGATTACTCCCCCTAAATCAATCGTATCATGACCTTTAGCACTAGATCTAAAGTTTTTGAGAACTATTTGATTGCCCTCTGTTCTTAATGAACCATTACTTAACGGAGGAATATCACTTATTGTTATCTGCTCTGGAAGATTTTTCTCAAATTCTACACTAAAGTCTGTAGACGTATTGTTCTTTATCGTATATCTAAACTTTATATCTATTTCCTGATTCATTAACGTGACGGGTTTAGCAAAATCTTCTGGGAATATTATCTGCTCGGTTAATTCAAGTGCTCGAGCTACATCCCTAATGTTATAATGTATCGTTTTTTGTTGACTTCCCATCTCTCCAGCTGGAACCATTCCTACGTGAATAACTTTTTCTAAATCTGTTTTCTCTATGTTTGATAGAACTAATTCCAAGTCATAGATAGGTGTGCCAGTATTGTTGATAATTATTATTTCTCCTGTATTCCTCAGCTCTTTCTCTTTCCCATCATTAGCTATAACTCCTTCTTGCTTCTCGTGCAAAATTATCACTAGACCTTCCTTCTCTAAGGCGCCTCCATATTGCATATTTTATCAACTCTAAACGAGTTTTATTTTGATACATAGATAAAGAAATTGCTTCTAAAGATATTTCAAATAATTAGCTTAAAAAGTTTCTATTTCTGAAATGATTATATGATATTTCACTAGTGAGCGTCATTTCGATGCTATTTTCTTTGCTAGTATAGCTGACAGTAATATCAGCAAGAAGACAAATGTATATTCTAGCATAAATCCCTTCGCTCTGTTAACTACATAGCTTGCGTTTACATGACTAAAAACTAAATTTAATGGGTTTACTAATGCGCTCATAACTACAAGAATAGCTGTGAATATGGTTGTTTGTATAAATATTTCTCCTGAATTCTCTGATGACAGACCTATTATTAATCCAGCGACAAAGAGCACGATTATGGTTGTTAATGCGCTTGCAGTTATATATGCAGAGCTTTCATTGAGTGCTAATAAAAAGCTATGTATGGATTGCACTAACTTGTCGCCAAATGAGAAAAAATCTACTAGCGAGAGAAATCTCATAGAGAGTATCGCAAAAATTTGATCAATGATGACATATATACTATACGATATCCAGAAAATAAATACTGCACTTATTATGCTTCGGCTAATCGCTATAATAACCCCCTCACTTCTCAGACATTTTTCTTGCTAAATTGAGATAAAACACATAACCATCATTCATAGGATCTAATTTAATCGCTCTGATCATCGCTTCTATTCCATCTAAAACTTTACCACGAGATATTTTCGCTAGTCCTAGACCAAACCACACTCTAGGATCCTCCCTTTTCCACTCTAATATAGCTTTAAATGCTTGTTCCGCAGCCCGCCACTTCTCTGCGTGAAGTAAAATCAGCGCTCGAATATACCAACACGTGTAGCAATCAGCTCTTATTTTTAATGCCTCATTAATTTTTTCTATTGCTTTATCGTAGTCACCAGATACCAAATATATTACACTTAAGTTAGCTAAGGGAATAAACTGTTTGATTTTCTCTTTTGTTAATTTTAATGCATCTAAAAAATCTCTGTAAGCCCCGTTTAAATCCCCCAATATGTACCTTATTTTACCTCTTAATAAAATTACCTCTAAGTCATTAGACTCATCTTTAGCCAAATTCAAGAAATCTCGGGCTTCTTTAAATCTATTGATTGATGCGGCTAAAATTGCAAGTACCCCCCTTGTAAATAAATTTAATTCATCAGCTCTAGCTAGATTTAATAATCTCCGATACATTATTAGTCTAACTTTGGAGTCTATGGGGAAAATATACTCGCTTTTTTTAGGAAATAGGAAAATCCTTTGCAACTTAGTTATTTCTTCTTCATCCATATTAAATATTCTAGCCAGATCTAGCTCAATGTTTGGCACATATTCCCAGTCAGGCGGGATTATGAATAATTCCTCATACATTTGCTCTCTAATTAAATCTACGGCCTCTTTTATCTCGTCTGATAGAACTTTTAGTAATAAATTCAGGACAAACATATTCTTTCCTGCTTTGTGTTTAGCTCGCTCTAAAGTCACCTTTTTCCTTTCAAAAAAGTCATCAAGTATTCTCTTAGCTTCTTTTATCTCGCCCTTCCTGAGATATGTAAGTATTAAGTTATAGAGTATTAGCTGACTATCAGGAAACTTCCTATAGATATCAAGGTATATTCGTTCAGCTTGTTCTAAGTCTCCATCAAGAAAGCTAAGGTATCCCCTAATTAAGTTCTCTTTTATATTCTTAGCTTCTGATGCTTTCGTGCCGCTAGACTTGTTGATCATTTTAATTACCATAGAGCTACCATTTAATTAATTAACACAATAAAATCAATCAACATACAAAATTTAAAATCTACACAATGTATTTGATAAGTTATATTTTTAATACCTGGTGCCCGAATGCGAAAGTTAAAATATTTCACAACAGAAATCTCACCAGATATGCATGGAATGTTAGTTAGGGTTGCTGGTTGGGTTGTTAAAGTAAGAGAGGTTGGGAAGATAATATTTCTGATCATAAGAGATAGGGAAGGAGAAGTACAAGTCATATTCAAAAAAAATGAGGTCCCAGAGGAATTATTTGAAACTGCCAGAAACATAACTATCATGTCAGCTATAATTGTCGATGGAAAAGTCAGAAAAGCTCCGACCAAAAATGGGTTCGAAATTGTTCCGTTAAGAGTAGAAATAATTCCTTCTGATGCACCATTACCAATTGATATTTTTTATGAAACAACTGAGTTAAACAAGAGAATAAATTATAGAACACTAGATATGAGAATACATAAACATGCAGCAATCTTTAGGTTGAGATCAATAATACTAGATGCCTTTCGTGAAATAATGAAACAATATGACTTTGTGGAGATTCAGAGTCCAGTCATAGCGATTTATGTCGCGGAGGGAGGAGCGAATGTATTCAGAGTTGATTATTTTAACAGACCCGCATACTTGAGACAAAGTCCACAGTTATATAAACAATTAATGGCTGGTGCCTTTGAAAGAGTTTTTGAGATCGGCCCTGCTTTTAGGGCGGAGCCATCTTACACAATTCGTCATTTAACCGAGTTCATATCACTAGATGTTGAATTAGCGTGGATAAACGGTGTAGAGGATTTATTAGATCTATTAGAGGATATAATGATACACATTATATCTAGAGTTCGTTCTGAGGGGCAGAAATATCTCGATACATTAGGGTTAAAAGCTCCCGAAATACCTGATAAGCCTTTCCCTGTGGTTAGTTATAAGGAGGCTACTTTATTACTCAAAAAAGCGAATATACCGCTAGAGGGAAAGGAGATACCACATACAGGGGAACAATACTTAGGAAACTATATTAAGGAAAAATATGGAACTGATTTGTTCTTTATAACAGACTTTCCATGGGATATAAGACCATTCTACACAATGAAGTATGAGAAACCCACCCCAGCTGGAGAGATAACTACTAAAAGCGTTGACCTAATTTATAAAGGGATGGAGATAGCTACTGGTAGTCAGAGAGAACACCGATTTAATGTGTTAGTAGAACAGATTAGAGAAAAAGGATTAAACCCAAATGTATTTGGTTACTACTTGGAGGCATTTAGATACGGTATGCCACCTCACGGCGGCTTTGCATTAGGTTTGGATAGAATAACGATGCTTATGCTAGATTTAAAGAATGTTAGAGAAGCTGTTCTATTTCCAAGAGATCCAGAAAGACTGGAACCGTAATCATTACATTAAAATAAAAAATGGTGGTTAAAGAGCTTTCATTAGCTCCTCTCTCCTATCCTCTATTCTCTGAATTAACCCTAAACCTCCTTCATCAGCTCTCAATCTTATTCTAATTTCGCTTTTAGGTCTCACTAGAACAGCTGGTTTTGCAATAGTGCCACGGACTAATGGTTTAACTAACTCGGGAACTCTAAAATCAACGCTAGTAATTTTTGCTCTTATCAAGTCTCCTTTCTTAATCACTATTTTTGTCTTTGGATCTCTTAATACACCCTCTTTTGCATCAAATCTAAACTTCCCGTGTAAAAGTCTTGTCGTGGGTAGATACGCATCAACGGGCCCTAGGTTTACGTATACTGCTTGTTGCGTTACGTCTACAATTTCTCCCTCAATGATTTCTCCAGGAAATGGCTTATAAACGAGTAAATCAGTCTCTACATCGAAAAAAATGTTTGGGCTTCCATGCAGTATATCTCCTATTTCATCAGCCTTCGCGCTTATGACGGCTACAACATAACCTAAGTCCTCTTTGACGGTACCTTCTAATTCCCCTCTAAGTATCCTTAATATTATGGCATCCATATCCTCATCTAACCTTATCTCATTCGGTCTTACGGGTACTCTCAATTTTCTCTTCATTAAAAAGTACATTACTTCTCACCAAATACTTCCTGATAAAAATAGTGATTTATTCTTTCCAAGCGATTTTCTGTGAAATACCTATTATTGCAAGCGGGATAATTATCGTGATAAGTAATATCGGTATAGTAATATCTCTTGAACCTTCTTCGGGATAAGGATTTTCTGGCTTTAAAACATTAATTGTTATTGTTGGAATAGTTATTGATTCCTTTTCAGTTAATTCACCCTTCTGCTTTATGAAACTTACTGTAGATTCCCCTATGTCGTAGTCACCATCTTTCGTGAACTTAATTACTATCCATTGTATTCCCTTAGAATTCATCGGGATAAGCGTGATATTGACTCGAACTAAGATCTCTTCCTCTAACTCCTCTATATGCGTTATAACATCGCTAGTGTTTAGAGCCTCTATAACTTCTACCTCTTTATTTAGATTTATCTCAAAGGATATGTTTTTCAAAGTCCATGTAGTTGGGTTATTTATTATAGTTGTCAGATTTACTGGTTGATTAACATATACTTTAGTACTGTTAATTACTCTAGCTCCTAAGACATCACTTGTAACATATTCATTATTAGTGTTTAGTAACTTGGTTTCTACTTGATGAAAATTAATTGGTGTTATAATAAACAAAAAAATAGTGAAAATAGTGATAGATAAAATCCTATTCACTCCTAGTTCACCTTTTTTAGTATTTTAATAATCTTTTCACCGTCCTTCTTTAGTTCCTGCAGATAACCTTTTTTAACGAGTTCTTCTACTGCCTTAAATATTTTATCTTTTTCCTTCGGTTTCGTTCCCTTGATCATCGCATCTTCCAAGGCTCTGGCCCAGATCTCTTCAGGATATAGGAAAGTGCTCTCTCTAAAGAGAGATAAGACATACATTTCGTCTTCGGATAGCTCTGAAGGCTTCTCTGGTTTTGTTTTAGGCATCCACATAGTCACAATTCTCTCTAAGATTGATACCCCTCCCATCCCATAGAGCTCCGAAAGCAAGTGAATAGCGTGTAATATAAAATCTTCTACGTTATTAAAGTATCCTTCTTCAACTTTCTTTTTAATGAACTCTAATACTTCATCTGGCACATCAATTTTTATCTCTACCATAACTTTTTCACCGATTAATGATCTATAGGCATAAAAATCAAATTATTGGTGGTTCATCAGGGGCTTTAGATATCCTTAAAACCCCGTCCTTCTTTACTACTATATCGTCTTCTAAACGTATACCTCCTTTATCTTTTATATAGATTGCAGGCTCGATTGTTAGTGCCATATTCTCCTTTAATGTACTCTCTTTCTTTACAAGAAAACTTAATGCCGGACCCACATCATGTACTTCTACACCTAGTGGGTGACCTAATCCATGTGTAAATACCTCTTTTGGATCATAACCATTCATTTCTATTACTTCTCTAGCTTTTTGATCAGGGTCCTTTGCAGCTACCCCATCCCTAATTATATTAATGCTTGCATCCTGGGCATCTCTCACGACTTTGTATATAGTATAGAACTCCCTATCTACACTATTTGTGAAAAAAGCACGTGTAATGTCTGCGCAGATGGAATATAACTTGATCCCTACATCTATGTATCCTATTTCTCCATTTCTTAGTTTCTTATCTGATGTTTTATGATGAGGATTCGCGCTATTCTTACCAAAAGCAACGATCACCTCAAATGCAGGATCACCTCTCAGATAAATCTCTCTATACATTTCAGCAGCTACCTCTCTTTCGCTCATACCAGGTTTTATTTTATTTATGACACTTTCTACTGCATTCAATGTAGCTTTAACAGCCAACTCTAATGCAGTTAATTCCTCATTTGTCTTTATAGAACGCAACTCCCTTACAAAGCTACTCGATGGGATTAGTTCTATTCCATATAAGTTAGCTAATGATTCAATTATTTTAGCATGGCTATATAGGATGCGAGATGCATATGGTGCGGCTAATGGCGCTCCCATATTTACTAGTAATCTACCATTACTTATCTCTGATAACATTTCCATTAGCTTAGCTATAAATTCACGTGCACCATAATAAGATAAGACTTCATCAACAGTATTTTCATCAATCATGCTTTTCTCAAGAGAACTAACTAGTGAAATAAGCTTATCTCTAGTTAATAGTACAGCGATTGTACCAAAGACCTTAGTCCCAACTAAATATTCTGCATTCGCATCATTACCAGAAGAAATAATCAACCAACCATCAACATTATACTTTTTTAATGCTTCAAATGCTCTTTTCTTACGGGATATAACAATATCAGCTAGTTTAATCAAAAAAATCACCAGGTATATCTACTATGTCAAATGAAAATATTAGTAGCTGGTTTCCAGCGCTTATATACACACTTGATAAAAAAGATAAATACTCGATATTAAAGCTTATTACAAAAATTTTCATCGCAAATCTATTTTTTGCTTCTATAGCTACCATCACATTATGGCTAATATTCGGTACTGGTGAAGAAGCTGCCTTTTTCAAGGAAAGCGAAATGGGTAGTAGTGCTGCATTCTATAACTTAATCACTTTCTTAGCTATTGCTGTTATCGCATCAGCTGTGATATATTTGCTAATAAAATTACGAAAATTTAGTGTACTCGAATTGTTCGGGGTTATTCTCTTTGCGTTCGTGAGCGGTTCTATCTCATCAATCGTTATACCTCTAATTCTTTATCTAGTGTTATATTTGATTTCCTCGATCACAGCTATTAGTAATCTACTATATCTTGTTGCTTATTCATTTGATTTTATTTCTCTAATAATATTCATTCTATTCTTCGTTCTTCAGATCTTAGTTTTATTACATGAGAAATTTAAGGTCTTAAGGAACACGCTATTACTTATAACAGCCAGTTGGTCTGGAGTTTTCATGGGTCTTTATACAGGATCACTAACACCTATAGTTCTTATGATAGGTTTTTCGCTTTATGACATCTATGCAGTTAAACAAGGCCCCATTAAGAAGATTACTAATGAACTACGTGAAATTCAGCCAAGATCTGTTGAAAATAAGGAAAAAAGTAATTTCGTACTAGGGTTAGGAGATCTATTCTTCTATTCTGTTGCATTGAGTTATTCCCTCGCTTATTTCAACTTAATCGTTTTTCTGGAAGTGGCGATTGCTCTCATAATTGGTATATTAATCACTATTTGGATACTTATCTCTAGCCCTCAAAGCGAAAGAGAATTACCTGCTTTACCGATTCCATTAATGCTGGCGTTATTATTGATTTTCCTGAATTCTATCATCTAAGAAGGAGAAGCTTATGATCTATTACTATAGCATGTCTCTTTAAAGTGTCCTTAATCTTTTTCTCTCATAATCCCTTAGAATATTCCTTACAACTGGGCAAGCCTCAAAATTACAATCAGTTTTAAGCTTATTACAAAAAACTTTAGGTGGCGATAGAGATTTAATCTCCCCGAAACTACAGGCAAATCTGAAGTGATCCCAAAATATGTAATATATCGTCTTCTTAAGATCATCGTAAGATATATTAGGTGGGAGAAAACCTAGTCTTATAAGGGATAGTATATTATTGCTTCCAACCAAGCTCATTTATTATCACTACTCAAACTCCATTATCAAATATCTCTTGGGTTTATGAGTCTTAATTAGATGCATAAATTTCCCATGATCATAAAGCATAGATACCTTCCTTGTCTCTGTCTTATTACATTTCGGGCAGTATAAGTCTTTTTTCTTAATTAATGGGGTGCCACAAGTACTGCAGACTGCTGAGACTACTCCAAGAATCTTATCATTTATAACTATGTTTACTGGTAGTGTATAGTCCATCACTATTCTTCCAAGTATTACATCACCCGTTTTAATTATTTTGCTTAAAGATTCCGTTCTCATACCTGCTTGAGAAATATGAAGATTTGCAGAAAATGGCTTCTCTAACGGAATTAACGTTAATTTGCGTGCGGATCTGCTCTCCCGCATTATAAACCATATTTTGATGTTAGCTATAGAGTTCCCTACGGATATAGCTTCTCCTAAGACGAGATCATTCTTTTTTGGAAAAATGGGTTGTTTGATTGGTTCTACCCATACAAAATTATTCTTATAGTTGAAATGAGCTATACCTAGAATCGTAGAGATTATTTTTTCATTCATACGGACAGTTCCCTTACCAGGCTGGAACTTCCATGCGTCTGCAATTACTTCTCCTGGAAATACTAATGATCCTTCCTCTATATTATTCAGTTGCTCTTTCTCAGGATTCATTGTTACTCAACCCCGTTTTCCTCATAAAAGATTATTCTCTGACCTTGATTAATAGCATCCTTCAGAACTTTACCTAATCTGCTTCTTTTCTCTATTTTAATAGTTCCTGAGCGACTTATCATATCTGCAAATAGGAACCTAGATCCAAGGTAAGCGGATACGGTTCTACCGGCTTTACCTCTACCGAAATCAAAAACATAGGACTTCTTTCTAACATGTATTACATAAGGAAGAATCGTTCCTTTTCTTTCTTCACTTGTACTTAAGTCTTCCTCAGCACCATATAATTCCTTAGCGGCTTCTCTCGAAACTGGAACTACAAAAGTCCTTTCCCCGAATGTATAAATCTCAAACATCGGTCTATTTGTGATGAAATCAAATATAACAACTACTGGTCGAGCTAAATCCTCACTTTGCAATCCATGAGGTACCTTTACGGTTGTTTTTAAGGCCAATACTCTATTGACTTCACCCTTATTCATGAATATAACGGTGTCGATGATAGAGGGTATCATTCCTAACTCGACTTTCCCAATAAACCTCTGGATAGCATCCACAGCTGTAGTTGCGTGTATAACTCCTATCATTCCTACGCCAGCTAGTCTTAGATCCGCGAATAATTGGAAATCCTCCGAGTTTCTCATCTCATCAAAAATTGTGTAGTCTGGTCTAGATAATAATAAGATGTCATGTATTTCGTCTGAAGTCCCAAACGCCTTAGAATATCTAGTGATTTCCCTAGATAAGATCATATCTCTCGGGGCTTCTATTGTCTTAACGATTTTGCCTAGTCCCTTATAGAATTCAGCTAAGGCTTGTGCGAAAGTGGTTTTACCGTGTCCTGGTGGACCAGCAATGAGTATTCCTTCGGCTCTGAATTTTAATCTATCTATTAGCTTTCTAGGTAAGTTATATTCGCTGAGAGATAATCTTCTTACAGGTCTTACTGCAGTTATCTCAATCGCATCTGAAAATGGTGGTTTCGTTATAACTATCCTTAAATCCTCAAGTTGAATAATAGTGCTTGAGGGCCTCTCAATCTCTATAAAACCCTGAACATCTGCTCTTCGAACCTCCTCTATTATCTCTCTGATAATCGCTTCTAATTCTTCTCTAGTCATTGGAGTATCCCTAATTGTTTCAAATCTCCAGTTTCCAGGTACCCCTTTTTTCGCTGTAGGTTTTACTCCCTCCTTCAAATGAACTGATAGAGTATCTTCATCAAAGAACTCCCTAATTCTTGATCTAGTTCCGCCTTCATCCCGAAAAGGAAAAATTAGTTCTGATTTTATTCCAGCAGCTTTTGCTAATTTATAAAGAAGTTGATCGCTTGTTAGAATTATCGCGTCTAGTTCTTTGGCGATTCCTAAGACTGCCTCGTCAATAGATATGCTTCTCTCTCCTCTACGAACAAACTCTATTTTCGCTCCCTTCTCCCTCATTCTAGCGAGCTCTTCAATTCCCACTAACCCATCTTCTAATCCATTATTAGCCATCTCTCTGAGCTTCGTAACAACATCCCATGGTATATAAAAAACTCCTGTCCTAATTTTCTCTAGGATACGCATGCTTCTTAGCGCTCCCGAGATAGTAACTGTTAAATCAATAACATATTTTTCTTTTTTATCCGTGCTCATTACTATCTACCAACACTTTAAATACATGACAATTAATTAATCTTAAGCAAGCAACCATCAAAACTATTTGCTCATTAATCTCACTGCTTATCTTAACTACCTTAATTCGAAATATGCATTTCTAAGGTTTACTCACGTACGAGAAGGTATATAATATTTACTGCGAAAAAATGAATAGCTCACCACTCAAGATCCTCATCATTATTGTTCAGTAGGCCAGACTCCGATCATCGCTCTGTATTAATAATGTGTTTAATGATATGTAATAAAAATTGTTGGAGAACTTTGATTCATCTTATGAATCTCATTTACATGTCTTTTGACTCACTTAAACTATAGACTTAAATTTCATTGATTAATCTAGCTTAAATAGTTAATTTCTAGTGAATTAATAATAGGCATCCCTCTCTGACTAAGAAGAATAATGATGCATAATTTAATAATGTTTTACGCAATGTTTGGTGATTGAATTGTCATCATTTTTTGAGAAATTAAAGGATTCTCTTAGTGTATTTAAAATACCAAGAGAAAGCATATTACATTATTTGGCTCTCTTAGGGATATTAGTGATAGCCTTCTTAATAAGGGCTTATCCAATCATAGCTTATGGTTATTCTCTAAGGGCTTACGATACTTTTATTCAATATATGGCTACCAGGATATTAGAGGAAAAGGGCCTTTTTTACTTCCTAACCAATGTGGATTATAATACTTGGTATCCGTGGGGTCGATCTTGGACAGCGCTGTATTTAGGCATTCCTCTTACCGCGTTTGTATTACATAAATTATTGCTATTCTTCGGGATCAACGTTGAATTAATAGTAGTAGCTTCAGCTATGCCACCTTTCTTTGGAACTCTTGCCGTGCTTAGCGTTTATGGTGTGGCAACGGAGATAAAAAGTAATAGAGCTGGATTATTTGCTGCTTTTCTTGCCGCTATAAGCGCTGGTATGATACAGAGAACTATAGCAGGGTTCTTTGATAATGAATCCATTGGGATTTTCCTAATCATATTCTCGATATATCTATTTATTCTCGCTAGTAAGAGGGGCTCAGTTCTTTATGCTATGCTCGATGGATTAGTTTTAGGATTTTTAGGATGGACTTGGGGAATCTATAGATATGTCTTTGGTTTGCTCGCATTATATGTGTTTGTCTTATTGATTTCTCGTAAATTGAATAGAGATGTTGCATTAACGTATGTAATTGCTGCTGGATGGGGCTTAAGCATAACAGCGATTCTCCCGAGAAATTATGGCATTATTCTATCTATGGAGGGAATGTTAGTACTGGGAGTATTATTACTAATCGTTATTAGAGAATTAGCAGCTTATCTAAGCAATATCCTAGCTGGAGGAGCAAAACAGGCCTATACAGTTATGTCTATAGGCGGCGGATTCATCGTATTGGTTGGAATATTAGTATTATATGCCACGGGACAATTATCTCCATTGGGATCCAAGTTCGCTAGTGTCATTAATCCAGCGTTGAGAACAGCTCTTCCCACATTTAGTAGTGTTAGTGAGAACCAGCCTGCTGCGTGGGGAGTTATCTTTTTAGGCGCCTTCGCAACAATCCTATTTGCTCCATTAGGGCTTTATTATTCACTTGAGCAAAGAGATACAGCTCAGATATTCCTTATCGTAATGGTGCTTACAGGATTCTATTTCTCAGCAAGCATATCCAGATACATTGCGCTTGGAGCCCCATTGCTAGCCATAGGAGCTGGTGTAGGAATAGATTATCTGTTAGATCCATTTGCAAGGGTTATGAGAGGGGAGTGGATTGTTCATAGGATTAAACCAGTAAGAGTACGATTAGGAGAGGCTACATTGCCTAGAGGTGAAGCATTTGCCACTTATTTATTAATAGCTTTGATACTTTCTCTTAGTGTGCATAACGCAGTGTTAAGTGTAACTGCTTCTAGATTCGGAGCGGGGAGATATGATATTGATAGTACAGAACTTGCTATATTTGATTACTTGAGGACATATGCGTCTCCCATGGATATTGTTCTCTCGTGGTGGGACTATGGATATAGGTTAAGAGTCTATGGTAATGTAACAGTATTGGTTGATAATGGTACGGGGAATTCGACGCAAATGGGTGTTGTTGGTTCAATGTTTATGTTACCCGAGGAAAAATCTATAAGTTTGATTAAGAGATATAATGTCAAGTATGTTGTTGTGTATGGTGTGGACTTATTTAAAGCTATATGGATGATAAGAATAGCTCAGAAGCATGCACCAATGTATAACATAACTGAGAAAGATTACTTTAACGCTGATAAGGGTCGTTATAAGGAACCATTCTTTAACAGCCTTCTTTGGAAACTAATAGCATATAAAGAGGATGATAGGCAGGTAACTGGATGGATCCAGCAAATAGGGGAAGAAGAAATTAGTAAGGATCCGACTAAATATATACCTAGAACTCTGATGTATTTCGAACCCGTCCTATTCGCTAAGAAATCGGGTAGCTTGGTTAAATTATATAGAGTGATCTATAGAACTGAACAAATTCCACCAAAATCTCCACTAGTAAATACTACAGCAACTTCGATAATTGCGCCAGAGAATATAGTCACTACAAGATATTCCTCTTTTTCAAAAAAAGCATTAATTCATGAGCCTTACATATCCTTTTTGATGATGGAAAACCACAGATCTTACATTTGGTAATTTTTTCATCGATTTTTTTCATTTCTCCACACTGTTTAATTAATCTTTCTCCGAATCTAAGAATATTGTATAGCGTGCCTGGGCGCTGATCCTCCTGCTCATATAGCCAGATCCTTATATCCCACCTCATACCTTCCTCCGCATATGGACATGGAACATCATTATAGGGTATGTTATTTAACATTGCATATAGCGCTATTTCTCTCTCATGAAGCTCTCTAAAAGGTTTTATTCTTGGAACTATCCCATTCACCTTCTCGGGATAAGGTTTAAGTTTAAGAAGGTTTTCTAACGCACCTCTCATGACATTCATTAATATTGTTTGCGCCTCATCATCAAGACTGTGAGCGGTAGCTACTCGATCAGCTCCCGCCTTTAGGGCGAGATAATTAATAGCCCATCTCCTCCACACACCACAAAAAGTGCATGCAGCAAATCTACGGATGTTTAGTGGAATTTTAGCAATCCTATCTATGTCATATCCAAATAGCTCTTTATAGCTTGTTGTGTATAGCGAGATCCCTAATTCTTTTGCAGCCCTCTTTACGACTTCTAGGTTTTTATCAGAATAACCACGTATACCTTCATCTACATGAATTATGTATAGTTCCGACGGGAAATCTCTTTCAATTTTCTCTAAGAGATATAACAAAGACATGCTATCTTTTCCGCCAGATACTGCAACAGCAATTTTACTATCTCTCTCAAGCATTTTCCATTTGTTAATTGTTTTCTTTACTTTCTTCTCAATATACTTATTGAAATCCTCCGCTGTATAGAAGTACTTATTAGCATCCTTCTTATAATATATGGGGGAAGAATTGGATTTCATATCTTAATCACGTCTCTAGACGACACATAAATTAGGAGTATTCTCGCCAGGTATAGCCACATTTCTCACATCTGTATATTCTAGTTGGTGGCTCATCAGCAGCCCTCGTTTGTAGAATTACTACATATGCTTTGGAGTGCCCGCATTTTGGACATATCTTGTCAACAAGCACACCCTTCGGCTTAATTTTTGATTCATCTATTATTTCTCCGCTCGTTTTATTTTTCTCGACATTCATAGCTAGTTCTACTGCCTTGAATTTACTTGGATTATGACTACTTACCAGTACTTTCTTTTCCCATCCGCAGATTGGACATACATATATGATTACTGTCTTTTTATTTTCCTTTACTTGCATTATTGCTCCGCATTTCTCACAAAATTCTGGCATTTTTTCTCCCACACTTTCCAGTAAAATCAGCGTTAATTATTACTCATAGTACGATCTGCTAATTTTGACTGACTTAAAATAAGATTGATACTCTAAGATTATGTCTTCTTCTATATTTAAATAATTAGTGATATCTCTTCGAGTAATTTTCCCTTGCTTAATTATCTCGATATTTATTCCAGATAATGCAATAGGTATTAATAATGTTGGCCAAAGTGCTTTAAATAAGTCATTTAATGTGCAAATTAAGTCATTTAAGTCATCGAATTCAAGACCTAATCCTGTTAGTATCACTGATGCTGTAGATGATTTATTGTTTTTCCTAAATGCGTCTATGATTAATGCGGGGAGGATTAACCTATTATCTGAGCTTTCTGCTTTATCTCTCAATTTACTATAGATATCCTCTTTATTTCTTAGAATACTATCCATATCTACATAATGATACTTAGTGTTAAAACGCGGTGGTTCCATTTGTTTAAATGGCCATAATAATTCAATATCTTCTCTTAAGAGGTTCATTAGAACTAAGTCGCCAACGCTTCCAGAAGGAACTAGATAAACTCTCTTTGTTTTCCTTTTTAACTCCGTATAAGCGTGAATTATGTTATCTAAAAAAAGTTCTAATAAGCCTATTTTATTTTTGCTTACAGCGTAATCATGCTTCATATTTTTGATATTACTTAACCTTATTGATTCCTGAGCAACTATTATGTGATTTTTGTTTAGTATACTAATTGGTTTATATCCAAGCTTGGCTATCCATTCTTTTCTGGGAGACAGAATAAAACCATCTGGTAATCGCGAATAGTACAATGGATGATAATTCAATCTATCTCTAATTATCTCAATCTCTCTTTTTTTAACACTTCCTTTTAAGTATGGTATTGGTATGTCTGTTTCCCTATCTCTTATACTTTCCTTAAACAATTCATCGCAAACTAGAAAATCATTATTATAAACAGTTAACCATGAAAACTTATCTGAGATAATTAATGTCTCCACGTCTTCTTTTTTTCTTTTAAAGCCTTTTAGACCAGACAAAATTACTAAATCGTTAGGTATTCTAAAATTCCTAAGATACTGCCATGGATCCTCCGATATGAAGAAAAGAAGGAACTGTTTTTCACTAAAACCGGGAAAGAAAGCATCTCGATTAGCAACATGCATTACTTGGTTTCCTCCTTTATTTCTTCGCTTGCTCTAGGTTTTGTCTCGAATTGCACTTTCTCCTCAATAAGATCAATCAATATAGCATATAAGTTCTCTTCCATCGCTATAGGGTTATCTTTGTACTTTCCATCGCTCTTAACAATTGATGATATACTTCTTACTAAATTCCCAGCGTATTGTAACAATAATTGCCTTTTCTTAATTTTCCTTAGCATTTTTTCTTTTTTGCTTAGATACTCCCTTAATCTTCTAAGACCTTCAAGCAACCCTAGTTTTATGTTTTTTCTAAGAATATCAACATCATCCATGAAATCTTTAGATGTTTCCGAGAACGGTACCTTTGTGCTTACCACTGATACAAATATACCTATCGGATCCTCATCTTTCTTTATCTTATATCTACTCCAATCAATACTCTCAATGACTTTCCATGCTACATCGCTTTTCTCCTTATATAATAGCGGTACTCTATTAGCGAAGCGATAGAGATGAATACCGGGAGGGATACTCCCCCCATAAGCGATTCCAATCTCTACGATCATTGGATGTCCCGCATAAGAGAAAGGTTTTCTTTGAACCACATATACGAATTCTGGGTTAATACTTTCCGGATACCCTCCTCTAACAGTTTTTTACCCAGAGGAGATAAACAGCTTGGATCTGGTGCTATTAACTTTATTTTTCTAGCTGTTTCTACTATAGCTGCTATTAGTTTATCATCATCTAAAACTTTTTTTACTGGTATATCAGGAGGTATACCGACAACTTTGAGAAAATTCTGAACTAGTTTAGGTCCCGTTCTTTGGAACTCTCTTAACAGGAATGACTTGATGGTCTTCGCTCTTGTCGTTTTCATTAATGATGTAAGAATTTGAGTGTCTATTCCTTGCAAATGATATTTCGTCGGTTTTGGTGGTGGAGGCATCTCGTTTGTTACTCTCTCATAGATATGTAAGTTGCTTTCAGGATCCTCAAATATAAAGGTAGCATAAGGTGTTATTATGGCCATTTGCTTGAAATATTCTAGGATGTATCTCTTTGCCCTATTCCAATCACCTAAAATATACACTTTTATAATTGTACCGTGATCTAACTTTCGACCCCAGACATCTCTGAACTTTGATTTTTTTATTTTTTCCTTCATACGTATGATTGGTTCATTTTTATGCAGATCTATTTTTAGTACGAAATGTGAAACAAAATCATCTCCTTTTCTCGCGCTCCATATTTCGACTGGTGCGTTAGTCTCTTGTATGGAATATATTATGACCATTTTTCCTCCAAGACCAAACCTACCTCTCTGCTGCATTAAGATATATTTTGTTGATGAGAGAACCTTGCCCATCAGGATAGGTATCTCATTATGAGCCATTCCAACCCCATTATCTGCCACAATTAACTCAAATATCTCGGCAGCTACTTCCTCTTCTGCGCCATTAATAATTTTTCTTTGATACTTCTTTTCAACTAGTTTCTTTAATCTACTTTCAATTTCTTCGGAAATGCCTATGATCTCTTTCAGCTCTTTTTTAGAAAGCCTTCTTAGCCTTACTCTTATATCTGGAAGAATCCTCATCATTTCAGCAGCATCTAATGCATTTTCAACTAGTTCCCTTACAGACGTATATAGCGCTTTAGCGGGATTCCCAAACCCCGCTATACTCCTATTATCCGCGAAGAATTTTGCCGGTGAGATTACTTGAACTGTTTTGCTCATCTGTATCTCCTCAAGGTTTAAATATGGATGTAATATTCTACATATCCAGTTTTAATGGATCATGCAATAAAATAAGTTAGCTGATCTTAAAAATCATCAAGTATATAACATAATTAGTTACACATGCAGGTGAACCTATCATGAGTGTTGAAATTATAAAAAAGTTCGAGAATAAATATCTTCATCGCACAGAGTATTTATTTAAGATAACTCACGATGCAAAGAACACACCATCTAGATCTGATATCAGAGAGTTAATCTCTAGCACATTAAAAGCACCGAAAGATCTAATAGTTATTAGGAAGATAAAAACACCTTTCGGAAAAAACGAATCATTTATTGAGCTATTTATTTACGATAACAAGGAGAAAATGCTTGAAATAGAGCCTAAGCACATACTTAAAAGAAACGGATTAATTTAACACTAGTTAGGGATAACAATTATATATGATCCATAAATGCATGTTAATTCCAAAAAACATTGTGATTAATTGCTTGTAAGGATGGGGGTATAAGATGGGTAAGAAAGTTAAGAAAAAGCAAAGAATCAGAAAAAGAGCTGGCAAAAAGAAAAAACATAAGAAAAAACCTTACGTTGTTTCAAAATTCTACAAAGTTGAGGATGGTAAGATTGTCAGAGCGAGAAAATTCTGCCCAGTGTGTGGTCCTGGAATATTTTTAGCTGATCATGGTGATAGGTTATCTTGTGGTAGATGTGGTTATACGGAGTGGAAGAAAGCTCCTGCAATAGCTAAAGCTAAATAAAAGCAACTACATCTCCTTTTTACCATTCATTTATGATAGTTGAGGAGAAAACTAGTGTATATTCGTGAAAACAAGCATCATAACTTGAGAAAACTACACAAATTTTTCGATGAATCTCCTGTGACGATATCACTTATAATCTTCATGATCTCTATCTCATTTCTTCGATATATAGTTTACTTTTTAGTGCGCATAGACATAAATGCTGTATTTAGTCTCGTCCCCTCCAGAGTGATAGAGGAGGGGGCATTCTGGATTCTCTTAACTAACATTTTTCTTCACGATGATTTAGTTAGGAATCCATTTCATCTAATAGCAAACATGATAGCGCTATTTTATATAGGTAGATATGTTGAACGTATGTTGGGAAAAAAACAATATCTCTCTGCTTTTATACTTACTGGCCTAGGAGGATCTATTTGCATAGTTTTATCTAATTGGCTATTCATGTACTTAAACTACTCCACTAATTATGATTCTCATTACCTAGGGGCTTCGGGAGCAATATTAGGTATATTCTCAATACCGGCATTATACCGGCCTAAAATCAGAATTATATTCTTTCTCTTTATACCGCCCTATCTAATAATCCCAATACTCGCTCCTCTAAAATTGATGCTCATTATTCAGTTTACCTTAGATCTACTGTTAGGTATCTTAAACTTACCATTTGATTACATCGCCCACTTCGGTCATGTAGGAGGCATGATTACTGGATTTATACTATATAAGCTGCATCTTCGAAAAAAACTATATGAATATACTTATGGCTATGTTTGGACCTAAGAAAGTGAGAGATTATGGCCACTAAATGTGATGTAGTTGTAGTAGGAGGAGGGCCTTCAGGGGGATATATCTCATACAGCTTAGCTAACGATGGATTCAAAGTATGTTTAGTTGATTCTAATCCACCAGGAAAACTAGGTTTTAAAGCGTGTGGAGGAATATCCTCAAGCTATATCTTACATTATTTTAAGAAAATCGGATTAGATTATGATATAGTAGTAGATCATTCATTCGATGAAGTAAACATAGTCGACACCAAGCTTAATCAGTTAGCTAACATAAAAATAGATTTAGTACACTTGAACCGTAAACATATAGGAAAAGAGCTTACTACAATACTCTTAGATAAAGGTGTCCACATTCTTAGTAATACAAGAGCCATAAAATTGGTAATTCAGGAAAATAGTGTGCGTGGAGTAAAGCTCTCAAACGGTAATAGTATTGAGTCTCCCCTCGTTATTGATGCCAGTGGATTTAATGGTCTTTTAAGGCAACAAATGGTAAAATACGTTCCTTTCTGGGATATATCTAGAGATGACATAATTATAGCTATAATGGAGCATCTACGTGGACCTCAGCTATTTAAGACATTCACTTTAGCAATAGACAGAGGATTAATTCCTGGCGGTTATGGTTGGTTAACACCAATCCGAGATAGAAGCGCAATAGGATTGGGGTTAAAACTGAATATTAAGCATCTATCATTACGATATAGACTATCACTACTGAAACGGGTTATGCTTACTCAAGGTGAAAGCGAAGGTGTATTTACCGGGTTGATTTATGCTAGGAGACCATTCCCAACATTAGTTTATAATGGCTATGCTTTAGTAGGAGAAGCAGGTTCTCAGGGTAATCCATTATTTGGAGGCGGAGTACTAGGGGCTCTAATCGGATCCGATATCGCATTTAAAGCCCTAAGAAAGAGCCTTGAATCTAGCTCTTGCGACAAACCAATATTGATTGATGCACTTTGGCGCTATAACTTCGAATTCATGCACCAGAGAGGAAAATTCCTTGCGACACTAGATGCACTAAGAATGTTTGCTCAAAGCTTATCGAATGAAGAAATGAAAGAGTTTATCTCCTATTTACCAAATAAATTAACATTTGACTTAAAGGACATAGTTAAGATAAGTATAAGAGCTATAAAAATGATCTCTAAGTCTAGAATTTTTTGGAGGATATTTGATATGTATCGTGCTAGTTTAGAAATACAAAAACTCTACGGCAAGTATCCTAAAAAACCACAACAATTTAGAGAATGGGTTAATAAAGACTTAGAGATATTTGAGTCGTTAAGAAAGAAATTAATGAAATAGGGGGAATGATAAATTATTTGCTTTTAGTCGCCCGGACCGGCTTCTTAGAGTAACCTAATCTAACATACCCGGTTCCAACCGGTGGAATACCACCCACTATTACGTTCTCTGTAGCACCAAGAAGTGGATCAATCATGCCTATTGCAGCCGCTCCAAATAAGTGTTTTCCTGTCTCTTCAAATGCGGCTCTTGCCAGTACACTTGACTTCCTTCCGACTATACCATATCGTCCTATAGCTTCTATCTCCCCGTGCATTGTCATTACGTCTGCAACATATAGTATGTGTCTCAGATCCACGTCTAAACCATACTGATCAAGTACTTTCTTTGCTTCTTTAACTATTAATCGTCTAGCAGCTTCTATACCGAATACTCTAGCAAATGCGTGTATGCTGTTTGTTTCTAGTCTTGATAAATCGATACCCTCTATGTGGAGAATAGGAATTATATCTGGTGATGGTATTAGTATGTAATATTCTCCGTATTCTGATTTTCTTAGTTGCGCTTTCTCATATCCCTTTATTCCCCTAAATACTTTCTCCCTAACTTTTTTGAAGACATCTGGAATTGTTATGTCTTCGGCTGCTGGATATACATTGATTACGTACTTTGCTTCATGCACTACTTCTACCTTACCAATTTTCTTTAATTCCTCCACGACTGTCTCAGGCGTCAATTTCAATCTTCTTAAGTCATCCTTGTTAAGAAGAATTCGTATCCTATTAAGCTCTGGTTGGAATACTAAACCATCTTTTCTAATCAGATCGTAAATAGTTACTGCTTTAATTTTGTTTAGCACTTCGCGTGCTTTTCGTTCACTATTTTTATGCTTTTCATCAAGAAAAACACTAATCATAGGTGTACTTGGCCTCTCGACAGCGTCAAATATCTCTTTCAGTCTTGGAAGACCAGTTGTTATGCTAAAAGCAGCTACACCAGCCCAGTGGAAAGTTCTGAGAGTAAGCTGTGTAGCTGGTTCACTTATTGATTGAGCTGCTACAGTTCCAATGGCTTCTCCTGGATCCGCCATTGCCCTGAGATACTTTTCTCTTATTCTATTAATTAACTCCTCAGTCTCCCCTTTTGTGAGCACAAACCCTCTCTTCAGCGTTTTTTCAAATAATTCCCTCAGCTCATCCGCCACCGATACTGATATCTCAGATCTTACTATGTTAATTGCTTCGTAATAATAATCTGGCCATTTCTTAGTTCTCGGTACCTTAGTATTCTTTCCTCTTCTTGCAACAATCTCGTAGAAAATCGATTCAAAATCCGCTAATTTGCCATGATAGCTCTTTCCGGGATGTATTCCATCCCCACCATATTTGAATTGAACAATGTAACCTCCCATCATTCTAGCTGTTCCATCATACTCTATCCTACTGTCCTGAAGTGCATTCACTAATCTCCTATAGAAGTATCCGCTATCAGCGGTTCTAACAGCTGTATCAACGAGGCTATCTCGACCAGCAGCGTTATGGAAAAAGTATTCAATGGGATTCATACCTGTTGTAAAACTATTCGTCACGAAACCGCCGGCGAAAGGACCTATATCTCCCCTCTTAAAATGCGACAGTGTTCTTCCATTGTAGCCCCTTCCAAGCCTTTTTCCCCTTACGACCGGCTGACCTATACAAGCTATTACCTGTTGTATATTAGTTTCATCTCCTCTAGCTCCAGTAACAGTCATAGTTATGAATTGACTATCCATGGGTATGTGTTTCATTATTACGTTACCGGCCTCTGATCTCGCTTTATCTAATATCTCAATTATCTTATTTTCAAATGTATCTTTACGAGTAAGCCCTGGTTCCGCTTGCAAACGTCCACCTAGATAATCTTTAACTAGTTTTTCAGCCTCTTCAAGATATTTCTTTATTGTTTCCTTTATCTCTTTCTTGGCTTCTTGCGGGATTCTTAGATCCCATATTGTTAAGCTGAAACCCCTATCTGTTAAATACCTACTAATCATTGCACCCATATGATTCAAGAACTTCTTTCCTGCCTCGTACCCATATCTCTCAATTATTTTATGCACTAGATTTTTCGGCTTTTCAGCTCCAATAGCGTTTTTATCAACTACACCTTCAATAATTTCTCCATTCCATATCTTAACTTTACAACGCTCATTTAATGGCTTTCCGCACAGAATGCCCTTTATTTCTCCTTCATAGAAAATGTATTTGGGTAAGATCTGTGAAAAAATTGTTTTTCCATCCCAGTATTCCTTATTGTTTATTACCTTCGTTGGTTTTGGTAATTTATCAGTTCCAGCATAGTAAAGTAATTGAACGACTTCCTCCTTACTAAGTAGAGTATCCTCTTTCGTGAGTAAATAAGCGCCCGTTATGTAATCCTGTTTTGGGCCTATTATGGGACCACCGTATCTAGGACTGATTATATGTCTTTTTACTTCCATTATAGTAGATACTTCTGCTCGAGTCTCATATGATCTAGGCAAATGAACATTCATTTCATCTCCATCAAAATCTGCGTTATAAGGTGGACACGTCATGAGATGCAATCTAAATGTGTTATAAGGCAATACTCTTACATAATGTCCCATCATACTTATTCTGTGCAATGTCGGCTGCCTATTGAAAACAACTATATCACCATCAAGCAAATGACGTTCAACAACGTCCCCTGGCTTTAATTCTTGCGCTTTTGCCTCTCTCTCCTCCCTACTCTTAAACACTTCGAGCAGAATCTTATTGTATGTTCCTGGACCAGTTTTCTTGAGAATATAAGAAGCACCTGGATAGACGTCCGGACCATTTATAACAAGTTGTTTTAATCTCTCAAGGTTTAACTCATTAACTACCTCTGGAACCCATAGTGTTTTTGCTACTTTCTCAGGGATACCTATTTCATCTATACTTAGGTATGGATCGGGAGATATAACAGCCCGGCCTGAAAAATCAACTCTCTTACCGCTTAGATTGTGTCTAAATTGTCCTTCTTTTCCAGATAGCCTATGTATTATTCCACGTACAAAGACGTTTTCTACTTTAATCTCACCGACCTTATGCAAACCATAAAGGGCTTTGACTAACTTTTGTAATTTTTGCCATAGTTGAGTAATTACTTGTGGTGGACCTCCTCTCATCTTACTTCTTAATTGTTCATTAACTCTAACGATATCTCTTATTGTAATAGTTAAGTGATCCTCTGATCGTAGTCCCTCAGCAGTCCTTACTGGTGGCCTCGCATTTATTGGTGGTACTGGTAAAATCGTTAATATTGTCCATTCTGGTCTGGCTAATTCTGGATTAAATCCAATTAGATAAACATCCTTTTCTCGTTCTTTTTTCTCCTCCTCATCATGAATGAAATCGGGATCATATATCTGAGCTAACATATCCCTTATTTGTTTTGGAGAGAAATATATGTTTACGTAGTATTTACCGCCTTTAGTTATTACTCTCTGCCGCCTCCCTATTCCTATCGTATCTGCATCAGAGATCATGAATTGTTTTTCCTCTCTTAATTTCTCAGCCTCTTCTTTACTAAGCTCTATTCTTTTAACAAAAGTCATCTCAGTCTTAGAATAAATGAATTTACCTTCCTTCTTAGTACCGCAATGTGGACATTCACTATATTTAGTTGCCTCATTTAGTACTTGCTTAGCTATATCTAGGCTTGGATAACCATATCTCGCAATAAATTTCTCCATCTTCTTCCAATAATATTCACGCCTTTCAGGAGGTAAAATTAATCGCCCACATTTCTCACAAACAGCATTAAGGATCTTCTCAATATGCTTGATAAATCCAGGATGGTATACTGGTGTTACCAAATCAATATATCCAAAATGCCCCATACATCCCGTTTCTCCCTCTCTTCTTTTTAATCCACAGAATTCACACTGTTCAGTATTATCAGCAGCGCCTAATTTTGGATCTAATGGTCCCCCCGGAAAGCCTCTGCCCTCTTCATTATATAGCACAGGACGATCTATTCTGACTACTGCAATCCGCCTTATCTCATCTGGTGAAAGAATCCCGAATTGTATACTTGATAATTTCTTTGGAATCTCAAATCTCATAATAATCAACTCATTCTAAGCAAAATGCATATACCATAACGCAAAAATGAGATATACATAGCTTTCTACGCCTAATAAATTATACATATTCTACCAATTATTTAATTCAATGCTTTAATTAGCAGTAAGTACATTTAGACCTATAATTTATATATTACATTAAATGGTATTTAACCTTGTACTCAAACTAGAGAATAGACTTTGATTCCCTAAATAATATTAAAAATTTTCTATGCGTGATCCCATATATGAGTGAAGACTACTCACTAAAGAAGATCGGAGATCTCATAAAATCAAAGAAAGTGAAGGCTACTCATGACATGATAGTCTACTTATTTCAACTATGGCTAGAGAAACATGGGATATCGCTAAAAGATATGAAGATTCTAGAGGAATACATGGGTTTAGCGCCAGATATTCTTGTTTTCAATAACAACGGTATATCAACTGTCTGGGAAATAATAGAGCCTGATCCTGACTGGGATATAAATGTAGAAACAATTAGAACAAAACTAGAGCGTATGCTGGTTAGGCCATATTTATATGTTTATAAGCCAAGAATCGTGGTTTTGACTAATGGTACTAGGTTTATCATTTATGATTCGAAAGGAAATGTAATTGAAGACATTGCTGATTTATCATTAATCGACAGTGAAAAAGAAAAAGAGATAGAACATGTATTACTTAGCCAATAAATAATATTAATTACTTTATTACTGCTCTTAACCTTTCACTCTGTATCATGTCTATCAGTGAGAGAACAATTATGAAAACAAACAAAACGATTATCGAAGTAACTATCAAGTAACCATAGTCAACAACTACTGAAACTATACCTATAGCAGCAATGTAGAAGGCTAGTGCTATAAATAATGATTGAAATACTATCCGACTTAAATCCCAACGTTCTATTAATTCATGCTTAATTATTAATTCCCAAGATCTAAATGCTCTATTACTAGCCTCCACAATTGGATCTAAATCCTTCTTATCCTTCACGACTTTAGCTATTCGCCTCAAGCCATCAGATATATCTTCTAGCGACCTTCTATGTCTAGTAATGTAAAGCATTTTTCTTCCTCGAATAGCATACATTGTGTAGAAAATAATTGTCTCTGCTAAGAAGATTACTATGGCTAAAAACGCGAATTGAAGATAGATAAATTCTTGGTTCTTTGAATAATATAAGCCAACTACTACTGGTGCTAAAAGTGATAGAATAGCTAATAAAGATGACAAAGCGACTTTAGTTACATATGGTAAGAACTCATATAAGGGGGTATAAAGTAATAGTAGACTGATTATAAAGCTGACAGCTAATGTCACAGCCATCGTTTTCATTAGTGCATCCCAGTACTCAGGTAGAATGAATTGTACACCCGCGACTATGGTATATAACATAAATATAGCTACGCCACTTATCACCTCTACTACGATAGTTATAATAGCTAACAAATTAGCTAACCCGCTAGTGTATCTTATTACGCGAGACATATTAACACCAAATTATAATTACACATATTTTAAGTAAGAATGCATATTGGATAAGTCTTATCTCAAATAAAAAGATAGCTTTAAAAATAAAATCCAAAAAACGATAGCTATATTAGGTGAGCGGTCGGGTAGCGCAGTCTGGTAGCGCGCCGCCCTCGCATATCAAAGGATAGAGAGAGGCGGAGGCCGCGGGTTCAAATCCCGCCCCGACCACCATCTATTCATGCTCGATGAACCTCAGTTGAATATAATGTGAACGACTAGGTTAATGACACTTTTCAACTCGATTTTATACTTAGTCGTGAAAAAGTTTTAATAGAGTTTTAGGGGATTGAATAAAACAACTATCTATGCATCTTAAAGATTTAAGATCATGCGTTTGGAGGGAACTTAAAATGGTTTCAGTGGTTCCTACGGAGCTGTCGCCAGAAGAAAAAGCATTTAGGGAAAAAATTAGCAGTAATATTAAACTAGCAATAAAGACCGGTAAAATAAAGATAGGTTTACGGAATATTATAAGAGCCCTGCAGAGGGGAGAAGCTAAAATGATTATCATTGCATCAAATGTGCCCCAAGAGAGAATGAGCTACATTGCTTATTTGTGCTCAATAGCAAACATACCTCTAGCCATATTTCCTGGAACAGTTAAAGAGCTTGGTGAAGTTTGTGGTAGACCCCATGTAGTCTCGTTAATTGCTGTAATTGATCCAGGTACAAGCGAAATATTGAAATTGGGGTCTGTGCCTACACTCTAGTAAGGTGAATTAATTTTGCCAAAACAGAATTCTAAGGAAGTAAAGCTAACAGACCCCAGAAAGATTTATGCTTTTACTGTTTTTACCGCCTTAACTGGAATAACGCCGTTGGATTATTATGAAACAGAAAACACGATCTCTTTCTTAATTGATCTTACTGATGCTAGAAAATTTAGGCAACTAGGCTTAGGAGCCATCCGAAGCATCTCATCCGAGCTAAAGAAACAAATAGAAGTAATATTCTATTCTGATAATTTAGAGAAATTCGTACAGAACTTATTCCGTCCTGCAAAGATTGAAAATATAATTAGACGCCAGGTAAAGGAAGGAAAACTTTCAATATTAGTTAAGGTTCCAGTATGGGAGCGAGGAAAGGCATTAGGAAAGAACAGCTACAAGCTTTATCGTGCAAGGTACTTCTTATCGAAATATTTCGATATTGATCATGTCAAGATAGTCTAATGATGAATTTTTGACTAAAAAATATATTTTAGATAACGAATACCTTGTTACTCCAATTTCTTAATATCTCATCTATGATTGTCTCTTCAACAAAAGTAATTCCTCCAATCGTTGATATTCTATAAAAAATCCTTTTACCTATCCTTTCTGCTCTAACAAGATTTAATTCCTCTAATTCTTTTAGATGTCTTGATATTGTTGCTGGGGATTTATTTAATCTTTTTGAGATTTCCTTAACAAACAAACCATTCCTATTTGATGTAAGTGACCATAAGATTCTTAGCTTTGTACCTCTCTGCTTCTTTATTGTATCTATTAGATCTAAACCAAGCTCTTTTTCAGACTTTATTTGTGATAATAAGGCTAGGAGAGGATTATTCACAACACGAGGCACACTTCCAAATCTTTTCTTAACAATCTCCTTAATTTCACTCTCTTTGGGCGGCATTAATATCATTACTTGCCACTTCTTTTCGTCAATAACCTTTTTCTCTAGTAATTTTAAAACCCAGTAAGGCTTCGATTCAATGAAAATTGTTTTATCATTAAAATCTCTTAGAGACAAGATGAAATCAAGATCTACGTAATTATTATCTAATATGAAGATGCATTCTGCGTTCACTCCATCTAATTTTTCTGGAACGTCAACAATTGAAACTTTCATGTAATTTTTCAAAATATTGTACAGATATCTTAATGTAGTGGTTTTACCCACTCCTCTTTGACCAGTTAAAAGTATTAGCTCTTTTTCGTGTAATTTACAAATGGCTGTGAAAACTTTTGCAACTGTTCTAATCTTATCAGTAATAACGAAATATTTATTAAAGTCTTCTCTAGATATTAAATCTATTTTTTC
>Ga0190308_1000079_pt1 | contig 31278 bp, 31 predicted proteins | sample 48700756_MG_FD_165050 | JGI IMG/M metagenome (GOLD analysis project Ga0190308, IMG submission 165050) | Hydrothermal vent sediment bacterial communities from Southern Trench, Guaymas Basin, Mexico - 4870-07-5-6_MG | ecosystem: Environmental > Aquatic > Marine > Hydrothermal vents > Sediment ...
GTTAAGGAAATATGCGAAAAATTAAATTTGATTCATGTCATTGACCCCTTTGCACAAGACCCGCAACACTTCGTCGAAAATATAGCATATTTCAGACTTCACGGGGCTCCTCCTGGTAAAAAAATGTACAGATATAAATATTCGACAAAAGACTTCGAATATTTATTCTCTAAAGTAAAAACTTTACCTGTAGAAAAAGTTTACATCTTATTTAACAATTTATACATGGGTGAAGACGCTAAAAAATTTAAGGATTTCTTAAAAAAAGAATCGCAAGTAAATAATACCTTCTCCTAAGAATTTTCCTCTTTATCTACGTAGAATTTAAATCGTTATCAGTTTTAACTAAAAACTTTTAAATAATGGAAATCTTTAGGAGAAACTTTGAAAGTAAATTATAGATACTAAGAAATTGTTGATTAATTTTGAGGGAACAAAAGTGACCGCGAAGATGGATAATGAGCTAAGAGAAACGATTGTTAAATTCGCATTAGCTAATGCTGTGAGGCACGATGGTAGAGCCGATGAAAAAGCTGTCATGAGTAAGATTATGGGAGAACATCCAGAATTAAGACCTAGGGCTCGCGAAATAATTGAAATAGTAAGAGATGTAGTAAGAGATGTAAATTCTCTTACATTGGAAGAACAGCGCAATAAATTAAGGGAAATTGCCCCAGAGTTGCTTGAAGAAAAGAAGATAAAGGAGGCAAAAGAACTTCCGCCATTGCCCAATGTTGAGAAATGGAAAAGAATTGTTATGAGAATGGCCCCTTTCCCTTCTGGCCCTCTTCACATAGGTAATGCAAGAATGGTTATTCTTAACGATGAATATGTTAAACGTTATAATGGAAAGCTTCTCCTAGTTTATGATGATACCATAGGAGCAGAAGAACATAAAATCATTCCAGAGGCATATGATTTAATTAGGGAAGGCTTGGAATGGCTTGGCGTTAAATGGCATAAAACCATCTACAAATCTGACCGCATAGAAATTTTTTACAAATATTGCAAACAACTCTTAGAACAGGGCCATGCATATGTATGCTTATGCAAAGCAGACGAATGGAGAATAAGATATAAAATACCGGGTAAACCATGCCCACACAGAAAACAAACTGTTGAAGAAAATTTAGAACACTGGGAAAAAATGCTTAGTGGAGAATATTCACAAGGAGAAGCTGTTGTTCGGTTAAAAACAGGAATGAACCACCCAGATCCAGCCATGAGAGACCACATAATTATGAGGATATCTGAAAGAGAACACCCGAGAGTCGGCACAAAATATAGAGTGTGGCCTTTATTGGAATTCTCTTGGGGAATTGACGATTATCTTCTAGGTGTAACCCATATACTTAGAGGAAAAGATTTGATTAAAGAAGATATGATGGAAGAATTCATATGGAAGCTCTTTAACTGGCCTAGAAGGGAGTTCATACACTATGGGAAAATACTGTTTAAAGGAATAACATTAAGCAAACGTAAAGCTAGAAAATTTATCGAAGAAGGAGTCTATAGAGGTTGGGATGATCCCCGAACTTGGAGTTTGCAGTCCCTAGCAAAGAGAGGAATAAAACCTGAAGCACTTAGAAAAGCTATTTTAGACTTAGGACTAAGCATAGTTGATATAGAATATAGTCCCTCAAATCTTTACGCCTATAATCGTAGGTTAATTGACCCCATTGCACTAAGATATTTCTTTGTAGATAACCCCGTACGGTTAAGAATTAAAAACATACCAGAAGAAAAAATTGTCGCAAAACCTCCTCTTCATCCTGAAAAACCAGAATTGGGATATAGAGATATACCCTTAACTATAAAGGATGGTATAGTTGAGTTATTTGTAAGCCAGAGAGATCTAAATCTCTTAAAAAATGGAAGTATAATAAGATTAAAAGATCTATTCAATTTTAAGGTCACTTCAGTTAGAAAAACAGCTATTGAAGGAGAATTTTATAGTTGGAGTGTTCATGAAGCCAGAAGAGTAAAAGCACCAATCATCCACTGGGTTCCTACAGAAAATTACGTAGATATAAAAGTGATTATGCCAGATGGAAACGAAATCAAAGGCGTTGGAGAATATAATTGTAGAAATTTGAAAGTTAATCAAGTTGTTCAATTTGAACGATTTGGATTTGTAAGAGTTGACTCGGTGAATGAGGAAATAGTATGCTATTATACTCACAACTAATTAAACTAATATCTATTAAAAGAATGCCGGCCTCATTGCCAGTCCTGGGGGGAGAGGGGAGGAGGGCGAGAACCAAAAATCCGACAAATAGATATATTACACTTTGCAGGACTGGCTCGGCCAATATCACTCTATGTTGCGAACTATTTAAATGTTTCGTTTATGAATTGTAATATTCCTAATGAAACATAGGACGTTAGAAAAGACATATACTTTTTACAAAAGTAAAGTAAATCACAAATCTAATTATTGGTCTTTTCTTCTTCTCCCATTTGCGTTCCACAGACCACGCAGTATTTTGGATTAGATTCGTATATTCTTCCACATACAGGGCATCTTATAGGCTTAAACTCTTGCTGTAAAACTTGTATATTGTTTTTCTTACTAAGCAGTACTATTAGGATAGTGGGAATAATCGATACTGCCCCATTTAATATAAAATTGATAATTATTGAAAGTGCATCCCAAATTTTTTGGAATAAGGGTAAAGTATTCCAGGACATTATATTATAGTGGGTAAGTAAGTATAATTTCAAAAATACATACGTAAAGATGGTAATTGAAATAGAAGACCCGTGTTTTTGTAAATCTTTTAGCATTCCTCCTACCAAAATGCCCGTTATGAGCCATGCTAGTAAAACTTTCCATGAATGGAAACTAACTTCTCTAAGCACTAAGAATAAAAAGATGGGTAATGATTTGTAGTTTATCTCGGAATATTTGTTAAATGTTAGCAAATAGGTTAAATACGCTGGAAGTATTATATGAGTGATTTTTAAAATGAAGTCTTTGATTGACATTGTAGATATCTACCTCTGCCTTGTTGCTGCTCCTCCTAAGCCTCCACCAGCTGCAGTTATTACTCCAAATCTTATTGTAATATCTGTGAGAATGTATAGTTCATTAATGATTCCCCAAGTGCTCATGGAAATTTCAGTAGACAAAAGTATAAATAAGACCCAGTAAAGGACTGACCATACTATTGGGATAGAAAAAGCGGATAATACTCCTTTAAGGGTTCCTCGAGCAGCCAAACCGGCTATTAGTCCACAGGTATACCATATTAGCCATGAAAAAATTCGTTCTTGAGAAAAAAGAATAAACTCCGATATGCCTATGATAAACATGGGAAAACTGCTAATCGACTGCCCTTGAAAGTGATATAAAACGTCAGATGGAAGCATTTTTGTAACAATAGTAAATAAACATATCACTGGGATACTAATTATGCCGACAATTATCGATTTACCGTAACTCATAAAAGCACCAACCTGTACACCAACATACTATATCTACTTAAAAATTATAATGATACTTTCCATCTACCAAAGGTTATTAAAATCCATGTAGTATGATTACTCAATAGAGGGTGATATCCCGCCGTCACAGTGCCGGTTGAGTTTCCTTCGGCGGACGCGATGATGCCGTGTCTCCGCAGCGGGGGACACCGATGAGGCACACACCCGGAAGGCTTCTTCGAATATTTGATGAGAAGAAGCTGAGGGGTGTGCCACAGCATTAGCGAATCATGTTCTCTGCAGCTGCGATCCATCTTCTGATTCTACTTTTTGAGTAACCCGTCCTCCTTGACAGTTCATCAACATTGCTGTTTACAAGATCTTCTATAGAGAGTATTGAGGCTTTTTTAGCGAGTATTCGCGCAATATGTATATTTACACCCGGTACCTTGGTTAATTCTTCGATTACTTTTTTATCAACTTTTGGAAGTAGGGGTTTCTCAATTTCATCTTTAAATTGCTGATAATATTTTTTTAGGGTTTCTACATTTTTTTCATGTATAGTTTTTCTTCTTTTATCGACCGGTATGCCAAGTTTTGCTGCGACAGTGATATTTATTCCAGCCGCTTTAATTTCGCTGATACTGAATCCTTTTCCTTTTCTTAACTCGTGTTTCCAAGACGGTGATTTGACTATCGGGAGAAATTCTTCAGTCATTTTTTTCACCTCATTCACCATAAATCGATTTTACGACTCTGTGTTTAACCTGTGACTTTGTATAATATTGATGTAGAATACGGGTTATCGATTTAGGGTGTCCTATAAAAAGCCATCGCTAAATATCCTACTATTGCTGTAGCATCTCCTCCTCGTATGTCATAGCTAGTTTCATATTTCAGTACCTTTGCCTCTACTTTTCCAATGTTTTTAATGGCTTCTATCATTGCGGCTACTGGAGCGAATCCACACATGGTTAAGCCTTGGTCGAAGACGTAGTTTATTACCCCTTCTCCATCTAACTTTTTAATTCTTTCAATAATTTGTCTGTCCGTCTGATATATCCATTCTAAGACTTTTTCCAGTGGTTTGACGCCAGCTGGCGTGTATCCGTAATATGTACCGTAATGCATCATATCCGTACTGCTTATTATTACAACGTCTTTGTTTGTATTCTTTATAGCTTTCGCTATTGCTATGCCTACCTCTTGACAGGATTCAAAGTCTGACATGCCTATTGCTATGGGTACGATTGCAAATTTTCCATTATACAAATGCTGAAGAAATGGTAATTGGACTTCTAAGCTATGTTCTCCTTCGTGCGCCTCTGGAGCGTCTAATATTATGTCACAATTTTCTAAGATTACATTTGCAAGGTTTTCATCTACTGGTACCTCTCCTAAGGGTGTTTTCCATATACCCTCTGTCATTATTCCAATACCTGGGTAACCAGTGTGACTTGGACCGAGAAGGATGAAAGATTCAGGTTTTCCGTCTTTTGCAAGCTCGTAATAGAAGTGGGCTGCTACAGGTCCTGAGTATGCATACCCCGCGTGGGGAACTATTCCTGCAACAATTTTTCTTTCCCCATTTTCATTAACCTTTGGCAAGGCTTTTGGGCCGTGTATGTTTAAATAGGATCTCTCTATCATTTCTATCGTTTCTTGGGGATCCAGTGGGTAAAAACCTATTGCCGCCGGTTCTCTTATTGACATCTTAAACCCTCTATAAGGTTTTGAAGGTAGATTTGTTAAATGTCTTCTTCGTACCTTTTAATTTTTGGTGTTATAATGTTCTCTTTAACTAAGGTGTTGAAAACTTTTTTTAGGATTTTTCTAATCATAAAGCGTTTATTTAAACTACCTATCTGCCTGGCAGTTTTTCTTATGCTTCCCGTACTTAGTAAAGTTTTAAGTATATCTTTTTCTTTCTCGGATAGATCGAGACCATGAGTGAGTGCTAATTTAGCTATTTCAGTTGCTTTATACCCGCCGTATGCGAAGTCAGCTGATGATATTTCATCTTTGAATTTATCTTGTATTTTAAATTCTATAATTGTTAGAGGAGTATCTTTATCCAGTTTACCATAATGTTTTTTCAAGGCTTTTAAGAGTTCCTTTTTATTTTTGAACCCATCTCGTTTCGCATCTTCATCTGTAAGTTCTTTTAAAGGTTTTATTTTAACGTTAGTCACAACTGCTTTGCCAAGTACATGTCCCCGAGCATGAATGTAGAAACTTCTACCCTTTTTTATAGAATATTTCCCTACTCTGATTGTCGATGTTTTTTCTTCTTTTAGTATCTTTTCGGCATATCTTCCATCAAAGAACAAGTGTTTTCTAAACTTTTTTGGCAATGGTGTCACCTGGTCATTCCATTTTTCCAATGTAGGTTTTGTAGAGCTTCTTTATTGCACTTCTGAACATCGTATATGCTGCTGCGGGTTCTAGGTTAATTACGTCCAAGGTTTGTTTCCAGCTTCTTGCTTGAAGACTCTTTAAAATAAGTAGCAACGTTTTTCCTTCGGAAAGCTTTACTCTATCTGAAGTATGATCTAAAAAGTACGTTTTTACTATTTCGCGAATTACATCGCAAACAACTTCATAGTATAGTGCACCTTTAACATATGCTTCAAGCCGTTTTCGCTGGCTCTCCGTTAAACTTAATTCGTGAAACTTTTCTTCTACACCTTCTAATTTTGAGTTGAGAATATACATAGCTATTTCTGGTTCCATATCGTAATGTAGGTCTCGTAGCCATTCAACAAATTTTACTTTAAACTCCTTAAAAATAAACTTGGTAATTTCTTTTGCTTTCTCGGAAAGAGGTTTTATTACTATCGTAGAATATTCTCCGCTAATAGGATTTCTCCTCGGGCTAACGTGTATTGGGATGAAGCCGTTTTTAATCCAGAATCGAAGGAGTTCTGGTGTTGCGCCGAAGCCAGCTCCAACCCAATCTAACCCCTCTTTTTTAGCTTCTTCGCAAAGTCTTGATAAACCCTCGCTTCCCAGTCCCATGCTCATAACTTGTGGGTGTGTTGCAATTCTAACGATTCTATACCCTTTAAGTTTTGGGAACTCTACATCTCGAAAATGTTTTTCCACAAGAGTTGGTATTATGTTTCCATCTGGCTCAAACCCGCTATAGATTTCCTTTATAACTTCGTCAGGTAGTCCTCCCTCTAACGCAACTTGAATAGCGTTAACAATTTTTCCATTCTTTGTCTCAAGCATGTAAGCCTTATGGTGAGGGGCATCGGCGAGAAGTGCTACATCTTTAGGTTGATTTCTATAATGTGCATATACGTAGATACCAACAAATTGTCTTAGCTTTTCTTCGTTGCCATCTATGAACCACTCATCTAAGTTGGCTTTTTTGAATACGACCTTCATCTTTTTTATTTGTTCTATATCTTTTTTTGAAAGCTGAGCTGGCTCTGCGTCGAGGAGAAGAGCGTCATAAAGCCATTGCTCAATGGGATCATCTTCACTATAACGGATAGGTTCCTCCAATTCAACCATATTGATTTCTATGTTTTTAATTTCCTTTAGTCCTCCTAGAAATCTTATGGAAAATCCTCTACCTGCTCCTTCATAACCATGTATGGTGGATGAGTATATAATTCTCTTAGCTTTTCTTAATAGGCGGAAGAGCAACGGAATAGGGATGCCTGCTGCTTCGTCCACAGCAGTGATATCAGCCTTTCGCTCAATTGCATCCCACGGAGATTCATAAAATATTCTAATTCCTGGAGCTGTTACTTCTTCAATATAATAATCTCGTGTTTTAACTTTTGGTGAATAGCCAAATCTTTTAAGCATTCTAATAGCAAATTCAAAAAGGGTTCTAACATTTCCTATTTGTGGAGAAGTTACTAGGATGGACACTCTGCCTGAGGGAAAACTTTTCTTTAATTCATGTGCTATTGCAGCTATGGCTATTCCGACTATGGCGCTTTTTCCCCGTCCTCTGTCGGCAATCATAACTATAACGGGTTTCTTTTCCCTTTTTATCAAAAATCTTTCCATTACTTTTAAGGCTCTTACTTGTCCTTGGGTTAGAGCCATTTCATAGGCTTCTTTCGGTAACATGTGTTCTTCCGGAATACTTACGGTCGTGTGACTTCTACTAGAAATCTGTTCTTTAGTAACTTTCAAGGCAATCTCTTCATCTACATCAAAAATATAAATGCCTTCATGTTCCTTTAATTTTCTTATAAATCTTTTATTAAATCTTCCAGGAACGTCATCAATAGTCCATGGAGGTGTTATGAGTTTTTTATGGAAGCGCGTTTTCATAACCAGCCATTTATCCATTGGGGGAGCCAATACTATTATAATTCCACCGCCACTAACAGTTTCAATTAACCGACCAAGGTCATTTGGATTTAAATCTCTATTTAGATCTAAAACTAATACATCAAAAGTTTGCCCCATAACGTTATCTGTATTTTTAAAACTAATTCCATTAACTTCGACTTTTTTATGACTTTGCTCTATCCTTGACTTAAGTTCCATGTATAGTTCCTTTTCACGTCCAGAAGAGATATCTACTGCCACATAGAGCGTTCTTACTTGTACATCGCCTCTAATTTCGATGAATTTGGAAAAAACTTTATAGGCGGCATCAATTACCCTCTTGTCACTTCCACAAAAAACAAACATTCTTCTATGATTATTTTTTACTGCGGTCTTGATAGCAAGCTCAGATATTTGTTCAAGACCATTCAAAAATTTTTCAGAGCAAGTTTTAATTTCAGTTTTTTCTTCTTTGGTAGCCGTGGCCACCGATACCACCCCCGCAGTCCTTAAATTTAAATGCGAGAATTATATTCACGGCCACCTAAGTTCCAGCTTTACACCACAAAATCCAAAAATAAATTTTTCTAAGGAAAAGGAAAGAACCAAGTATTCGAGGCTTAAGTGATGACATCTGCCATGTATGCGAAAATCGAAGAAAAAATGTTTGAGAAGCTTAAGGCATTAAAGAAGCAAATTGAGGAAAAAATGAAAGTCACATTGACATTAGAATCTGGTAGTATTGTCAGAATAGAGACAGAAGACCCCTATATGGCTATGAAAGTAAAACAAGCCATAGAAGCAATCTCCATGGGATACGATAAACTGGATATACTTCAAATGATGGATGCCGACCTAGTGTTGCAAACAATAGATGTTAAGGAACTAGTGGGCAGCGGGAATAAACTTAAAAGAACTTTAGGGAGACTTATTGGAACAAAAGGAAAAGTAAAAGAGGCTATAGAGCATTTGACGGAGACAAAAATAAAAATAAATGAAGAAGAGGGAACTGTTGGAATACTTGGAAGACCTGAAAATACGGATATAGCTAGAATTGCATTATTAAAAATTATTAGAGGAAAACCTCAAAACAAAGTGATTCAAGAGCTAGAACGTAAAAGAATAGATATTAAAATGAGAAAACTTGGTATATGGATGTGATAGATATGTCGAGAAGAAAATGTTATGAATGCGGTGCAGTACTCTCGGATAGAAGAGAAAAACCATTAGTTATCTACACAAGAAGAGGTAAAAAAATAAAGGCCTACCTATGCAAGAACTGTAGGGGGAACCCGGCAATTAGAGAGAAATATAGAATACGTTAATATTACAGTTATCTTGTTTTAACGAGCTTAGCTATGAAAAAACCTTCAGTGTCATGTAGGTGTGGGAAAAGCCTTTGTGCGTCGGTTAAATCATTAAATCCAGGTTTTCCTATAAATGGTTCTGCTTTAACAATCTTAAATGAATTCGTATCTTCTATGAACCTTTTAATTAGATATTCATTTTCTTCTAGTGTCATGGAACAAGTAGAGTATACAAGTATACCATTTTCCTTAACTATTTCTGCAGCCGACTTTAATATTTCCCATTGAAGTTTAGCGAATCTTTTAACGTCTTTCTTTTTGACCCACAACCTAACTTCAGGTCTAGAACGGAGATTTCCAGTGGAAGAACAAGCCGGGTCCACGAGTACACGATCGGCCTCTATCTTAAGTTTTCTAGGAATGTCTCTTGCATCCATGATTTTTGTTTCCACAATTTTTACACCTAACCTCTTCATGTTATTTTTAAGGGCTTTAATTCTAAGTCTTGATATATCGATTGCTATGATCTTGCCTTCGTTTTCCATAAGTTGTGCAATATGAGAAGTTTTTCCACCTGGAGCTGCACATACATCAACAATTAGCTCTCCAAGCTTAGGGTCTAAAACATGTCCTGCCAGCACTGAGGCTTTATCTTGAATGTAGAAAAGCCCTCTAGAAAAACTGGACAAGCGGATTGGCGGCTTTCTACTCTCAATAACCCTAAAAACGTCCGGAAGATCCGCATCCGGAGCAACTTTTGTTCCTTCCCTTTCCAAAGTTTTTATTAATTTTTCCTTATCCGTTTTTAAAGTGTTTACGCGAAGCCAAACTGGAGCAGGAGAATTATTTACCTCAAAAAGTTTTATGGCTTCTTCTTCACCCAGTAATTCAATCATATAGCGAACAAACCACGTAGGATGAGAATATTTTAATGCCAAAACCTCAGCTTTATCCTCTCTCTCCAAAACCTTCTCTATTTTAAAATCTTCTATCTGCCTTAACAATGCGTTAACTAAGCGAGCAGCATTATCATCAAGCATCTTCTTTGCTAAATTAACCGCAACCATAGTTACGGTCTTTGCTGGAACCGCCCGTCTAATATGAATATCATAAACAGCTACCCTCAAAATATTCCTAAGTTCAGGCTTAAACATATGAACGGAACCTTTCTTCAACGTCAAATTAATAGCTTGATCAATCAAACGATAATTACGTAAAATTCCAAGTACATGAGCAGTAACAGCACTACGAACCCTCCAATCTACAGACTCCTCAGAAAAAATATCTTCTAACCCAGATTTAAGAGGAATCCTCCTCCTCTCAACCCTAGACAAAACAGAAACCACATATTCATACCTTTTAGGCAATTTTAAGTTCACCATTTAAAACACCACCATCGTCGCTAGCAAAAAATCTTTCACAAGACCTACACAGTGTAAAATGTGATACTACAGACCATTATTAATACCCGTGCAGACAAGTCGTGAAAGTTGGCTTTCACGACAACACTTTTTCTATATTCAACTTTTCTTTGGTCTTATACGTTGCTATTTGATTTAGAGTGTTAATTGCTGGTTGTTTTGTTAAATTGTTAGGTAGTTTATTATATCTTGGATGAATTTTTGTGTTTCGTCTTTTTCTTCTGGGTTGAATTGGTATATGTTGTTTATTACGGCTTTTGCTATGTGTTTTAATGTTTTTTTGGCGTTCCAGTTTATGTATATTAGTGTGCAGAATACGGAGGGATTTAATGTTTTGAGTAGAGAGAAGTTGGCCATGACTGCTTTTAGTCTTGGCGCGTCAACGTCGACCTTTGTTTCTATTACTATTAGGGGTATTATTGTTTTGTTTTGTTGTTTGCCTATTGTTAGGTCAAATTGTGTGGTGTATGTTTCTTCTATTAATTTTCCTTGATCTATTATGATTCCCCGCCAGACTTCTATTGGCTCGTTCCAGAATATGTCTAAACCAAGTTTTTTTAGGTTTGTTTTTCTTAGGATGAGGTCGTGTACGTATTCTTCGAAGGCAAATGCTCTGAACTGTCCGATTAATTGTATTTCTCCTTTTAGTGCTTTCATGATTTCTTTTTCATATTTTTTCCATATGAGTTGGATGAAGTGGTAAAAGTCTTTTAACTCTAGGTTTTGTTTCCATTTTTTGTATTGCTCTTGTAATATTTCCCCTATTTTCTTGCCGACCTCTGATTTTAATAGTTTTTTAATATATGTTTCTGTTGTTGCTTTACGCATTACTCTGCACCCTACTTTGTATCTATAATGTTAATGCAACAAGATTTGAATATTATCAAACTTATTAATTACCTCTTGTAGTTACTGATAGAAACTTGAGATTTTTGAGAACGTAGCATTTTAAGTGCAATACGGCGTTACCTTTAAATTGTGAGTGTGCATGATGTTTAGGTGGAGGTCTTGAAAAAATATGGGTAACCTCGGAATAAAAAGACTTGTACTTGATGTTTTAAAACCACATCGCCCTATTACTCCAGAACTTGCAGATAACCTTGCAAAGCTGCCTGGAGTAGAGGGAGTAAATATTTCACTGATAGAGGTAGACGCAGACACTGAAAACGTAAAGATAACCATTGAGGGAAGCAGTTTAGATTATGACTTAATAAGGCGCGAACTTGAAAAATTGGGTGCAAGTATACATTCGATTGACCAGGTCGTTGCTGGTAAGGTTCTTGTCGAGGAAGTCAAGACCTATCAGGATTAAGTCAAAATTACTAAATGAAGCGTGTCTATTATATTGACCATTTAATTTATTTATGAGTTATTTTGGTTATTTGATTTTATCGAGTATTGTTTCTAATGTCCATCTTATCGTTTTTTCTATTTCGTTTATTCTTTCTTCCTTCCTGTAATTTTTGATTAAAATTTCTTTAACATTACCGTTTTTGATGTTTATTTCATATTCTAGTGCCCTTCCGCTAGGGATTTTTCCTTTCTTTACGAGATCAAGATCTTCCTGCTGCATTTTCCTTAGTATTTGCCTTATGAAGAAGGATTTAAAGGGCGGAGATTTTACGTTTATGTTTAAGCCTTCAGGGATAGTGATTTTAATCATTGTTGGATACACTTTCATGTAGGCTAAAGTTTCTCCTCTTCTTGATTTTATAGTTATTTCCCTTGTTGGTGATAGTTCTTTCTCCTCCTTTACAAGTACCGCTGCTGGTTTAAAACTAAGTTTTGCTAATATGCTATTAACTATGTTAAGGAATTTTTCCAGTTGTGCTATTTCCTTTCTTCTTTTTTCCACTTCGTTTTCTAGATATTTTTTAAGGTCCGCTAATGTTTTAACTTCTTCTTCCGCTTCTTTATTTTTCAATATTTTTCCCTCAATATTTTAGGAAATGTTGATATATTATATCTACGTGTCTATGTAGAATGAAGGTTGAATCGCATATAATGTATTTGATTAACTCTTATGATAGTTTATGTGAGGCGATTATGTGAGGAAAAGATTTGTTGTTTTTAGATGCCCTGTTTGTGGCAAATTTACATACGCTCCTCTTGGTCAGAAGACCCGATTATGCAGTTTTTGTGGAAAAATTATTCGAATAGATGCTAGGCAAGCTATTGTTGTTGACGATGCTAAGCAAGCATCCTTTCTTGTAAAAAGGTACAATTTAAAAGGTGGGGAGAAGAATTACCTTGAAACATTAAAAGCCCAAAAGAAAGAATTATTGAACCTAATTGAAGAAGTAGAAGAAGTACCCGAATCATCATATGAGGGGAAAGAAGTTGCAAGTTCGTCTAAAACTAGAAGAATGTTCATTATGTTAAAAGAAAACTGTACGAATCCAATAAATATTGATGAATTAAGGGAATTATGTAAAAAATATAATTTAGAGTGGGATTGGGTTAGGGAGCAACTAGAAGTACTTTCAAAGGAAGGAACCGTAATTTTCCCAAAGCCGTGGCTTCTACAGTATATAAGCGATGAAACCGTGGAGGGATATGTTCCAAAAAAAAGACCTTCACGAAAGAAGAATTCTTTATATCAAGTAAAAAACCTACGTAAAGCATTAGCTAACGTTTTAAAAGGTAAAAATGAACCTGTAAGTTATAATGAATTGGTCGAGATTTTAAAGGCCAAAGGATTTACTTTAGATGAGATAGAAGAGACTGTGAGAAAACTTTCCATGGAAGGACTACTTATAGAGCCAAGACCAGGATATTTCCTTTGGATAGGAGACTATTAGACCCCTTATACTTAGACTTTACAGCTACAATGTAAAAGAATAAAACCTCGTATGAAAGAGAAACGTTTACAAATTTTATATCTAGTAAAAGTAACGACTCAAATTTAATAAGTTTGTGATAGTAATGCCCGTTGTTGAATTATTAGCACGAACGATAGAAAAGATACGTGACTTAGACCCTGAACTTACATTAGTGGATATTATAATACTTTTGTGGATTTATGCCAGCCCATATGAGGCAAAAAAACGTTATCTTACAAGCATTAAACGAATTTTGCGTCACGTTTCTATGTTCCAGCTACCGGATGGAAAACCAGTATTAAGTGATAGTGAGATGACCAATTTAGTCATAACTTCGCTCGAGAAGTTGAAGAAACTAGGATACGTGAAATTATTTTCTATCGGCCCGATCTACGTAAGAGTTCATTTAACTCAAAAGGGTGTAGAATTTGTGAAAGAAAACTTGTCAGATGCAGCATTAGAATTTTTAGAGGAGTATGGTCACTTAAAGTGATACTTATATTTTTACATATGATTTACCAAATGTTTAAAAAAATACACGTGAAATATTATTTAAATCATGCAGGGTGGATGCTGTTGAGCTCAGGTTTACTAGAATGGCTTAAGGGAAGAAGAGAAGAAAAAATTATAACAATGCTAAGAGATCACGCCAGAAAAGTTTATGATTGTGTATTAGAATTGAAAAAAGTAATCAAACTTTTCAGTGATGGTAAAATAAGTGAAGCAAAACTTGGAATTAAAAGAATATCGGAAATTGAAAGTGAAGCTGACAGTATTAGGAAAAGAATTATGACATTACTGACTGAAGGAGCTCTGAGTTCAGCTTACAGAGAGGATCTTGCTCATCTTACTAAAAGGCTAGATAGTGTAGCTAATTTTGCAAATGCTGCTGCAAGGCGACTAAGTCTCTTAGATGAAAATATTGTCATAAATGATACTGAATTTAAGAAAAAAATCCTAAAAATGATGGAAGACGTGGTTAAATGTGTAGGAAAAATGTATGAAATGATTATTAGGCTTGGCAAAGACCCTGTTGGAAGAATTATCGAATATGCTGATGCTGTCGACCGTCTAGAGCATGTTGTGGACGAAAGCCATATGGACGTTAGAAGATACCTTGTAAAAATGTCTTGGGAGCAGTTAAAAACTCCCTTTAACGCAATAACTTTACATACATTTATAGAATGCGTAGAAAACATTGCTGATTTTAGTGAAGATACCGCCGAATTTGTTAGGATCGTAGCAATTAAGGTAAGATAACTTAATAACGCCTTAAATTAACATATAACTTTTCACAGTCAGCCTATTATCCATGTTGGCTTTTTTCTCCAAATATTTCATAGTGTACTACTTTTTCCAACGGCATTCTTGGTCTTGGAGCTGGACTTTCAGCAGGTCTGCCGATGGGAATAATAGCAACTGGCCGAATATCTCGTGGAAGTTTCAATATTTTTTTAGCTTCATCCTCTCTGAATGCTCCGACCCAACATGTACCGTAGCCAAGCGCATAAGCTGCAAGCAACATGTTTTGGATAGCTGCTGCTGTATCTTGAATGCAGTAAAGAGTTCTTCCTCGTTCACCATAACCACTACCTGACCGCTCTAAGTTCGCACAAACTACTATGACCACAGGTGCTTCAACAATAAATGTTTGGTTTAGTGCTGCTCGAGCTAGTTGGCGTTTCCTTTCTTTGTCACGAACTACAATAAATTCCCAACTTTGAAGATTCCCTGCGCTGGGAGCGTGAATGGCAGCATCTAATATTTTTTTGAGATCTTCTTCGTTTACTGGGTCTGGTTTAAATGCCCTAATGCTTCTTCTACCTTTAATACATTCAAATACATCCATTTTTATCCTCACCTTACGCTCTCAGCATCTTATAATATACTAATGCTTTCTCTCTAATAGTTTTTAGTGAATTTTTAAGATTAATAATGTCTCCTTCTCTTATTTCCCTAACTACTTTTGCTGGTATGCCAGCAACAACGGTGCCCTCATCAATTTTAGTTTTGGGTGGAACCACCGAACCAGCGGCAACTATGCTATTATCACCTATTTTTGCATTATCCAATATAATTGCTCCTATACCGATCAGAACATTGTCTCCAATATTACACGAATGTAAAATAGCTCCATGGCTGATTAACGTCCCTTTTCCTATGTTAGATCCTTCAACGAAACAATTTTCAAGGATAGCTGAGTTTTCGTTCACATAGACCTCTTTACCGTCCCCTTTCAAAATAGACCCGAACCAAACACTTACACCGTTCATTAATTTAACTTCTCCGAGGAGAGTTGCATTGGGCGCCACAAAAAGAGCCCTTTTTACGTCAGGTGACTTATTCTTGTAAGGTACGATCAATATTGACACACCTCGTTGCTTATTACTTTAGGAATTTCTTCATATGTGGAGGAAGAGTTTCTTCAGCTAAGGCTTTTTTTAAAATATTGATTACCAAAGGCTCCCATCTTACGACATCAAATAAGGTTACGATACCTACTAGTTTTCCCTTTTCAACTATTGGAAGTTTTTTAATCCTCTTCAGTATCAAAAGCTTAGCGGCATCTTCTAACGTCATACTTGGCGATCCTGTTATGAGAGGAGAGGACATTATTTCTTCTATTCTAGTTTTTTGTGGATCTCTTCCTTCGACTACAATTTTCTTTAAAACATCCCTTTCGGTGATAATTCCTATTGGAACCCTGCCTTTAGTTACAACTAGGCATCCTATCCCCTTTTCATTCATTATCTCAACCGCTTCTCGAACGGTTTTTCCAATTTCTATGGTTATAACATCTCTAGTCATAATGTCACTAACTTTTAGAGACATTGTTACCCCTCAGGCTACTTGCTTAATTTACAACATAATTAGTTCAATTATTTGTTAATATTTTTTCTTCTAGAATTTGGAAAAGACTCTGTAAACAAACTCTGTTTTAAAAAGTCAGTAAGAAAGGGCTTCATATTATGTATTAAAAAACAGCAGCCCTGATCACATTTTTGAATAATTTGACTTTCTATAGTCTTGGATGCCTTCAAAATTTTACTATTAGGCAGAAAACCCTAGGCACTGTTATCAGAATTTTTAAAAAGTTATGAAATCTTATCAAAATTACAGTCTCGCAATACTATAAAATGCGGAAAGGAGAGGAATAACGTGGTTATAAGAGTAAGTGTAAACGGTTTTGGAAGAATAGGAAGAATGTTTTTCAGAGCAGCCTTGAAGGATGAATCCTTTCAAAAAAATTTTGAAATAGTGGCAATAAATGACTTAACAGATGCGAAAACTTTAGCATACCTTCTGAAATATGATTCTGTGCACGGAGTACTCGAAAAAGAGGTAGAATATAGGGAAGATGCCCTAATAGTTGATGGAAAAGAAATAAAAGTTCTAAGAATACCAGAACCAGAAAAACTTCCGTGGAAGGAACTAGATATCGATATAGTGTTGGAGTCGACTGGTCGTTTCAGAAACAGAGAAGATGCAGAGAAACATCTTAAGGCTGGGGCGAGAAAAGTAGTTATTTCAGCCCCCGCTAAAAATCCAGACGTAACACTTGTACCAGGAGTAAATGAAAGCATATATAATCCTGACGAACACCATATAGTTTCAATGGCTTCGTGTACAACAAATTGTCTCGCACCCATGGTAAAAGTTTTACATGAAAACTTCGGCGTGAAAAAGGGGTTTATGACCACGTGCCATGCATATACAAATGACCAAAGACTGCTAGATTTCCCTCACAAAGATTTTAGAAGAGCTAGAGCTGCAAATCTCTCAATCATACCCACCACAACCGGAGCTGCCGTCGCAATAGGTTTAGTTCTCCCAGAACTAGCTGGAAAGTTAGATGGAATAGCTTTGAGAGTTCCAGTAGCAGATGGGTCAATAACAGACTTAGTAGCAGAACTTGAAAGCGAAGTAACAGTAGATGAAGTAAACGAAGCATACAGAAAAGCAGCAGAAGGTAAATTGAAAGGTATTCTTCAATATACGGAAGATCCAATAGTTTCTGTAGATATCATAGGAAACCCTCATTCATGCATAATAGATGGGCTGAGTACAAGAGTTCTAGGTGAAAAGGATAATATGGTAAAAGTTCTTGGCTGGTATGATAATGAATGGGGTTACTCGTGCAGGCTAGTGGATCTCTTAAAATATATGGCTCAACAAGAAAATAAATAATATTGATCGATCTTTTTATTTATTTTAGAAAATGGAAACTAAACTTACGATATGGAGATGTCCTTGACGAAAGAATTAACGTTAAAAAACATAAAGATTAGGCCCTTAGCAGCTGAAAGTCTTGGCGTTAGATCCATGGCAACGTTTGTTAAAACTCCAGACGTAAGCATATTGATTGATGCTTCAGCGGCGCTGGGTTTTAGGTACGGGTTGGTGCCTCATCCACTTGAGTATAAAGCTGTTGAGAAGGCGACAAAAGAAATTATAAGATATGCATACTATGCAGATGTCGTCACGCTGAGCCACTTACACTGGGATCATTTTAAACCGTTTTTTGAAGAATACAGATATATTTGGAGCAGCAAAGAAATAGCAGAGGCAATCTACGCGGATAAAATCATTTTAGGTAAAGATTACCAAGAAAATATTAATTTTAGTCAAAGAAGACGAGGCTACTCGTTTTACAAAGATGTTAGAAAAGTAGCTAAAAAAGTTGAGTTTGCGGATGGAAAATCCTATGTGTTCGGAAACACCATAATAAAGTTTTCAACTCCAGTACCACACGGAGAGGAGAACACGCCCCTAGGCTATGTACTTATGTGTACAATAAAATATGAGGATGAAACTTTTATCCATACATCAGATGTTCAAGGACCTGTAAGTGAAAGAACACTAAATCTTATTCTAAAAGAAAAACCTGATGCAATATATGTGAGCGGCCCCCCAACCTATTTGGAAAAATACAGAATAAAAGAGGAGACACTTAAAAAAGCGAAAGAGAACCTTACTAAACTCGCAAGAAATGTACGTCTCATAATAGTAGATCACCATCTACTAAGGGATTTAGATTGGAAAGTGTGGTTACAGTCAGCTGTGGGAGAAGCAAAGATGAATAAACACGAGATCATGTGTGTTTCGGAATATCTAAACAAAGAACATAGACAATTAGAGGCTAATAGACAAATGTTATACCAACAATATCCTCCATCGGAAGAATTTGAAAAATGGAAAAACCGACCAAGAGAGGAGAGGAGAAAGACAAAACCTCCAATTGACCACTGGGTTTAAAATTGTTATACAGTCCCCGCAACTTATAATTATATTGTCCAATTATTATCATTTTAGTTAGTAAGCTGGAAAAATTTTAGCTTGAAGGTGTGCTATTTGCAAGCAACATTGTTTGGGGAAGTTCCTTCTATTGTAATTGATGTTCATGAGACTCGAAGCGAAAGTGGAGCTGCAAATATTCTAATAAAGGTTCTTGAAAAGAATAATATCACATATAGAGTCGATCATTTACCGATAGGGGATTATCTCCTTCCAGATGAAACCGTAATAGAGAGAAAAACTGTGATGGATCTCATACACACTCTAAAAGGTTCACAAAAAGGATTACCAAGATTGGAGAAGCAGATAGAATCCATGTCAGAAAAGTACAGTAATCCTATACTTGTCATTGAAGGAGGATTAGCTATTAGGAAAGACCCCATAAATAAGTGTATCTACGTACCCATTAAACGTACAACAAAAAACCACTTACACTACATAGTAGTAGAAAAAAAGATAAGGTTTAGTCCAAAAGCTTACGAAGCCCTAAAACAAGAAACGGAAAAACAAGGAGTCACAGTAGTAGAGACATTTGACGCATTACATACTGCACTATTTATTTACCAAAAGTTAAAGGATATTTTAGGCAAAGAGAAAGAAAGAAAACGTAGGAAACAAGTACCGATAATTAGATTAAAGCCCAAGCTTTCAAGCATTTCTCAACAGCAGATATTCTTTTTAGCTGGATTACCAGGCATATCAACAGTACGCGCCCAAAAAATACTAGAAGTTTTCAAAACACCAATGAAAGCCATCCAGAATGTTGATAAATGGAAACAACTTAAAGGAATAGGCCCCCAAACAATAAAAGAAATAAAGAAAATACTATACACCGAATATAGCCCGTAAATTTTCCTAGTAGTTATATTGTCTTCTATCCGCTCTTGACTCCATGTTAAGCTCGCTTTCATTTTTACAAATACAGTATATTATGGTATTTATTGCCAAAGTTCATATTTTATTACCAAAAATACTTAAAAACTTTAAAGAAGTCGTAAATATGGTGGAGGAAATGAGTTATAAAGGACCTCTTAAAAAATTGGATGAATATGTTTGGGAAATACCGCAAAACTACAAGCCATGTATGCGAGTCCCAGCAAGGATCTTTGCAGATGAATTTTTACTAGATAAAATGAAAACAGATTTAACTTTAGAACAAGCTGCAAATATTGCATGTTTACCAGGAGTATATAAATACAGTATAGTTCTTCCAGATGGTCACCAAGGATACGGGTTTCCAATAGGAGGAGTTGCAGCAAGTGATGCAGAAACAGGTGTAATTTCGCCGGGTGGAGTAGGATATGACATTAATTGCGGTGTAAGGTTAATGAGAACCAACTTGAATAAAGACGAAGTGCGTAAAGTTTTACCTGAACTTTTAGATGCGCTATTTAGAAATATACCCAGTGGAGTTGGAAGTACCGGGAAATTAAGGCTGTCAGGTGCTGAGTTAGATGAGGCAATGCAAGGCGGTGCAAAATGGGCTGTCGAACAGGGATATGGGTGGGATGAAGATTGGAAGCACTGCGAAGAAGAAGGAGCAATGCCAGATGCAAACCCAGACATGGTATCATCAAGAGCAAAGCAAAGAGGAAGACCCCAGCTTGGAACCTTAGGTAGTGGAAATCACTTCCTCGAAATACAATACGTAGATAAGATTTACAATCCAGAAGTAGCTAAAAGACTTGGAATACGCGAAGAAGGACAAGTAACAGTTATGATTCATACCGGCTCCAGGGGATTTGGACATCAAGTTTGTTCTGACTATCTTAGAGTTATGGAAAGAGCAGTACATAAATATGGAATAAAGCTTCCAGACAGAGAGTTGGCATGCGCACCAGCAAATAGCAAGGAAGCTGAACAATATTTCCAAGCAATGCAATGTGCAGCTAATTTTGCCTGGGCAAACAGACAACTAATAACACACTGGACAAGAGAATCATTCCAGAAAGTGTTTAAGAAAGATGCTGAAGACTTAGATTTACATTTAATTTACGACGTTGCTCACAACATAGCGAAATTAGAAGAACATAGAGTTAATGGAAAAAGAGTTAAAGTCTTTGTCCATAGAAAAGGTGCTACAAGAGCATTTCCACCAGGACATAGAGACATACCAGCCGATTATCGGGAAATGGGACAGCCAGTATTAATACCAGGTAGCATGGGAACCGCTAGCTATCTATTAATTGGAACAAAGCAGGCCATGGAGATTACATTTGGCAGTACTGCTCACGGCGCGGGACGACATTTGTCACGAGCTGCTGCAACTCGACGCTACTGGGGTTCCACCGTAAAGAAAGAGTTAGAACAAAGAGGAATACTAATTAGAGCTGCAAACATCAGAGTTGTCGCAGAAGAAGCCCCAGGCGCATACAAGGACATTGATAGAGTTGCTATGGTTAGCCATAAGGTTGGTATTGCTACTCTTGTAGCGAGAATGGTGCCAATGGGTGTTACAAAAGGTTAGAAAACGTCACCCAAAACAAGAACAAAGATTCATTTAAATGAATTCCGCGAAAAACACAGTATTAAAATTGTTACTACTTATTTGTTACTCTTCCTCTGACTCCCATTCTTGATAATAATCCAATGCTGCCTTATATTCTTCTTCCCTTCCATCTTTTGTTACTTGAATTTTCCTTTTAAGTTCTCCTTCAACTACAATTATTTCCTCTTGTGGTGTGTGTTTTATCTTAAACGTCAGTTTGTAATCATTCTTGTCCCTTTTCGCTGGGATTGAATATCCACAATTCCTACAAACAAGTATGACTGTTCCATCTTTTTGCTTTTGAGGCACCAGCATACTTTCGCATTTTGGACAAAATTCCATTAATATCACTCCAATGAAATGTTAATCCAAGTAACGTAGCACCTACCAAAAGATTATTTAAAGTTTTCGTATTTCATTCTTGGAGGAATGTAAAGTACCATTATATGCATATATAGCGTTATTTAAGTTTGATACCTTCATACTTAAACTAATAACACAAAATAAAAACCCATAAAGAATACCTACTAGATCGGTCTAGAGGTCTTGTAGGTTCATTGACAACCTTTATCGACTTAAAATATATTTCGACAGAGCGCGAAGAAATCAGAACAATTGATATTAAAAGCAATCTTATTTTACGGTAATACGAATTAAAGCGCTTGAATAGTATTTCGTCAGTTGTCGAATAAATGGTGGATGTCGTCGAAATACTCAAATAGTCATTAATGTTTATCAGAGAGATATGAACTACAGGGATAATGGTTTGGAAAGAATAGCACAAAGCATAGCTGGGGAAATAATTCTCTCAGATGAACCAGGAAAGGTCATGAAGAAATGGAGGGAACTTTTCCAAATTTCTCAAAAAACCCTAGCTCAATTCCTTAACATATCACCATCAGTGATAAGCGACTACGAAAGTGGACGACGATCATCGCCTAGAGTGGAAACCGTTAAGAAATTTGTTGAAGCACTAATAGAGATGGATGAAAGAAGAGGAGGATACGTTACGGGTGCATTAAAAAAGTTAATGTCTCCAGAAATACCCTCTGATGTTATACTTGCCATAAGAGAATTTCCCTATCCAGTTAATGCTAAAGAATTTGCAAATTATTTGGCCTGTAAAGTATATGCTTGTGAAGATATTCTAGAAAAAGAAGTTATATATGGTTACACTGCAGTAGATTCTGTGAACGCTATAATTAAGCTTTCTCCACCACAGTTGTTACGGTTATATGGTGCAACACCACGAAGAGCCGCCATTTTTACACGTGTATCAACCGGTAGATCCCCCATGACTGCAATTCGTGTAGCACAGATGACAGGAGGAAAAGCGTTAAAACCAGCAATAGTAATTCTCCACGGACTAGAAAAAATCGATCCATTGGCTATAAAGATAGCAGAAATAGAACGAGTACCATTATTAGTATCAAGGATAGAAAGTGTAGAGGAACTAGTAAAAAAATTAAGAAGCTTTACACCCTAGTTTCTTTTTGTTGGAATATTTCAATCCAGAGGAATTGAATCATAAATTATTTAAGCATGAGAAATTACGATTTCGTAGATACATTATTCTAAAATAATAAAGGTATCATTAGAAAATTTATGGCTTGATTAATCTTGAGTGGGTGTGAATCTTGATCACTAAATCTAAATTAAAGAATTTATTGACCGAAGAGAAGTATAAAGTAAATCTATTTAAGGAAGCAGGTTTTGTTAGAAAGCAGTGTGTAAAGTGTGGAGGTTTCTTCTGGACTTTAGATCCAGATAGAACCACATGTGGTGACCCTGTTTGTGAAAACGGTTACAAGTTCATTGGTGAGCAAAAAGGTAACTGGAATTATCATGAAACTATTGAACATTGGTGTAGCTTCTTTGAAAAACATGGACATAAAAGAATTAGAGAATATCCAGTTGTTGCACGTTGGAGAGATGATATAACATTTACCATAGCTTCAATTGCAGACTTTCAACCATGGGTAGTAAGTGGGGTTGTAGATCCACCAGCAAATCCGCTTGTTGTCCCGCAGCCCTGTTTAAGATTTGGAGGTAAAGGTTTTAATGACGTAGATAACGTTGGTAGAACCGGAAGGCATTTCTCTCTCTTTGTAATGGGAGGACAACACGCTTTTAATTCAGATAAATGGAAAGGCTATTGGATGGATCGCTGTATAGAATTAAACTTCAAATTTTTGACTGAAGAACTTAAAATACCTCAAGAAGAGATAACATACCGCGAAGACGTTTGGATTGGTGGAGGAAACTTTGGACCTTGCTTAGAAGCTTTTGCAAAAGGTCTTGAAATCGTTAATAACGTTTTCATGCAATATGAAGTGCTTCCTGACGGAAGTTACCGAGAAATGAAGATTAAGGTAATAGATGTTGGTTGGGGAATAGAGAGGATCTGCTGGTTTAGTCAAGGCACACCTACCGCTTACGAGGCGACTTTTGGTCCAGTTCTCAAGTGGTTAAAATCTCAAGTTGGTCTGAAAGTGGATGAAAAATTGTTAAAAGAATACGTAATTTACATGGGAATGTTGGATGTTAGTGAAATGGGAAATATAGATGCTATTAGACGGAAAATCGCTGAACAAATTGGAATAAATTATGAAGAATTAAAGAGGGAATTAGAGCCGTTGGAAGCCCTTTATGCAATAGCGGACCATACGCGTGCCTTAATTTTCGCTATAGCTGATGGCGCATTACCATCCAATGTGGGAGGCGGATACAATTTACGTACAATTTTGAGAAGAGCGTTAAGTTTAAATGACCTTTATGGCTTTGAGATAGATTTCCTGGAGCTTTTTTATAGGCACATTGATTATTTGAAGAAGACATATGAAAGAGTTTTAGAGGCAAAAGAAATAATAGATGACATATTCCAGATAGAGAAACAAAGATATTATGAAACATTGAAGCGAGGAGAAAACTACGTTAAGAGGCTTCTACTTAAGAAGAAAAAGTTAGAAAAGGATGATTTTGTAGAACTTTACGAATCAAAGGGCATACAGCCAGAAACTGTACAGGAAATCGGTAGGAAACTTGGCATACAAATAGATGTACCATCGGACTTTTATGTAACCATTGGAGAGAAAAGAGAAAAAAGAGAAAAAACACGAAAGCAGATAGAAGAAGAATTGAAACAACATGTTGAATCACTTCCTCCAACAGAAGAATTATATTATGAAGATCCTTATAAAACTATTTTTGAAGCCAGAGTTTTTAAAATTCTTCAAAGTAAATATGTAATATTAGATAAAACGTGCTTTTACCCAGTGGGCGGGGGACAACTCCATGATACTGGAGAAATAAACGGCCACAAGGTTATAAGTGTGCAAAAAGTTAATCACGTGATCGTGCATGAAATAGGAGGACAAGTTACATTAAAGGAAGGGCAACACATTAAAGGGAGAATAGATTTAGAACGTAGATTGGCTCTCATGCGTCATCATACTGCAACTCACATAATTAATGAAGCAGCTAGACGTGTGCTGGGTAAGCATGTATGGCAAGCTGGAGCGGAAAAAAGACCAGACAGGGCGAGATTAGATATAACTCACTATAGACTTCCGTCGAAAGATGAGGTCAGAAAAATAGAGTTGCTGGCAAATAAGATAGTTATGGAGAATCGACCAGTACGCATTTTTTGGATGCCTAGAAATGAAGCGGAACAGAAATATGGATTTAGAATATATCAGGGAGGAGTGGTCCCGGGAAGAAACATTAGGATAGTTGAAATAGAGGATTGGGATGTTGAGGCTTGTGGCGGGCTCCACTGCGAGAACACTGGGAAAGTGGGTCCTATAAAGATAATTAAAGTGGAAAGAATTCAGGATGGTGTAGTTAGGATAGAGTTTTGTGCAGGATTAGCGGCTATTCATCAAATACAGCAACAAGAGGAATTGCTTGAAAAAGCAGCTGCTGTATTTCGAGTCCCACTAGTACAAGTACCTAAAACAGCTGAAAGATTTTTTAAAGAATGGAAAGAATTAAACAAGGAAATAGAAAAGCTAAGAACTCAGTTATCCTCAATGACCGCTGAGAAAATATTAAAGGATACAAAAACAGTCAAAGGATACAAAATTACAGTTAAGAGATTAAACTTAAATGAAAAGGAACTAATTTCGATCGTTGAAAAAATACTTGAAAAAGAAGAGAAAGCAATAGTAGTGTTAGGTGGAGGAGTAGACAGAGCTATAATTGTGGGAGGAGTAAAAGGCCCCTTTAAAACAGAGCTACTAAGCATAGTAAGAAACGGTTGTAAGGAACTTGGCGGCTCTGCCGGAGGGAGAGGAGAAATTATAATCGGCGGTGGCCCAAAAGTACAGCAATTGGATCAAGTACTTCAAAGAATCTCTCATCTAATAGCTGAAAAAGTAGGGCAACCTATTTCTTCATAATTTAGTTGTAACTTACTATAAGAATACTTTCAGTTAACTCTCTTTCCTTTTTATCTATCAGCTTAAAGGAAATATTACGCCTAGAAAAACACAAAAATATAAAATCCAAGGGGATTAGGGGGACTAAAGAATGAGATATTTATTTAAACAAGTAAGGATACACAAAATGTTGGAAATCATTGATGAAATGTTATTGAGAGGATTTAAGAAAGAATATTTGACAGAATATCTTTTATTACGGTACGATCCCACGGAGTTAGCTGATGCATTAATTACACTAAGGAAAAATGTATTGGAAAATTTTGCTGAGTAATTATTCTCTGCTAATCCGTCAAAGACAAAGCTAAAATTATATCCTATGATGGTATCACTGTGTTTATTTTAATTTAATTTCATCTCTTCGATCAATCATTGCATTTATCTCTGGTCCTGTTCCGATTAAAGTCACTGGAACTCCTGTTTCTTGTTCAATTTTTTCGATGAATTTTTTTGCTTCTGCTGGAAGTTCGTCATATTTCGTTATTCCACGAGTTTCTGGAAACACTATGTCAATTTTTGTTAATGCTATTTGTGTGGCTCCATTTAACATTACGGCTCTTTTTGCTAATTTGAAGTTGAATGGAGCTGATCTTCTTTTCCTCCCAGTTACAGTTGCTATTTCTAACCATCCCCTTTTCTTTGCCTCTTCCTCTGGTAGTTCGCCTTCAAGTGGTCCAGATCCTACCCTTGTTACGTAGGCTTTGAAAACTACTATCACATCATCGACTTTCGTGGGACCTATTCCCACATCAGAGCAGGCAGCCGCTGCACATACATCTTTTGACGTTACAAACGGATAAGTGCCGTGATAAAGGGATAGGTAGGTACCTTGAGTGCCCTCGATAAGAACACCTTCTCCGCGGTCTAATGCTTCATTAATTTCTAATGGTACATCTGTTAGATACGGTTGTAACTCTGATATATCTTTAGCAATTTTTAGTCTTCTTAAAGCTCTCTCGGCATTAGCAGGGCCACATCCGCTCCCAGTACTGCCAATTTTTCCGTGTAGATGTGAGGATCCTTTATCTTCCTCTATATGTTTCCTCTCAATAACACCGCACTGGTAGTCTATGCCAACACGGTCTTTGCAGTTTGTTTCTTCAATTTCCTTGAAAAAAACTTCGGGGTTAACAAGTACGCCTGGGCCTATTAAGAGCCTTGCTTTTTCATAGGTAAATCCGCTGGGAATTTGTCTTAGCTTAAAAAGTTTATTATTGATAACTACGGTGTGACCCGCGTTTGTACCGACTCCAGCCCTAGCAATGACCGCTGGTTTATCTCTAAGAGCAAGATAGGATATAATTTTTCCTTTACCCTCGTCTCCGAAAAATCCACCAACAACCACTTCACATGGCATGCAAATCCCTCAGTTTGTGCTGCCTTTTCTCTTATAAGCTTTTCCGTTTCATGCATATGTCAACAAGTATCGAACTGACAAATTTGAGAAGGTTAAAATTAAGTAAATTTAATCATCCTTAAGGTGATAATATCCAAGAAAAATAAACATTTACTAGATTTCAGGACAGTAGATACCTTTTTATACAGATTGACATAAGTTAATTGATCGGTCGATGATTGATGCTTCCGGCACTGATATGTGATGACAAGGCATTTGGATGAGGCCTTTATTTTAGCTTTATTGTAAACTAATGCAAGTATACTTGCTTAATTCTTAAGACCCAAAAAAGCGACAGAATTTAGGAAAATATTTGTGCAAAATATTTGATGCGGTCATGCTGCCCATTTCTCATCCTTGCTAGTGAATCTACAAGCTCATGAGACCGTCGTTTAATCATACCGCAATATTACACATTACAGTTGAAGTTAAATACTTATCGTAGAATAAATTGATGATCTTTTAATTTCCAACAATATCTTAAAGTTCTTTATACTATCATTTATACATGTATTGGGTAGTTATTTTGTTGTGGGGTGTGGAACTTGACAAAATATATATTTGTAACAGGTGGAGTGATGTCTGGTATTGGTAAGGGAGTTACTACAGCTTCGATTGCTAAACTTTTTCAATTTAGAGGGTTCACTGTCGATGCTATAAAGATAGACCCTTAACACGGCTAGATTCGCCTAGCCGTGGGGGAATTTAAATGTTGATCCAGGTACTCTTAACCCAATAGAGCATGGAGAGGTTTTTGTAACCGAGGAAGTTTGGGAATTTACACCGGCGGATGGTTTTAAATTTAGAATATCTGAAATTGACCAGGATTTTGGAACATATGAGCGGTTTTTGGATAAAAATATACATCCTTGTAATAATATTACTAGTGGCCAAGTTTATTTGTCAGTTATTCTTCGTGAAAGGGTTGGAAAATATCTTGGTAAGACTGTTCAAATAATACCTCACATTACTGATGAAATAAAGAACAGAATTAGACAAGTTGCTATGAGAGAGAAACCAGACATATTGATTATTGAAGTGGGGGGGACTGTAGGTGACATAGAGGCTATGCCTTTTCTTGAAGCCATAAGACAGTTTCGACTGGAAGAACCTAAAGAAAATACTGCATTGGTTCACGTTACTCTTCTTCCCTTTCTCAAAACTGTTGGGGAGTTAAAGACTAAGCCTACGCAACACAGCGTTAAAGTTCTTCAAGGTATGGGTCTTCAGCCTGATGTTATTGTTGGCAGAGCTGAGATTCCCCTAAATCAGAAAATAAAGGAAAAGATTAGCTTATATTGCAACGTTCCTGTAGAAGCTGTAATTTCAAATCCCGATACTGATTGCGTATATGAGCTTCCACTTCTTTTTGAAGAGCAAGGCCTCGGGGATTATCTGTCTAAAATCTTAAATCTTCAGAAACGTTCTCCTTCGCTTCAAACTTGGAAACAGGTTGTATACAAATTTAAGAATTTTAATGACACTGTGAAAATAGCGATGCCTGGCAAATATACAGCTATTATTGATAGTTATATTTCGATAAACGAAGCTCTAAAACACGCAGGGGCGCACTTAGGAGTAAAAGTACTACTTGAATGGATCGAAACCGAAATGTTTGAGGAGGATCCAGATAAATTAAGTATACTGGATAGTTTTGATGGTATTCTTCTTACACCTGGTTTTGGTAAGAGAGGCGTAGAGGGTATGATTGCAGCTGCTGATTACGCCATACTTAAGGGGAAACCGTTTTTAGGAATATGTTTCGGTGCTCAACTTTTGTTCATAGCCTTTTGCAGAAGGATATTAGGGTTAAAGAATGCAAACAGTACGGAAATTGATCCAAATACGCCACATCCTGTGGTTGATATGCTTCCAGAACAACGTAGGGTTGAAGCAAAGGGTGGAACCATGCGGTTAGGGGGGCATAGGATTTACATTAGGAGAGGAACAAAGCTTTTCGAGGCCTATGGAAAGGAAGTTGTTGTGGAGAGATTTAGACATAGATATCATATTATTAAGAAATATGCAGAGAAAGCTGAAAGTAAAAACTTAGTTGTTTCAGCGTATGATGAAACTGGCAATATCATAAATGCGATAGAACTTGCTAATGATTCTTGGATTGTGGGAGTTCAATTCCATCCGGAGTTCAAAAGTAGACCTAATAGACCGTCTCCCATATACGTTGCATTCATCAAGGAAGCCTTAAAACATAAGAGAAAAAGGAAGGGAGCAAACACTAATGTTTGATTTACAAAGACAAGTAAAAAATGTTGTAAAGAACCTCGTAAAAATCGAAGAAGGTAAAGAAACTTTTTGTAACATCCTCAGATCCATTAAAAGAAAAGCAGAAATTTCTTTTTTGCCTAAAATTGGCCGGATGGATCTATTAGAAAACAGATTCACATATTCGGTGGTTCCTACCAGTCTTAAAGGTCTTTGCATAGCTGGAGTTGATGGCGGAGTTGTTAGTAGATCTTTACATTGTGCTGATATGATTATTACTAGGGCTGTAGCAGCTATTTTTAGATACGAATCTGAAAAGGGTCCTTATGTTGAATATTTCCCGGATAAGTTTCCAGAACCAAAAATAATAGTTAATATTACTCCGTTAAACAGAATTAATTCAGAAATAAATGCTAATTTAGAGAGACTTAAAGCTGAGTTGGAAGTAGCAATTAAGGCTCAAGATGAGTATACCATTGATGTAATTCTTCTTAATGGACCGCTTCTTCCGCAAGTTACAGATAAACCCTTTACCCCGAGTACATCGTTAACCAGAAAGTACGAAGAAATTCTAGATTTATATGTAAAGTTGTATGAAAAATCCATGGAGACAAATACTATTTTAGCTGGGGTGATCGAGGACAGTAGAAGTACAAGATTCATGCAAATTATAAATAGAATACTTCCACATATGATTTATAAATATCCTGAACTCAGGGATCTATTAAATTTTGATTATAGACAGGTACTAAGACTAATGAGAGATTCAGATTTTTTGTTCCGATTTTTGGACGTGGGCGAGAGAACTCTAACGTTTCAATATTCCGAAAATCCGTACGAACACCCGATTCTAAAAGATTTAAAAGATAGAGGATGGAAGCAGCCAATTGCAGTTTTTTATCTTAAAACTGTGGAATTTGATATTCCGCTTCGAATAGAATATTTAACATCCAAATTCAACCCCATAACTTTAGCAAACAGGTTAGCTTCAATAATTTATCCTCTTTCAAGCTATCATCCTGAGTACGCAACTCCTTCAGTCATAGTTGAAGCAGATGCAAGATCAAGGCTCCTTGAATCAGACCTTGAGATCGTTTATGACAGTTTAGTTCACGCTATGGGGATAACACCCTCATTACTCAGACTTAGGCGAGATAGAAGACCATTTTAACATCAGATTAGATACTGGTTTTAGCGCCACTTTATCCTAACCGACTTATCACATAAGAAAGAATTTTATAATGTTTCATTTTTAAAAGCATGGGGATACATGTGGAAAGGGAAATAGGAACGGTTATATGCACCAGTAATGGCCCAAGTGCTGTTGAATTCAACTTTGTAGTTACAAATACCTCCTTACCTGTGCCAGTTAGAACTGGTCAATTCGTTGAAGTTAGAACTGAAGAAGGAATGATGATTGCTCAGGTAACCGAAATTGTAAAGACTAATAGGTATTTTATGCATGCTGAGGCGGTTAGAGAATATGAGAAAGGAGGAAGGCCGCTAACAACAATATTCCCAGTTGATAAATGGGAGTACATCATAGCTAAGGCAAAACCACTTGCAGTAAGTGTAAATGGGCAATTAGAAAGAGTAACTTTTCCGCCATCACCGGGAGAAAAAGTTAAAATTGCAGATAAAGATACATTGGCAAAATTTTTAGGGTTAGATTTAGAAAATGGTGTAGAGCTTGGCACGGTTCGCTATCATAATGTGCCAGCAAAGTTAAATCTTACAAGATTACTTCAAAAGCATTTAGCTATCCTCGCAATTTCTGGAGCTGGTAAATCTTATCTTGCATCCGTTTTGACGGAAGAATTATTGCTACGTGATCCCTCGAAAGGAAGGGTTGCGGTTGTGATTATTGATGTTCATGGAGAATATGTTTCTTTTGCCGAAAAAATAAGTGGTAACAATTATGTGGACTTTTCTGATAAAGTTTCCGTCTTTAAAAGTTCCTTCTTCCAAATAGCTGTTCCTCAAATAAGTGAAAGAATGTTTGGAGAACTTCAACCGCAAATGTCGCCGATTCAGATAAGGGAATTAGGTAGAATTTTAAAAAACCTTAAAAAGAAAATGTACGAAACAGGACTTCCTTATTCTCTTCAAGATGTTATAAAGGAAGTAGAACATGACGAGAAGATGAGCGCACGAACAAAGGA
>Ga0190308_1000090_pt1 | contig 29856 bp, 33 predicted proteins | sample 48700756_MG_FD_165050 | JGI IMG/M metagenome (GOLD analysis project Ga0190308, IMG submission 165050) | Hydrothermal vent sediment bacterial communities from Southern Trench, Guaymas Basin, Mexico - 4870-07-5-6_MG | ecosystem: Environmental > Aquatic > Marine > Hydrothermal vents > Sediment ...
ATTTAAGCTTTTTCATAGGAGTTTTCAGAACCTTTTGCTAAAATTAGGTAGTTTGAATTTGAACCCTATTTAAACCCCTTTATAAGCTGTAAAATATTCATATATATGTTTTTTCCAAAAAACTTATAAATATATATCTTAAATATGTACAGAAATGTACAATGATTTTAGAAAAGAGAAATATATTGATGTAAAATTTTTGAAATTTAATTTGTTTTATTGAATTTTTGTTTTATTTCTTTGTATATTTCTATTATTTGTTTTAGATTTGGATTTGATACTTGTTTTCTCGCTTTGTTGTATAGTTTTTTGTCTTGTTTTGCTAGCTGTGTTAATATTAATGCTATGTATGATAGTTTTCTTGGTGTTGGATTTGTTTTTAATATTTTTTCTATTTTTGCCAGTTTTTCCTCTATCTTAGCCATCCTTTTTCTCGGTATTATTTGTTTTACTGTATATGCTTTTATTCCATTTTTCTTTAGGTCTATTGTTATATAGATTTTATTGCCTATTTTTATTCCATTTTCCCTAGTTATCTTTATCAATGTCTTTCTTGGATCCCATTTCTCCAATGCTATTTTTCCAGCTATTGTTTTTCTTATTCTTTCTCCCTTTATCCTTATATATCCTTTCTCCTCCAGTTCTCTAAGTACATTCATTATTTGGGGTTTTATTTGAGTGAGATTTTTATAGTATATTTGTTTTAATATTTTCTGGTGTATTATTTTCATGTCAAGTATATTATTTGACCTTAACTGTATTAAGGTTTTGTGTCCACTCTTAGTTTTCGATAGAGTTGATTTATATGATATATGTTTTCTCTACAATCTATATTTTAGGGATGTTTCTAGCTGTATTTCCATTCTTTCTAAGGAGGGATTTATAGGTTTTGATGGATCCTATCTATGGATTTTGGAGGCTGGTAGAAGGGCTTGTACTGGAAGCCTTGGCAACGGATGGTATATTTTAGTCGTGTCTGGAGACGATTCTCCAATCTATTTTGGATTCTTTAGGGTTGGTGAAGACCTCTATATTTCACCTTTAAATAGATTCTTATTGGAGTATGTTGAGCCATTTTTTGAATACATATATGTTTCTAGATATAGCTTTAATTTTCGTAGAATTTTGTTGAATAATATGCCTTTTAGAAGGTTTAGGCTTGCAGGTGAAGTTTTGGATAGAATTGGCTCGGCGATCAAGAATATTGGAGATGTGGTTGATAGGGATAGGGTTTTAAAATATATTTTAGCTAATATTGATTTATTTTTAGCTCATTTCTATGAGGCTCTCTCCCTGCTTGGATTTAAGAAACCATCAATTACTGTTTATAGGGATATAGAGGGGATTTTAAAGACCTATAGATATATTTGTGAGGTTTATAGAGTGTTCTTGGAGAAAGCTATGGATAAGTTTAAATAACTACATCTTCTTCAGGTATATAGTATTTATATATCATTGTTATCGTCTTTTCATCATCTTTCTTACATATTGGTATTGCTATTATCTTAGCCTTTCTGGTTTCCACCATTTTCTTTATATGTTTTATTATGTTTTCTATTTCTCTTTCACTACAATTAAATATGAATCCACTGTACTGTATTCTTTCTCCACCCATGTCTTTTAAATATCCTCTAACCCTCTCCCTAAGTCTATCACTGCTTATATCGTATACTATAAGGTATTTCATTTCGATCAATTTAAATATTTTGTTAATTATATTAATAGTTTGATGAAGATTTTTAGGGTTTGGTTTGATGATAAAAGGATTTTTGTTAAAATTGATCTAGTCGTTTTCAGCAATGTTTTCCATGAACGTAGTTCTGAGCTTATAGATGGATTGATTAATAGAGTTAAAGAAATATTTGAGAGATATGGTTTGGAAAACGTGGATGTAAGTGATGATGGATATAGTATTGTCTTCTCTACCCCAATCTCTCCAATCCTTATAGGATATATTGAGAGAGATGTATTTGAACTGGAGCGTAGCATTATGGATAGATTTGGATTAGTAGAGCATAAAGTTTCTATACATCATAGCTTGAACAAGATCCCTATATTTAGAATATGTGTATATAAGGTTTTTCAAAAGATTTCTAGAGGTCCTGAAGGATACCGTATAACTGGAAGGATATGCAATTTTCTCTCAAAAAGTTATCATGTATATTGGGGTGAGCTTGGACTCGGCATAATTGCCACCATGATTCATGGTGGCTTAAGTTATCCAGATGAAATTAGGATTGAGGTTGAAGGTAAACCATATTCTTTAAAGTGTGTTGAGATAAGGGATGTTGACTTAAACAGCCGTAGGGATAGGTTTTTCCTTCAGAGATTTATTGATAGGATTATTAGGGATAGGCTTCGGGAGAAAGGTTATAGTGCTTGGAGAAACACTATTTTCATGGATAAAGTTATTTATGATCATGAGCAGTTTGATGTTAGAATGAATGTGAATTTCCAGACAATCATATATAGTGATGGATTTATAGGCTTATCTCTATCGCCTAGACATAGTATTCGGGCAAAGAAGTCTCTATGGGAGGTCTATGGATTTAGGCTTATCGAGAATAGAAGGGAGGTTAGAGGTATCAGGGTTAGGTCTAAACATGATATGAGGATGTATTTTGTGAAAGATGTATTGGATAAAAGTATTGATGAGCCTTTAGATGAGCTTAAGGGATTCAGTATGAGAGATATCTATGGGGAATATGGTTTGGATAGTGGTGAACCAGGAGTCCTGGTTTATAGGGAGGGTTTATATACATGTATTCCTCCATCCCTTCTCTATAGGATATATGATTTACATGAGCTTAAAAAGCTTGGTGTAAGTAGAGACGTATATAGATGTATTAGGAGGAATCTACATGAGTGGCCTAAGATTGCAGAGAAAATTGTTGGAGAAATAAATCCAATAAGCCTTCTGGATAATGAGATATATTTTAAGCTGAGTGTCTAGAATGGAGTATAGAGAGTTCTTCGACTGGGGATATATAGCTAAGACCGATGGAGATAAAATCATTATATATGGTAGAAATATTAGAAAGGTTTTTAATTCAGATATTGGTCTAATCTTATCCGGTAAGGGGAGCATTACCTCAAATGTGTTTAGAAATATCTGTAGAAATAGGGGAGACCTGTTTTTCGATAAGATAGGTTATAGAGTTTTCTATAATGATTCCCCATACTCTATATTAATGCTTAGACAGATTGAGAAATATTTTTCTAAAGATAGGTTTAAGATCGCTATTGAAATTCTAAAGGCTGCGGCTAGAAGTAAGATTAAGCTACTAAACCTATTAGATATATCTAGTGATGTTAGGGAGAACGCTGTTGGAAAAATATCTGATTTAATCAATACTCTTAGAGGAGAGTTTCTAAGCAGTTTAATGGGTGTTGAGGCCACTATAACTAAAATATACTTGGAGGCAGTTTCAAAAATTATTCCAGAGAGATATGGTTTTAAGGGTAGGACTCGTCGTCCACCAGAGGATCCGTTTAACGCTGCAATCAGCTATGGAAACATGTTTCTATATAGGTTTATAAATAGATGTTTATTGAAATATGGTTTTGATCCTAGGATAAGTTTTCTACATCAACCCTATAGATATAGGTATTCTCTTGCACTAGATATATCTGAAATGTTTAGACAAGTGGTTGTAGATATATCTATTATACCACTATATACTAGTGGTGGAATGGTTTTGAATAGAGATTTTAGGAAGGAGGGGAGTGCAGTTTATCTATCTAAGAGTGGAGGGAGAAAGGTTTTAAGAGCTATAAATCATAGACTCAATCTAAACTATAGGGGTAGGAGGCTTATGGATTGGATTATAGATCAAATTTTAATGCTTAAAAGATATCTTCTTGGAATAGATGTATTTAAACCATTTATATTTGAGTAGTATCTATCAACAATATTTTCCTATAACATGATTTACATGGGAAAACTATGTCTATTCTACCACCACCTTTATGTAGAAGCTTCTCTAATCTCTCATAGAGTATCTCAAATACTTTCTCATCTATATCTGTTTCATATACACTGTATTCTAGAAATTTTCCACCATAGTCTTTTAAAAGATTTCTAATCTTATCTCTAAGCCAGTTATATTCGACAGGTATATCGAATACAATTATTATCTTCATTTCAACCAGCTATAAATGGATTAAACTGGGCTAAAGGATTCAATACATGTGATGCAAGAGACTTTATATAGCTTTTAATATGCTGGATCAACGGCCTCCTATTACCATATATATCTATAAGCTCCCTATTCAATCTCTCCCTAAGATATTTTAAAATACTTCTCTTATAGCTATAATTATTTAAATCATGGTTTAAAAATACTTTTTCATCTATATCTAATATACTATACCATACAGCTATATGGTGAAACATTTTCTCAAAATCCTCTGGAAGAAAACTATATATAGGTATGTATGGTGTTAATCCAGATCTTATAATTGCATCCAGACATTCGGCTACAACAAATAGCTTAAAGTAGTTCTCTATTTCAGAGAGAATCTTCCTATCAATACCCTTTATATCTGAAACTATTCCACAGATGTCTTCACAGTATTCATCTACACCTATACGTTTATTTAACCTTAAAATATTTTCTCTAACAGCTTTATCAAACATTTTCTTTAAATAGCTTTTTCTAAAAACGTTGTATTGGTTTAAAACATAATCTATGTTTTTCTCAACATAGCTATGTGTAAGCCATGTATATCTATCTCTATCAACTATAAATAGTGTTATACTGTTTTCTGATGCAAGTCTAATTGCCTCTAGGCTTATCTTAAAATCTGAGTCTATCACTAATAGATAGGTTTTTACAGCCGCTATCTCATCAATTTTATTATCATGTTTTATCGTAAATCTACCGCTCCTCCTACCTATCTCACATTCTCTTAAAACAATCCATTTACTGCTTTTCATTCTCCCAGATAACCATCAGTCTTTTAACCCATTTTCTAAGGAATATTTTTCCAGACTTCTCGTATATTAATCCCTTTCTATCTAATTCCTCTAATATCTTTTCACCATATTTTTCCTTAACCCAGTATACTGGACTACCATCTATATCAATCATCTTTAAAAATTCTCTGTCAATGCTTAGCGGAACTGCAGGTATGACGACGATTTCATGGAAAGATTCATGTATATAATATATTTTATCAACTCCGAACAATAGCGATATTATCGTTGTAAAACATGTTTCAGGCTTGAATCCTGCAGTTACATTCACATATATCCTATAACCCTTTCTCCGCTTACTGAAAATTATCTTGGAGAAATTATCTATAAGATTTAGGAGTGCACTGTCAAAGAAATTATATCCAAGACCAAAGTCTCTTACCCTAACTGGTTCATTTAAAACATATCCATTTTCCTTCAAATATGTATATATTAGTCTTCCACAAAGCCATCCACTACCAGTATCAGTCGTATATAGTCCTATCTCGGTTTCCCCAGGCCTGTTATAGCCATGAAGTGACTGAAACTTGAGGAATGCATTTAATTCTGCACTAGCCCTTTCTGGATCTTCTTTAACAAATCCATATAGTTTATCAAACAATATGTTGCCTTTATGTGCAGATCCCATTATCTTTTCCTGGAGGGGATGGTCTGGTGGAAGCCTACCAATGTTTTGGTATCCAAGTTTTTCGAGAAATTTTGGATATTTTCTCTCGAAGTTTGTCAATATAGATGTACCTATAGTAAATAGATGTAGTTGTCTCATGATATAATATTTATCTAACATGATTATAAATATATGTGATGATTAGAGGATATAGTGATAAGGCTAGAGCTGTGTTTGATAGATATATAGATGTAAGCGATGTAAACATATTTATCTTTTGTCCCTATAAGCTATATCTAACAAAATATATTGGATTGAAGAGTAAGGATACATTTAAAAGTATTCTTGGAAAAATTCTGCATAGAGTATATCTATATACATCTCATCTGCTTGCAGAAAATATTGATATAGATAGTGCTAGAAAAAGGGTTCTAGAAGACATATCTAAGAGATTTAATATAGATATAGGGGATGTTAAAAAACATATAGATAGAGTTGTTGAATATAGGTATTCTATACCGCTATTATCTAGAGATGTTAGAATAGAGTTTTATGTAAAGTCTGATAAACTTTGTCTAAAAGGTTATATAGATTTGATTGAAGGCTCGTATCCGATAGAGGTTAAGCTTAGAGATGAGGTGAGGTATAGTGATGTAATTCAGCTAACACTCTACACACTTTTACTAGAAGACATGTATAGATCTGATATAGACTATGGATATATAGATTTAATTGGAAAAGGCGTTAGAAGGAAGATCTATATAAATAGTGATGTTAGAGCTAAGGCTTTAAAATACAGGGAGAGAGTTCAAGTAGCGGAGATGACTGGAATCTATCCTAGATTTAAGGGTAGCTGTAATAAATGTGATATTAAAAATGAGTGTAGACTAATGTTTAGCTAGAGAAACCATAGCTTATTATAATATTTTTCTGAGGGATATATTCCTGCGGACCAGAATCCACATATCCTATGTGGATATAGAGTTGTTATAGGTAGTCTTGTAGAGGAGAATGCCGAGGCCCAGTGTAGCTCGCTCAGCCAGTAAATATCTCTGGCAATCATATACATATCTGTCTCCCAGTTAGATGTATCTACAAGTTCGACTATTATCGGTCTAGCCAGTCCGCTTTCAGCTATATATGGGTGTTCGGGAAAACCACTTGTAGTTATAAGATATCTATATAGATCTATTTTATAGAAATATCCTTTCTCAGGATTTGTTAGACGTCCATATCTATATCCAACTATCTTCGGTATAATCTTCTTTTTAACTTCAACAATATGCCAGCTAAAATTTTCCGCAAAAATATCTTCACTTAATCCAATTGATATAGCGTTTCTTATAGCCTCCACCTCCCCCTCAAATATATTTCCATCTCTATGTATAACTATACTATCTATTTCACCACAATTCTTGTAAAGGATTTCAAATGCATCTAAAATAATTTTATCTAAACCATATATTACTTCAACTGTAGGTGATAGATGGATACGCCAATCGAAAAATATCTTTTTACTCATATGTAAAATAAATACAGCTACACCATTTCTAGTAATATCTATACCTATAAAGTTTTTTGAAAACATTTTTGATCCAATGATCCATGGAATTCCTCCAACCTTACTATATATTGATAACGCTAGATTTAATAAAACGTAGTCTCGATCTCTCAAATATTTTAATGTGGATTCACATATCATTTGGGTTGGCAGTCCAAGTAAAGCTGCTCTCTGTTTTAATGGCATATATGGATCTTCATCATAACTATATGCTTTCTCATCTGGTATAACTATCAAAACTATATCGCAGTCACTTAAATCTTCCAATCCGTCATCAAATTCATCATATTTTTCTTTAAAGACCGTTTTTGGAGGAAATTTTATATATGTTTTAAACCATTTAGCCATTCCTTTATAACCATCTATGCCAAAGACGATATTTCTAACCAAGTTTAATGCATATTTCTTTAAACTTCTCCTGGCCATTAATCCAAGTCTAATTCTATCTGGGCCACTATAAGGTTCTAGGTTATATTTAAACCCGTTTGCTGGAAATAGGGTAGTACCCTTTTTAAATCTAAGTACTGGTTTAGGAAATAATCCAACCATTTTCACAAATATATTATAGGAAATAAAGTATTAAAATATTTATAGGATCGGGTATGAGATAAATATTAATTGAAGTTTTAAAATAATATAAATTGTGTTAGTCTCTTATTATATTCATGGAAAATTTGTTAAGAAGTATTCTAGGTTTAAGGGATATACGGGATTTATGGTTAGAGGTAGTTTTGGGCGAGCTTTAAGAGATATTTCCTGTATCTCTATGTCAGAATCATGTATCGAATGTAAATTTTATAGAAACTGTATATATGCGAAAATGTTTGAATCTACTTCTAGGATAAGGGATGATGTTAAAATAGCTGTAAAATCTGGTAAAAGTGGTATAACTAAACCATACACAGTATCTCAAATACTTTATTCTAATATGGATGGAAGACTGTTTTTTAAAATAAATGTCTTTGGAAGAGAGTTTATTGAAAATGAGCTTAGGATCATTGCAGCGATAATTAGAATGGGTGATGAGGGAGTAGGGTATGATTTAAGTTTAAATGAGAGGAGGAGATTTATGATAAAAAGTATTATTGCGAACGATGTAGGATTCAATATTAAGAGGAAGGTTTTTGATTATATCGATGGAATATATTTTATACCTCCAAAATATGTGTATAGAAATCTTTTAGACATGTTTAGTAAGAGAGCTTTAGGACTAATTTTTCAGAAACCTAGGAAAATACTTATTGAATGGAGGTCTCCATTTAGAATAATCAGTAATGGAGAAATGGTTGAGCAGCCTACATTAGATATGATTATAGCAAATATAGCTAGAAAGTACAGTGTTTTAGCAGAATATTATGATATAGGTGAACCATTAACCCCGGAGGAAGTATATAGAATGAAGGAGGCGTTAAAAAAATATAGTAGATTGATACGATACAGATATAGATATATCTCGCTTAAAAAATTCAGTATAGAGAGGAATACCGAAGAAAGACTTGGAAAATTCATTATAGGAAAATATTTATATGAAGTAGATAAGGGTTTCTGGAGAAGGGCTGAAACCGATCTAATTCTAAAACTATTAATACTGGGAGAATATCTTCATGTAGGAAGACTGGCAACAGCTGGATGTGGAGAATACTCAATATATTGGCAAATGTGATTTTATTTCAAAACTTAATGTAAGATTTATAAGCTAAGATTTCTATCTCCATTAGAAATGTTAAATAGATATTTAGTGATAATATTAGTTCCGAGCTAAGAATAGTATTGTCCTCACTATTTAAAACAATATAATTATTAACTATATAGTGATGTGATCAGAAGGATGAAGAGAATTAGCTTAATATCTATATGCACTTATAGAATACTGATTAAATTTTTACAGATGTTTTACCGTATTTTTTTATTCTTTTTTCCGCGAACTTTATCCATTCTCCATAAACATTTTTTCTTATACAATTTCTTCTAACCCATTCAAGCGATGGTATTCCTTTCCAAGCAGTATATCTGATTGGATCCATTTTTAATCCAAGCTGACTGTTAACCCATCTATACATCTTGTTATATAAGTTTATAGCTATTTCCTTCTCATCCTCCAATACATTGTTTTCCTCAAATGGATCCTTCTCTAAATTATATAATCCTATATCTGGATAATCCCAGAACCCGCTGTCAATTGTCTCTACAAGCTTCCATTTATCTTCTATAATTGTACGCTGAGCTGTCCACATAGCTGTATTGGAATAAACTCTCTTTCTAAACTCATCTACATCTTTATTTATTAATGGTAGCATACTTTTACCATCTATGTTTTGAGGAATTTTTAATCCAACCATGTCTATAATTGTTGGAGTAATATCTATACTTTGAACAAAACTCTCTATCTTTAGAGAGTCTTCTAGTACTGGATTATAAAATATTAGTGGAAGCTTTATAACTGGTTCAGATACATCTCCATGATCGAAAAGTATTTTAGGCCTACCAAACGTTTCTCCATGGTCCGAAGTTATAATTATAAGTGTATCATCCATCAATGAATGTTCATCTAATTTATCTAAAATTTCTCCAATAGAATCGTCGACATATCTTATTTCACCATCATATTGTGAAATATACCAATTTATATCTGTCGCAATACAGTTTTCACCCAAAATCTTTGAGGACATTAATAGCTGTCTTTCATGGAAATACCATTTAATATCCTTCTTATATTTATCGAGACTTTTATTTAAAGGGTCGAGTGGATCCCCTCCATCATAGAAAATCCATGAATATTTTTCAGGTGGAGAATAATACATATGTGGATCCCAGTAATGAATATAGAGGAAAAATTTTCCATCCCTATATTTCTCAATAAATTTTACTGCATATCTATTTATATCTTCTGCATCGACTTGTTGAAGCATTCCAGGATCATGTGCCATAGGATTTATATATATGTGGAACCCATTTACAAACCACCCTTTCATTGATTGAAGGGTACTTACTGCAATAGTTTTCCATCCATTTTCTCCAAGGAATCTTGGAAGCCAAAATATTTCTCTAGAAATGGTCTGCTGATCAGGATCATGAGTAACTACACCAGTTTTTATACCTCTTGTAGCTGATAGTAAGGCTGTATGTCCAGGCTGGGTAGGTACATCACTACCATAACATTTTAAAAACATTATTCCTCTTTTAGCAAGTTTATCTATATTTGGACTAGTATTTTTAGGATATCCATAGCAACCCAGATGGTCTGCTCTAAGAGTATCAATTAAAAATATAATGATGTTTTTAAACCCTATTTTCATATCGGCACCATTATGTAAAAGTTATTAAATTAATTAATATATATTTCCCTATGTGATATTATTATGTTAAATAGGCTGCAAAAATTTTCTTATGGAATTGCTAGACTTGGTTCAAGCACTCTTCTCGGATTATTTGGATGGGCAAGCGTATACGTATATTGGGGATACTATAATTTGGATCCAGTCTTAACTGGATGGGCCAATGCTGCTGGAAAAATAGTCATAGCTACAGCTGAATTTCTTATGGGATATATAAGTGATATAACTAAAACTAGGTGGGGTAAAAGGAAGCCATATATAATTTTCGGTGCACCTTTACTCGCGCTATCATTCTACATGTACTTTATACCACATCACTTTCTAGGGAGAAATGTTGATCAATTTACATTATTTATATATGCAGCGTTCTTCAATAGTTTATTTCATTTTTCATATGCATTTCTATTAACACCTTTTCAGGCATGGATGCCTGAGATAACTGAGCCGGAGGAAAGGATAGAGGTTTCAGTTCTACAAAATTTTTCGAATCTTCTTGCAAATGCTATTTCAGTTGTTATAGGATTTCTTCTGCCTTCGATACTGAGACAAGATGGATTAGCTTTGATAGTATTAGGTGTATTAGCAATATTCGAAGTTCTATTATATCTTCCATCAATATTATTTATTCCAAAGGAGACTAGTACCATATTACAACCGAATTTTATAAAAAATATGAAGATAATTATATCAAATAAAGAGTATATGAAATGGGTTATGGTGCAGGGATTAGTTTCGGTCGCAATAACAATGACATCATCACTAGTATTAACATATATTAAGAAGGTTATAGGTATTACTGAAGGACCAGAGTCACTAAGCTTTGGATTAATATTGTTAATAATTATAGTCGGATTTTTCTATATATGGGGTAGGATGGCTAAGAAGAAGGGTAAGGGCAAAACATTATTTCTTACAAACATAATATTTATGATAGCACTCCTGTTTACACCAATAATAGGATTAATTAAACTACCATTTCCAAGCTATATTTTAGGATATTTATTTATAGTTCTGGGAGCAATGGGTGCATCCGGATTCCACCTATTTCCATATGTAATTATAGCAGACCTAGCTCATAAAGATGAAATAGATACTGGTGAAAATAGGGCTGGATTATATACTGGATTTAACTATTTACCATTAAATATATTCCAAACATTTGCATATATTTTGACAGGATATATACTTACACTTCCAAATGTTCCTGGAAGAGGGTATACAAGCGGACTGTTGTGGTGGGGGCCAATAGCCGCTATCTTCACATTACTAGGAAACCTAGTTCTATTAAAAACAAATATAGATCCATTTATGAAAAGAAGTAAGTTATAATATAGTTATATGTATTTTATCTATATCCAGTTACTTTTAGCAATGTTTCCCTATATCTTTTCAGAATTAGTTTAAAGGCGGAGTCGGCTGCAATTGCTCCTTGAGCCGCCGCAGTAACTATTTGATGAAATCTATTACAAGCATTTGTACAATCCCCGGCAGCAAATATCCCTTCTCTACTGGTCATTTGTGTCGAGTCCACTATTAAATATCCCTTCTCATCCACTTTTAAATTATTTTTTATAAAGAAGTCTTTAGGAGGAGTTATACCAATGTCGATAAATACGCCATCTACATTTAATTTCTCACCGTCATCGAGAACAATATATTCAACCTTATTTTTACCACCTATTTCAACAACTCTTCTTCTGAGTAATGGTTTTACATTAGGCTTTGACAGAAGTTTTTTTACCAATAGGTGTATTGCTCTGAACTGTTTTCTTCTATGGATCACATAAAGCTTTTTAACAAATTGTGATAGATGTAGAGCTTCTTTTATAGCTGAGTCTCCTCCACCAACTATTGCAACAACTTTATCTTTAAATAATGGAGCGTCACATACAGCGCAATATGATACTCCTCTACCAATAAACTTTTCTTCACCTGGAACATTAAGCTTTCTCCTCTCAGCTCCAACTGCAATTATGACAGTTCTTCCAACATATTCTCCGCTGCTGCCGATTACTTTAAATTTTTCGTTAAGACTACCCCTTATATCGGTAATTATATCGACTATTATTGGTACATTATATTTCTTCACTTGTTTCACAAACCTATTAACCAGCTCTTCTCCACTAATCTGTTCAAATCCAGGATAATCTTCAATTATCCCGGCTACGGCAGTAGTTCCACCGATATCTTTAGTTAAAATAATCGTTTTTAAACCATATCTGGCAGAATATAATGCAGACGTTAATCCAGCAACACCTCCACCTATAATTACTACATCATATTCTCCTTCAGCTTTTATAGAAGTTTGAGGTAAAGTTAGTTTGAACATACGTATCACGTTTAGATTTCTAAAATATAATAATAAATTATCTATTAATTTATTACTACTGTATTTGATTAGTCAAGCTGAAATTGTTTATTCTCTACCTCCATTATTAAATTTAAGACTCTTTCCTCTATTTTAGGGTTTAGAAACCCTATTTTAATGGCATTTTTAAATAGACTTAGGTCATGGACTTTCTTTATCCCATCTTTACCTATCGTTACATCAACTTCCAGGTCAATATATCTTATTCCAAATGGATATACCTCTATAGGTGTATTAATATTTATATAAATACCCTTCAATTTATTTTCCCTATTATAATACCTTGTTTCATAACTCCATTTGCCCTCCTCAAATACCGTTATAGCATAATCTCCTTCTTCTTTCTCTATATCTAATCCATCGTATACTCCCCTACCCATAATCCTCCTCTCTACATATATCTTACTCCTATCCCAGCTCATTTCAATAACTTTTGCTGGACCCATTACGATAACTTTTCCATCAGGCTTTACATGATATATCTTTATATAGTCTCCTTCACAGAAATAATATTTATCGATTGTATTCAAAAATTTCTTATAAACATTTTCAGGTTTATCCCCTCTTTCAAGAAGCCTTTCAGCCATATCAACATACCTAGATATTATTGGGCCAGAAGCCCTAAATCTATGATGATTTTTTATAGTTGGAGCAACCTTACTCCTAATATTATCTAGAAATATCTTAGATAGATATGGAAACTCTATGTCTATAAAATATTGTGAGCCCCATATCATTTTAGGAGTATTTTCTTCTTCAGCATTCGATATAATCTTATAGTAAAGCTCTTTTAGAGAATTATATTCTTCTATGAGTATTTCTTCATCCTTATTCTTTGAAGATGAACGCCAAATTAATCCAATATTGTCTTTAACTAGCTTTCTGCCAAGATTATATAGTTTTTCTCTACAATTTTTGTCAACGATTTTCCTACTTATCTTTACTCCGGGTTTATCGATTAAAATAACATATTTTCCAGGAATTCTAATTTCCTTTAAAAGATATGGATGCTTTCTTCCAGCAGATTCCCTATTAATTTGAACCAATATTTTCTCTCCGATCGAATATTTATCTGTTTTTTCTATTTTGAGAGTACCTATGGTTTCACCAATATCTATATACAATATATGTTGATGTATATCTGTTACTTTACCCACATATATTCCATCTATAGGTATAGGCCATCTACGTATAATTATGTCAAGCATATATTCTCTAAGGTTTTTGATAAAAATATTTAGGGGTTCCATTAAACCTGTAACTTTAATTCCTTGCCTATCATCTCTATCCTTTATATCTATGTCATAGAAATCGATTTCCTCATTTAATTCAAGTCTATCCTGTATTATTTCTGATGCCTGTACAATCTTAAAATTCATATCCAACAACATCTTTGTAAGAGCTGTACAATATATTCCTCTAACCCTTGCATGATACTGTTTCATTCTATCACTAAGTCATTAAAATTATATATCCCTAAAATATATTTTAGCATCGGTGTAATATATGATAAGCCTTACCCCTGAACCAGATGAATTAAAGTTTACTGGAAGATGGTTTAGGTTTAATGGATTCAAAAATTTTCCAGATTTCCTTATTAGAGAATTTAATCTACCTAGGGGGGATTGGATTATAGAGAAAACTGATGGAGAAGATAATGGTATAAGGATTGCTGAGGGAAAAATTTTTTATTGGGGTGATGAGAAAACAGCATATGCTTCAATAATCCAATTAACATTTCAGAGAGAAGGATATTTGCCTGAAGTATATGTAAGAGAGAAATTTATATTCAAGTTTAGGTGTTTTCATCTAGATATTGCTCGAGGTGGTGTACCGAAGGTAGATACATTTAAAGAAATATTGCGACTACTATTCCTATTAAAATATAATTTCTTTGCAATATATTTTGAAGACCTATATCCATGGCAGAAATATCCATCCATAGGTTTAAAGAGAGGTAAACTAACATTGGAGGAGTGGAATGAGATATTGGATTATGGTGAAAAGCTTGGTATAAATGTCTTTCCATCCCTAGAGCTTGCAGGACATATGGAGAATATATTAACTTTACCGGAGTATAGGAAGTATAGTGAATGGCATAGGCCTAGAGAAGGATGTCTAGATGTAAGCAATGAGGAGGCAAGAAATTTTGCATATAGTTTATTGGAGGAGGCTTTAGATACAACTCCATCAAAATATATTCATATTGGTGGAGATGAGACATGGGCTATGGGTAGAGGTAAAAGTCTCGATAAAACGTTGACATATAGGGGTCCAGAGCTATATTTAATGCATCATAAAAATATGATTAATATGGTTGAGAAGAAGGGTAAAAGGCCAATATTATGGGGAGATATGCTTATAGGAATGTATCTCAGAGGAGGGGGGAGAGAGTTATGGAGGAAACTTATTGAAGATAAGATATGGAGTAAAGTAATTATAGCTAACTGGGATTATAGTCCAAGTCCTAAAGAACATTTTATAAGAAAAATAAGGATGTTTAAGGATAAAGGTTATATTCAAATAGCATGTCCAGGATATTCAAATTGGAATAGATATTATCCAGACTTTGAAACAGCGTTAAAAAATATATCAAACTTTCTGGAAGCTGCCAGAGAGGAGGGGATTCTCGGATTTATGGCTACAGCATGGGGTGATGATGGAGAGGAATGTTTATTCTCACATCTATATCCCTTAATACTTGCAACAATGGAGATAGCTGAAGGCAATGGTAAGTGGGAGGAGAAGTGGATCACAATTAGTGGAGAGAGTAAAGAGATACTTGAATTCAGAAAGGATGTTGGTAGGATAGAGGTATCAAACTATATTAAAAAAGTTTTATTTAACCCTACACAGGAGATAAAGGATTATCCAATATATGATGTATGGGAAAAAATATTAGTGAAATATAGTAATATAATGCTTCCAGAACCACTTAAATTTATATATGATTGTATTAAGATAGGTCTCCAGAAGGTGGAGGATAAGATAAGCATATCCGACTATATTAGACTGTCAAATCAATATGCATATCTATGGCTTAAAGAGAGGAAATATAATGGATTGGAGAGAATTGTAGCTAGATTCTGGTCAGCAGCCTCACAGCTAGATCTCGAGAAGAAAATTTAGGGGATATATATGGTTTTGGCGGCATCCTATCATGACTTTGGATTAAAGGCAGTTACTGCTGCTAAAAAAATACTGGAAAACGGTGGTTCAGCTCTAGATGCAGTCGAATATGGTATAAGGGTGATCGAGGAAGATCGATCGGTAAGAAGTGTTGGATTAAATGGGAGACCGAATATAGAGGGAGTGGTTGAATTAGATGCTGGTATAATGGATGGGGCTTCTCTAAGGGGATGTGGTATAGGCGGGGTTAGAAATGTTGTTCATCCAATAACGCTTGCACGAAAATGTATGGAAAATACCTCACATGTATTAATAGTTGGTGAAGGTGCATTGAAGATGGCTAAAATATTTCACCTAAAACTATCATCTTCAAAGAATCTAAGAGAATATAATGAAGAAATAGCTAGATTTAGAGAGAAAGTGGAGCGAGGAGAAGTAAGACCAAAATATAAGAATATACTTAAATGGTTCGGTAGAATTGAGGAAGATACGACTGGATTAATAGCAATAGATTCTAATAAAAATATTGCGGCTGGAACCTCTACAAGCGGATTGGCCTATAAAATTCCCGGTAGAGTTGGAGATTCTGCGATAATGGGGGCTGGATTTTATGCAGAAAATGGGGTCGGTGCAGCAATACTCACAGGTTTAGGGGAATTAGCTATACGTATAGATGCGGCTAAAATGGCTGTAGATTTATTAAGAAGGGGGCATGGAGTAAAGGAGGTAGCCGTAATGGTCATCGAAAAAGTTATGGAGCTTGCTGAAATAGATGATGAAAAGTATAATCTCGGCATAGTTGTAGTAGATAGTGATGAAAATGTTGGTGCCTGTGCTTTAAACTGGGATTTCAAATATGTTTACTGGAAAAACGGGATGGAGAAACCGGTTTTAAATACAAGCAGTAAGCTGGTTATTTAACCTTATTTCCAGGAAAAATAAATTTTTCTTTATCATCCCATCTAATCTTCTCTATTTTCTCTATATCGAATAACCCAGCTACCTTTAATTCTACGTTTGAATTAACATCAAATGGAAGCCTCAATATTATTTCCTTTCTCCTTCTGGAGGGTCTTAATGTTACTGAAATCCATTTCCCCCCCTCTTTACTCATACCCTCTAATCCTGGAGTCCCGGTTTTCCCCACTATTTTTAAATAATTTCTGAATTTAAATGCCTTATCAACTATAACACTATTTTTAACTATTTTTCCAATATCTCTGAGAAATCTCCCATCACTAATTATTGAGAAATAACCTTTTCTATACATTCTTCTAGGTCCAATTCTTTTTCTTTTTAACAAATAACCTTGAAGCCTAACTTCTCCTATAATATTCTTATTTTTCCTTGCTAGAGACATAATTAATACCACCTCTTGATAGCTATAGATACTATATAAGTTTAGTGGAAGCATTGAAACATATAGTCCTATAATATATAGCCTCTAAATATTATAGTAGTAAAGCTTTTTAAACTTTTCTCAAATAATAGACTGCTGGGTGCAATGTATGATGAAATATGATGTCATCATAGTTGGAGCCGGATCTGCAGGTTGTATTTCCGGATATTTTTTGTCTAAAAGCGGATTAAATGTAGCTATATTCGACATGAAATCTAAGGAGAGGATCGGCGAGAAGGTTTGTGGAGATGCTATTGGAAAACACCATTTTGATGAAGTGGGGATCCCACTTCCAAGTGGAGATGAGAGAGAATGTATATTTCATGGAGTTGCAGTATATTCTCCAAACGAAAAATATAGAATTATCGTGAAGGGTATTGGATACGGTATTAATAGATACTTGTTTGGCCAACGACTTCTCAAAATGGCTTTAGATAATGGATGTGAATTATATGATCAACATTATGCCTTAAATCCAATAATAGATGGAGAATATGTAAAAGGGGTTGTTGTAAGAGATAAAAATGGATTCAAAAAAACTTTTTATTCAAAGATAACTATAGATGCTAGCGGAGCTACAGCGGTATTAAGGACAAGATTATCCGAAAACTTTTGGATATATGAGAGGCTTAAAAAAGAGGATATGAATGCTGCTTATAGAGTTATATATGAGGTAGAGGAGAAACAGGATACAACCTATGCAAAAATATATTTATCTAAGAAATATGCTCCTGGAGGATACTGGTGGAGTTTCCCTAAAAAAGAGTACATTGTAAATGCAGGTATAGGTGTACAGCCAATAGAATCTGCACCGAATCCCAGAAAAAATTTTGAGAAATATATAGCTAGTAGAAGAGAGTTTAGGAATGCTAGAGTTATTCATGCTGGTGGAGGAATAGTTCCAACCCGAAAACCTATTTCTACAATGGTTTGGAACGGACTTATAGCTATAGGTGATGCAGCATATACATGCAATCCTATTCATGGTGGAGGTATTGGGCCATCGATGCTAAGCGGAAAACTTGCAGCCGAGACAATTTTAAAAGCATTTGAAAGAGATGATCCAGGTAATATGAATAACCTATGGATTTTAAACAAAAAATATATGGAGAAATATGGTGCAAAACAGGCAGCTTTAGATATCCTAAGAATGCTTTTACAGAGACTTTCTGATGATGATCTAAATTTCATATTTGAGAAGAAAATTGTAAGTGGAGAGGAAGTAGAGGTAATTGGATATGAGGGGGAAATAGAGTTGTCGGTGATAAGAAAGATTGGAAAGGCTATATCATTACTTTCAAAACCTTCTCTATTGAAAAGGGTTGTGAAGGTTAGGGAATATATGAAGACTGTGGAGAAGCTTTACTATAATTATCCAACTACTCCAACCAAGTTTTCGGAGTGGAGAAATAAAGTAAATAATATATATAAAGAATATATTACAAGGGTTTTAAAATAGATGTACGATTATCACGTCCATTCAGGCTATACTGGGGATGTAGATAAAGATGTTTCGATAAAAAAGTATATAGAGTATGCTGAAAAGATAGGTATTAAAGAGATCTGCTTTACAAATCATTTAGAGTTTCATCCTATAAAAGGTTTAGTTAAAGGGTATACGATTCTACCAAAGGAGATTCCTAGCTATATAGATGAAGTCGATAAATATAGGGATAACTATAATATAAGCTTGCTAACTGGGTTAGAAATATCATATGTCTCAAAGTATCATAGAGTATTGGAAAATATTCTAAATGAATATGAGGGTAACTTTGACTTAATAATTGGGTCAATACATCATCTTCATAATATAGATATTACTGCTAGAGATCCACCATATGGCCTATTTAAGAGGAAAGGTCTAATGGAAATATATGCTGAGTACTTCGATATTCTTGTTGAGGCTATTGAAAGCCAGTTATTTGATGTAATTGGACATCCAGATGTTATTAGAAAACATGCTGTAAAATATTATGGGGAAGATATATCTTCAAGTAAATATATTTATTTAATTATACCAGTTATAGAGAGTCTTAAAGAATATAATGTGGGAATAGAGGTAAATACTTCTGCTAAAAGACATGATTTAGAAACATATTATCCTAGACCCGAGTTTCTCAAAATGTATAGAAATATTAATAAGAATATCATTATAGTTGGTTCAGACGCCCATAGAATTATCGACTTAGGATACGATTTCCCCAATGCTTATAAAATGCTCATAAATATAGGGTTTAAATATATTGCTAGATTTAAGGGTAGAAGGATTATAGATAGAGTAGAATTGTACAAGTATTGAACAATGAAAATGTTAATAAGACTTATTTCATTATATTTAACTATGATTAGAAAATTAGTTATACTAGTTGTTCCACTCTTTCTTTCAATGTTTGTATCTATATATGCGGATAGGGGGGTAATACCTATACCTCCAGTTCCTATTAGGGAGGATTGGCAACTTGCAATAATTGCATGGAATGATGGTGAGGAAGTACTAATATTGTCGACTGTATTAACACCTATATTGAAGCCCGTATCCGGCAAAACTTTACCAACAACTTTTCATGGAATAGAGATACTTCCGCTAAAAAGTATACCATATGTTGAGAAGGCTGAATATAAATATTTCTATATACTTGAGAGACTTACCTATAGGTATGGCATAATTTCACCAGAATATGCACCATCATTATTCGGGAAAACTAGAGATGGGGTTGAAATAATTTATCAGAAAAGGATAGGGCCTCATGAGATAACGGTTTTAAAGGTAAATAGTTCTGAAGATTTAGTGAAATGGTTGATAGAGTATGCGGGGAAAAATAGACTTCCAGTACCGGATAATAATAGTCTTAAAAAATATATTGAGATATTTAAGGACTATATTGATAGAGGATATGAGTATTTTGCGATAGATGCAGTAATATTTAGCTTTAAAAAATATGATGGAAAACCTATCTATGAACCATATTCAATACATCCTTTACTCTATAAGTTTTCATCAAGATATATCTATTATCCATTAAAGGTTTCAGGTTTAATGGAGGGAGATACTAGGATAAAACTATATATTTTATCGAAGGATAGATTAAAGCCCGAAGACATAAATTCACTTGGTTTTCAGATAACTTTTGAAAAAAGGATAGATATTGAGGAAATCAAAGGTTTACATGAGGAAGTTATAAAACTATTTAAGAATACTAATAAAATATGGCTTACAGTAATAATATATAAGGGTGAGGCGTCTAAACTGACAAAGGATCTAGAAATATATACTGGCTTCAGTATTTGGCAATATATGTCATATATATTGTTTATGATACCGATATTTCTATCCATCATTATTTCGATAGTGGTTTATAGGGTGGGTAGATGAATAGATTGCCAATAATATTTTTACTCGGACTCATAGTGATGTTTGAGTTAATACCATCTATAGCTGCAGCCATGAAATTATTTTCATTATCAACCAGTGTATCAGCATTATTATCATTATTGGTTGGCATACAAATTGCAACAGCTATTTTTGCGGGGAGCTCTATAATAATGCTTTGGAAGAATTGTCGATATTCAAAGTTGTTTACATTAATTATACAATATATAGTAATAGCTATACCATTAATGTATATTTCTATGCTTATACTTGGATTTTATTCGTATTATTATAGGCTTCAAGGAATGTTATTCTTATTGACATTTACAAGTGGTGTAGCAGCATTTCTAGCATTTATAAATATAGTTGTAATGGGAATATCTTTAAAGAATATAGAGGCCTTAAAAAACTAAATCTAATATTTTTTTAATAGCTTTAAACGGATTTTCATACGTAATTATCTGAAAGTTCTTATCATCTATTCCTAGAATAAGTCTAGAAGTATTTTCTATTCTATCCTTTCTGCATAATGCAATAACTTTTTTATTTAGGTTTAACGCGTAAGCTATTTCAAATCCTACTCCTAGACTTGGATAAGATATATCTGCTATCAATATATCTGATTCTCTCAGAAGGTTAATGTCTCTCCTATATATCTCTACCGGAGGTACGTCGACTTCGATGTCTCCCAATATAAACTCTGTTAAAATTGTAAATCCGTATTTCTTTAACTCATTTATAATAATTTTATTATTATGGAAATTGCTTCTATCTCCAAGCATTGCAGCAGCATAATATATTTTCATACCCTAATCCTCCACTATTTCCGGAATCCTCTTTATATTTGGATCAGTAAAAATATCTTTTTCATCTATACTTGTACTTGAAAATTCTGATACAATTGCCCCTTGATCTCCTGCCTGAAACCAGTGAAGAGTATTTGGAGGAATAGTATATTGTTCACCAGGCTTTAAAACAATTTCATGGAAAACTGTAAAATATTTCTCCCTACCCTTAGGAATTTTCGCCTTAATGTTTGGCGTGGGAGGGCCTTCAACATATAGATAGACCTCGCCCCACCTACATCTAAATGTTTCCTGTTTCCCAGGATTTTTTTCATCTATAGGTGGATGCCTATGTTCTGGACATGTTTGACGTGGAAATAATATCAACTCCTTCGCACAATATCTATCTGTATTAATATATGTTATTATCTGAAGACCTATATTATATAAATCTCCTAAACCAAAGTCTGCAACCTCTATCCTATTTTTTTCTTCTTCAGTCAAAACTATACATGCTTTTTCAAGCATTTCAATAGCTCTACGCTTAGCCTCCTCATACTGGCTTCGAGTAATCATATATAATCCCATAATATTATGTATGTAAGAATTAAAATAATTTATTGGGGATAAATTGCCAATCTACATATATGTATTTAGAGATGATAAAACATTCTTAGTAGACTACTTCACAACAATTTATTATAGAAGAAACTATATAGAGTTGCTTAAAATACTTGAGGAAAAATATAACTATTCTTATCCGGTTTTTAAGGATATTCTTGTAGGTGGGAGATGTAGAGATCCACAGAAACTTTTAGATGAATTATTAGAGTTAATGAATAACCTCTATAAACTGGAATATGAGCTGCCTAAAGCATATTTCTTCGCGGTTTTCCCCAAAGATTTTAACGATGTAGTCAGTCTTATCTTGGGCGGCTCTTCTTCTATAACTATTCCCTTTAAAGAAAATGTTTATAGGATTTCCGGTGGACTAAGTAATGCAAAGCTATATGAGAATGAGAAATTTGTTAGAGAACTTGAAGAGGGGGAGGAATTAAAGATCGGAAACACTTTGATAAAAGTCTTTACAAGAACGTCTTTTGACGCTCTTGGAAAGCCGATTAAATCTTTGATATTTGCATCTCTAATAGCGGTTAGAAATAATGCGGAAATATTGCTTATAGAGAAGATTCCCGAAGAACTCAGGAGAAGAATTCCTAGAGGATTTTATCTATAATTAAAAATAATATAAAGGAGAGTGCCGAGAAAAATACGGTTAACAGGAATGCAGTATTCACATCCCATATATCTATAACAACTCCCATTAAAGATGAAAGTATAAATGAACCAATAATACCTATACTAAATAATAATCCAGAGAATAATCCAGTATATTTTCTACATACATCTATACATAATGCATATATTGTTGGAAACATTGGTGCAAACATTAGTCCAGAAATACCCCATAATATTAGACTTATAAATGGATCTGATTGAATAGTTCCTAAAACTGAGAATACAAGTATCCCTAGAGTCGTAATTTTAAGTGATCTACTATATCCAAAATTATCTATTAGAGGTGACCATACAATTCTTCCAATACCTATAGTTATCCAGAAAACAGCTATAGAGATGCTTGATAGGAATTCTGACCCACCTCTATATTTAATCAATGTTGGAAGCCATACATTTATAGCTTGCTCACATCCGAGATATAGAAACATACCAATAGCTATTGGTAGAAACAATAAAACTTCTCTTTTATAAGATTTTTTATTTCTAAATATAGGTTTTATTTCAACCCTATCTGAGACAATATATTTCTTTAAAGATAATAGTAGTAATATTTCTATTAATAGGAGTATGGATGATATAAAGTATACATATCTCCATGAAATATTTTCTATAAATGATATTCCGATTAAGAGGGGGCCTATAAATGCTCCGATATTCCATCCTACATGAATTATATTTAAAAACATACCTTTTCTTTTAGAATATATTTTCGCTATTAACGGATTTACGGCTGTTTCAAAAAATCCAGATCCAACTCCAAGCAAAAAATATGATAGATACATAAATATTGTCGGTATAGTTAGTGGAAATATCGTCAAACCTATTGACATAAATAGTAATGAGAGAATAGTTAGCCAGAAATATCCAACAGTACTTGCTATAAATCCTCCGATAAATGAAAACGCTCCCCCAATATAGGTTATTCCAGCTATAAGTCCGGTACTAGTATATGTTAAATTATATTGGAAAATCAGATGCGGTATTATGGGTCCCAGTAATGTCATTCCCATCGATACAAAAATATATCCTATAAAGAAAACTATGGCTGGAAAATATTTTTTAAACATATACAGAGTAAAATATTAAGAACTATAAATATTTAATGATATATTATCATGACACTTCAAATTATAATTGGATTTCAGAAGAAGATTATAACAATATTATGAGATTGAATTTCTAACCGTTAGAGAAAATATACTATGTATTAAAGATATTCAAGTTTTAACTAGAATATAGAGGAAGTTTGGGAAAACGAATTAAATAAATATTTGCTGGATATAGAATATGGGGATAATATGCTAGAAAAAATGTTTAGTAAATTTTTTATAGTTGGTCATAGAGGTGCAGCTGGATTAGAGCCTGAAAATACGTTGCGTGCTATTCGAAGAGCACTAGATATGGGTTTGAGGGCTGTGGAGATAGATGTAAGAATGTCTAAGGACGGATTCCCAGTAGTGATTCATGATGATCATGTTGATAGAACTACAAACGGTTCTGGAAAGGTTTCAGACTTAACACTAGAAGAGTTGAGAAGACTAGATGCAGGTATGGGTGAAAAAATACCTTTATTAGACGAGGTTTTAGATGAAATTTCTAATAAAGCAGTCCTTTTTCTTGAGATAAAGGAGGATGGGGCTGTAAAACCTTCTGTGGAAAGCGTTATATCTAAAGATCTACTTGATTCAGTACTCTTTATATCCTTCTCACCAAATCATTTAATTAAAGTTAAATCCATTGTTGGTGATGCATATACAGGTCTAATTTATTTTAAGCCTAGTGATGGTATTATTCAGGCTAAAAAGATAGGTGCCATAGCTGTATTACCGTATTTCAGATTCGCTACAGCTAAGGCTATAAATTTCGCACATAGATTGAAATTGAAAATGATTGCATGGACTGTAAATGATCTGAATATTGCTGAAAAATTGTATAGAAATGGGGTGGATGGTATAACAACTGATAGACCGGATATATTATTAAAGCTCGGTGAGACTGGTGGAAGATTATAGGGAGTATTTTCCAATAGTGGATGAGAAAATATTTTTGAATCATGCTGCAACTTCTCCCTTACCTCTACCAACATTAAATGCGATGAAAGATGTCTTAGATAAGCGTAGATATGCAATGTATAAGATAGATGTTTCGAGTATCTTTGATAAGGCTAGAGAGTTGGTTGCTAAATTCATTAACTGTAGTAGTGGGGAAATAGCTTTTCTTCAAAATACTTCTCAGGCATTAAATATTGTTGCAAATGGATTAAGACTTAATTTAAATAACACTATTGTTACAGACGATATAGAGTTTCCAAGTGTGTCATATCCGTGGTTGAATAGGGGGGATGTTGAGGTAAAATTTGTCAAAAATAGTGATGGGATGATTCCATTAAATAGGTTATTAGATGAGGTTGATTTAAATACAAGGGTAATTGCCATAAGTCATGTAATATATAGTAGTGGATATAGATTTGATTTAAAAAGACTTAGAAAACTTATTGGAAATAAAATTATATTATGTATAGATGCTATTCAATCTCTTGGAGCTATCCCGATAGATGTAAGAGATATAGGTATAGATGTTTTAGCGTCAGCTGCATATAAATGGCTTCTCGGTCCAATCGGTATATCAATACTATATATTAATAGAAGATTATTCGAGGAAATTAAGCCAACGATAGTTGGATGGTTTTCTTCAAGAAATATAGAGGAAGCATCATTTAATCCTTTAGAAATAAAATATGCTACAGATGCTAGGAGATATATGTCTGGAAATATTTCTCCAATACCTTTAATAGGTCTCCTAAAGTCACTAGAATTTATAATGGAGATAGGTATAAATAATATTGCTGAAAGTATTAGAAAAATTACAACTCATCTTATAGATAGATTAAGTGAGTTTAAAAATATTAGAATATATACTCCGAGAGAATGGTCTATGAGGGCTGGAATCATAAGTTTTAAGATAATAGATAAAAACAATGAGAAGATTGTGGAGAAATTGGCTGAGAAAAATATTATTGTGTCCCATAGAATGTTTGGTATAAGGGTTTCACCACACTTCTATAATACGATCGACGAGATAGATAAATTTGTAAAGGAATTGGAAAAACATATATAAACCATATATTTACCATTTACTTATATACCTTAATAGGTTAATCTCATGCCTAAAACTATTGTTATTGCTCTCGGCGGAAATGCTTTAATTAAAAGAGGGGAGAGAGGAGAATATAGAAAATATATTGAAAATTTATATAAGGGTTGTAGAGATATCATAAAAATAATTTTAGATGGACATAGAGTTGTCATAACTCATGGAAATGGGCCTCAAATCGGAGATATTTTCCTCCAACAAGAAATGTTAAGGGAGAGGATTCCACCAATGCCTTTGGACGTATGTGGAGCAATGAGTCAAGGAATGATCGGATATATGATTCAACAAGTACTCGAAAATCTTCTCTTAGAAAGAGATATAGATAAAAGGGTTGTCATAATATTTACTAGAACTCTCGTAGATCTAGGTGATAAGGCATTTAGAAATCCCACCAAACCCATAGGATTCTATTATTCTGAGAGACAGGCCATAAAATTAATGGAGAAAAGGGGATGGCATATGAGAAAGGATATGAATGGTATGTGGAGAAGGGTTGTACCATCTCCAGATCCTATACATATAGTTGAAATAGACGCTATAAAAACCTTGGTTAAGAAAAATTTTATAGTTATAGCTGTTGGTGGCGGAGGTATTCCAGTGGTTAGGAAAAATAATAAAATAATTGGGGTGGAGGCTGTGATAGATAAAGATCTTGCATCTCAAATACTCGCAACATCTATAAATGCGGATGAAATGCTAATATTAACAAATGTTCAATATGTTTATCTAAATTATGGTAAGAGGGATCAGAGAGCCCTCCGCAGAATATCTTTAAGGAAAATTGAGAAATATTATGAGGAGGGACAGTTTCCTCCGGGAAGTATGGGTCCTAAAATACTTGCATCAATAAGGTTTATTAAAAGTGGAGGTAAGAGGGTTATAATATCATCTATAGATAAAGCCTATAAGGCATTTAAAGGTGAAACTGGGACAGAGATTTATCCGGGATGAAATTATGATTAGGGATAAGAAAACCTATTTATTCCTTCTTAAGCTTAAAGAATATATTGATAGATTAAATAGTGGGAATAATGTTATTGTTGTAGAGGGTTATAGGGATAGAGAGGCTTTGATAAATATTGGTGTAAAAGCAAATATTATTTGCTTTTCAATTATAGGTAAGTCTTTCCCAGAACGTATTGAAAAAATATTGGAGATTGCTGGAGACAAGGAGATAATAGTTTTAACAGATTTTGATGATATGGGTATAGAGTTAAATAAAAATATTTGCTCTATGATAGGTGAGAGAGGTGGTAGAATATCCACTCTATATAGAGTTAAATTGAAAAATATTTTACATGAGAAAAACATTATACATATAGAGGATTTAAATAGATATGCATATTATATCAATATTCTTTCTTTAAAGACATCCTAAGCCTATATAATGCTCTAATATAATCGTCACTCCATACATGATTAAAATATTCTTCAAATTCTCTCACTATATTTTCTTCACTAGAAAATATTCCAACTAAAAATTTGTTGGCTATTACTTCTAGAAAAAGTTTTTCATCCAATATGCAGAACATAAATGGTTGCTTGGGTTCAAAATATCTTACATAACTTGGCTGTATAGATAGACTCTTAACATATTCTAAGTCACTTGTAGCGAATCTAACATTTATACCCATATCATACATGCTGAAAATTTTATCTAAAACATATTTTATCAGACTAATTTTAGGCACCATTATAAAGCATCTACTATTAACTCTCTCCAACTCGTTGTAAAGCATTTCCCTAAAATTTTTTTCATTATCTATTATAATAGTTCCTCCACGTTTTTTCCCTGAAAGCATTTTAATAATCTCCTTTATGGATAAATCTATCTCGTTTTTAGTTTTCTCAGCTATCTTCATAAAAAAATATTTGTCATCAATAATTCTATATTTTGAGGGTCTTTCAAACATTTTTAATATAACGCCCTTTGACATAAGTTTTTTAAGTAAATCATATATATGTGGTTTTGCTATGCCGGTATACCTATGTAGATCACCTACCGTTAGAGGTCCATATATGAGTAAATAGGATAATATTTTTGCCTCTCTATTGGAGAATCCTAGATTTATAAAATATTTACTAATATTCTCTATATTTCTATACACCTAAACATCACTTACATTTTATTTTAATCAATATTTTATTATTATACTTTGTAGATAAATATATTGGTGTAATATGTTAGAGGATGCTAGAGTTGAAAGAATTGCTCAAAAGGTATCGCAAATTATAAGTCTATCTAGACAAATAGATGAGTTAATAAATATTCTTTCACAAAAATATTTGGATAGAGAAGGCGGATTAGTTGCAAGTATTTTTAAAAACATTGTTGAAGGGGAGCGTCCTCCAAAGCTACCTGAATCTATGAAATCAAATATATATGTTTTAGATAAAGAGCTTGATAAATATTTAAATGGTCTCCAGGAATATGTTGACAAGATTAGTAGGATTGCGTTACTACTTGATAGAGCTGAGAAAGTTGAAAGGAATCTTAGAGATGAAATTAATGAAACAGTCAAATGGAGTAAGATTCTTGAGCAAATAAATCCATACTATTATTCAGAGGCTATTAGAACTATAAATAAATATAAAAGGATCTTGGAATCAATTTCTACTAAGGATGTTGAAAAATTCCTAAGAGAATTGGAGGGGTATCTAGAGGATCTAAGGGTAAAGAACTCCTTCTATAAGAGAATTTGCAGTAAGAGGATCGACGAACTCTATGACCTATGTAGTCTAGCTGTAAAACTCTATGGACAGGCTAGGCTAATTGTAGGTATGGATCAAATAGCTATATTGGAGGAGAAGATAGGTGAGGTTAGGAAGATTAAAAGAATGTTAGATGAATATATGAAAGATATGTCCAGTAAATTAGATCTCAGAGAAATTAGGAGCAGACTTATGGAGATAATAGGTTATTTTAGAGAGATATTTACAAAGACCATGGATAGAGAAAAAAGTGTGATTCTCTCCACTATAAGTATGATTTCAAAAGCATCTGAGGGTAAACTTTTAAGATTAGATGAACTAATCGAACAAGTTTCTAGACGTACAGGATATAGTAGAGAAAAGGTGTTAGAGACAATATATTTTTTAAATAAGAGAAATCTACTTGATATTAGAATTAGGATCCATTATTAATATTCTGTACTACTTCGAGATAATCATACATTTTCCCGGATCTAACCATGTTCTCATATACTCTCCATATTCTCTTCTTATTGACTAATCCAGTATAAAATCCATAGTTTTCAAGTTCATATTTGACTGCATCTGGGAAATCGTCCGGAGATACTAATGGATTCTTTATAATTAGTCTCATAATAGCTTCCTCTATATCCGAATTCCTTGGATAGGGTTTTTTACTAGACATATAGATCATCAAATAGGATAGCAATGAGAAATATATAAGATTTTCTGAAATAAGAAATAAAAATGAAATAAATTTAATTTTATCCTCTGATTAACGATATCCCCGTGTCTATGTTTATCAATGTTTGAGGCGCTGCTATTGCTCTAATATTTTCTATGGATTTTTTAAATGGAGCTATTTTTCCATAAATCCAGACACTATCTCCAACCTTAAATTCATTCTTTACTTCACTCCAATCTACTTCTCCATCTCCAGCTTTAACCCATTTTCCACCAACTATAATAATTATATTATTTGTGGCTCTCTGTACTATAAGATATTTGTCACCTACATAAGTGATTGTTGCTTTGAATGCGAGCCTTCTACCCTTACCTATATCGTATTGAAGTAATCTAGATCTAATAAGGGTGAAATCATCTTTAGACATTTTAAGTACTATAGGTATAGTTCTATTTCCACGTTTAAATCCAGCAATAACTATTTTCACAGTATCTCC
>Ga0190308_1000091_pt1 | contig 29839 bp, 55 predicted proteins | sample 48700756_MG_FD_165050 | JGI IMG/M metagenome (GOLD analysis project Ga0190308, IMG submission 165050) | Hydrothermal vent sediment bacterial communities from Southern Trench, Guaymas Basin, Mexico - 4870-07-5-6_MG | ecosystem: Environmental > Aquatic > Marine > Hydrothermal vents > Sediment ...
ACATGGATACAGAAGGCGATTGGTATCATGTTAAGATATGTCCATACTGTGGACAAGAACTTACAGATAGAGATTTCGTATATGAACGCTAAAGAAGGCTTTAACCCCCTTCCTTTTTCTCATAGCCTAGCTAGGCTCTCCGCTTTAGAGAGCCTTTTAACCTGAGGAGAAAGAGTTTGGTGAGGGTTATGTTTGGGAGTATTCGTTATGTGTCTCATTCGGTAGCTTGTGCAAGGGACTTTAATGTGTTTGAGAAGGTTCTAAGGCAGGGATATGTTAAGCCTCATCATAAATTCAAGGCTGGTTTCTCTGCTGAAGGCTGTTATGCCCTATTCCTACATCCGCCCTCTTATGCCACTCTGATATTTGACTTCAGAGATGTTAAAGAGTTGCTAGTGCCTGTCATTTATTTCCCTCTGAAACATTATGTTTGGTATAAGGCTGACGGCTACTTGGTAACTTGGCATAATTTGGCTTGGGAAACTGAGCTGGCTCTACTTGAAGGCAAGACTATTTCGCTAGAGCTATGTCGAGAAATAGTGATTACAAAGCGTAAGAGGAAGCTGAAAGAGAGGCTTGAAGCGTTAGGCTTTAAGGTTAGTCATCAGCTTCCGCCTTCAAGCCTTCACCCACTCGCTTCTCAACACGCTAGAGGATGGGAAAATTCTGAGCTTAGGCATGAACTAGCGAACCAATATAATGAGTGGATATGCAACCAATACGGTCTAGACTATGAGGCAGTAAAGAAGGAATTCCTAGCCTTAGTTGAAAGGGAAGAAACAAAATATCGAAAGACCTGTGCAAATTGCAAATATTACAGCATTTCAATAAACATAAGCAGAAATTCGCCTACCAAATTTAACGCCGAAAGAGTATGTCTTCTAAGCGGAAAAGAAACAGAATTTGACAGCTACTGCGAAAACTTCAAGTTTAACCTAAGCCTTTTCGTTGACATCAACGCTTGGAAAAAGCATTACAGCAAACCCTAATTCTTACCCATTTTTCTCAAACGATGAAGGTTAAAAGGCTCTCCGCCATAGAGAGCAAAATAACAGCGGTAGGCTTCCCTCGATGATGACAAAGTCGCCCGCCTAGTTGACCGCCATGAGAGGGTAAGTGCGGAGCTTACCCTCTCGCTCACCCGATGTGGCTAGGCGGGAGTGGACGAGAAGAGGGCAGGCGTCCTAGTTCTCGGCGACGAGGCTAGGATATGCCACGCCCCCCTCTCCCAAATGAGGATTGGCGGGGAACGATAGGGAGAGGGCTATCCCCGTAGAACACAGAACAGAAGCCTCCTTACTCCGCCCGTATGCCTGTGCTGACGCACCCCAATAAAGTAGGCACAGGCTCTCGGCTTTCTGCCGAGTAGGGCGGTGCGGGGTATCGTCCAGAGGCGACTCTGGGCGATGGAAAGGGGGCGTCTAGAGGGAAGCCTACACAGAGCCAAACAAAATGGGTAAAAAGTTTGGGTGAGGTTATGCCCGTTGTTAGCTTAAGTGTTGTAAAAGAGCATAGAGTTGAGAATGTTGTGGACTTTGTTGAGAGCTTTGGGCTGGAAAAACTGTTTAAAGAAATCTACGGCTGCGATATAGACGAGTGGGACTTTGAGGAGTCAGATTACGAGGTTATTGTGAAGCTCTTGAACAAAGCGTTTCCGAAGAAACTCTGGTATGTAGAATATCATGATGACGGGAACTTAGGATACTTCATAATCTACGAGCTAAACGAGAGTGAGCCATTAGGAATCCTCTAACCCTCTTTTTCTGTTTGGGTGAAAATATGTCTGAGGTTGAAAGCGTTATAGAGAAGGTTAAGTTGTGGAAGAGGCGTAACGATGAGGGTAGGTGTGCTATTTGCAATCAGAAGCTGCCCAGAGTTGTGGCTGATGCGTCTTATCAGGAAACTGAGATTTCAAAGGAAGTTCGCAGAGTTTACTTGTATTTTAAAGAGCTTCCAGAGGAGCTTCAGGATTGGATAATGAAGCACGGAATTGCAGTTTGCACAAGTCATCTAATCCTCTAACCCCATTTTTTGGGTGAGTATTTTGGAGAAGCTAAAGGAGTATATTGTGGGGTTGTTCGGCTGGTTGCCTAACGGCGAGGAAGTTCTCGTTGATGAAACTAGCGTTGATGCTTCAAGCGAGGAAGAGGCTTACAGAGTGGCTGAGGACTTGTTCTTAGAGTTTAATCCACATTATGACAGAGAATTTGTTAGAGAAAATATGCGGATTTTAGAGGTTAGACCGCTCAACAAAGAGGAAATTGAAGAAATTGAAGGCAAACCAGCTAATTAACCCAACTTTTTTGGGTGATTTAGTTGCTGAAGTATCCGAATTGTGAAATTTGCAGAAGGCTTCGTGAGGTTCTTCCAGAAGATGAGGTTCCAGATGAGGTTATCAACGCCTACCATGAATCTAAAGGAAGCTATGAGCTTTTCCCTAAGAAGTGGCAGGACACGGTTATTGATGTAATGTTAGAAGTTGGAGATGAGAAAATAGCAAAATGCCCATACAAGCACGAAAATGGAATTTGCGATTTAGATGGAAATATGTGCAGAGCCAAAACGCCTAAAGAATGTAGAAACAACGATAAGCTAATATTTCCAAATGAGCCAAATTGGAGAAAAGAACATGAAGAATTAAACAAGCAACCAAAAAATGACTGTCGGTATTGGGGCGAGAATGTCTTTCCCTTCTTTGATGATGGCTGCCATATTGGGCATAGCTTCTGCAACCCTAAAGAATGCGAGGATTATCAGCCAATTGAGTTAAAGGTTTGTGGAACTTGCAGAAATTTTCTTAGAAAGCCTAATAGAGACGAACAACATTCTTACTGTAAACTAAAGCAGATTAGAGTTCACGCTGGAGAGTCATGTAGTGATTGGGAAGCAGCAGCAAAATAAAGCCCCTTCTTTTTCTGTTTTGGGTGAATGTTATGGGAGGAATTTTTGGAAGTCCTCAATTTGTGATTCAAGAGTTTGCCAAAAGGCTTGGCAGAATGAAGATTGATACTGTGGCCGTTGAGCATACAGACTATGATGAAGGCTACTCAGTAAGGATTGCTGGTTTCGGAAGAAATGAGAGAGGAGAAAAAATGTTCTATGGAATCTCAGTTTGGAGCCTTAACGGCAACAGCAGACCTCATATCGAAGCTTTCACTTGTGCCCTAAGACGAAACGGCGGTATAAAGGAGCTTATCTTGGAAGCTACTAGAGAATATGTTCCACATTGGGAACTTCCAGATTGGCTGGCTTTAGCCTTGCACAAAAGAAGCCCGTTTGAGCTCTTCAATATAAGAAGGAGAATTTTGAAAAATGCGGAAATTACCGCTTAAATTCTCCCTCTTTTTATGTTTGGGTGAAAATTTTGAAGTCTAAAATTGTTCAGCTCTCAGAATTGGCGGGAGATAATCCGACTTTATGTCTTTCACCTCTAAGAATGCTCAAGGAATGTCATAAATGCGACAGATTCAAGAAGTCAGAGAATCCGCTAAAAATGAAATGCAAACCACAAATCACGGATAAAATAAGACAGCTCCTAGAAAGAAAAATGAAACTTCAAGAGGAACTTGCAGAAATCAACAAGCAATTATACGGGGGGAATTAAATGCCTAAATGTCCAAACTGTGGAGCGGAAATAGACCATCTAATAAATTGGTCTGAGGCTGAAGAGAAATACATTTTTAGAGTTTCTGAAGAGGGAGAGCCAGACTACGAGTATGTGGATTCAATTCCAAAAGGCAAAAATGACTATGAATGCCCAAAGTGTAATACAGTATTGTTCAGAGATGAGGAGGAAGCCGTAAAGTTTCTAAGAGGCGATTAATCTCCTCTTTTTTATGTTTTGGGTGAATTTAAATGCCAAAATACGATGTTCACATATATGCAGTAGTCAGAGTGGCTATCAGAGGAGTGGATGCGGAGTTGCCAGAGGAAGCCGTTAAGAAAGTTGATGAGGAAGTTAATCTGCATGAGATTTTGGATAGAGGCATAGTCGAATACGCAGAGGATGTAACTGAATACTTAGTTGATGAAGTCGAACCAAACGGCGATATTAAAAGGAGTTTTAAGTTTGACAAGGACGGAAAGCTAGTTGAACAAATACTATAACCCCTTTTTCTGTTTTGGGTGAAAAACTTGACTGATTTTAGAGTTTTAGAGCTGGAAGATGAGCTTAAAATCGAGAGCTGTCCAAAATGCGGGAACAACGAATTTTATGTCATCAGAGATTACGGATACATAGTTAATACTAAAAGCGACTTAGTTGAAGAGGCAAAACTAGAGGATATAAGAGAAGTTGAGTGCACAAAATGCGGATGGAAAAAGAAGGTTAAACCAGCTATAAGGGTGTTCAGAGTTTCCGCCGAAGAATTGGGAGCTGAAACAGTCAAGTGTGGTGGCTGTAATTGGAGAGTTTCGCAGCTTTTTGCACTAGCCAAAAGCAAGGAAGAGGCGATAGAGCTTATCAAAAGGGGAGAAGCGGGACTTTGCGGGGACTGCTTTGGAGAGTTACTAGCTGACCTTGCAGAGAAAGGCTATGGTTTCTAAAGTTTCCAAATAACGCCCCTTTTTCTTTTATTGGGTGAGACATATGGGAAGAAAGCGGTTAGGCTACATAGAGCTTAACAGAAAGTTTCAGCATATAGGCGAGTGTCCCTACTGTGGGGGAATAGCGTTTTTCTTTGAAGTTGAGCAGTTAGACCTTTACACTTGTGTATCTGGAAGCTTGATAAGAAAAATAAGAAGAATGGTTAGCGAGGGGGCGCAGCTAGAAAGACTGCTTGAGGAATTTCCAGAGGAGATAATCATAGAGGAATGGGAAGTTTCAATATGTGAGAAATGCGGACATCAAGTAAGCAGTCCCAAACACCATGTAGGCGCTTAGCTTTCCTCATTTTTTGGGTGAAAAAATGAAGAACACAAGAGTAGCGACTATAATATTTAATCTTGAAACAAAAAAATATGAAATACAAATGAAAACTCCATATACTTCAGATAGAGTTAAGGAAATATTACAAAAACTTCTGAGGAATAATTTAAAACCAACTAAGGGCTAACTCTCACTTTTTTCTATTTGGGTGTTAGATATGGCTGTTTGGATTGAAGAAAGTCCAACAAGTAGAGCGGAATGTCGGATATGCCATAAGCTGATTAATAAGGGAGAGAAGCGTGTAGGTGAGGACGATACTTGGCGTGGTTTCTGGAGTCCGCGATATTATCATCTAGAGTGCTGGATTAGGCAGAACAAGGAGTTCATTAAGGAATTGCTTCAAGCCTTGAGAGAAAACGGCTTTGAGGTTGATTTAGATGGGAAAGCTTAAGATTGTCGTAGCGATTCCATACAGTTGTCATGAGTGGGAAAAAGTTAAAGAAATAGAGAATCAAGAAGATGCCAACAAATTTGCCTATGAAATTCCTAAGGGAAACATAAAAGTCTATATCTTCGCCAACGCGGTCTTTGTTGAGGCAGATGGAAAACGCATTAAAGACGTGTTCTCCCTGTAAACCCTCTTTTTGGGTGAAAATAATGAAAGAGGAGATAGAAGAAAGGATTTTGCAAGCTTTAGGATTGAAGCAAAAAGCGAGTGACTCAGAAACATTCTCTATTGAGTGCCCTCGTTGCGAGAAGGATGCCAAGTATGTTGGATGCGATAACGAGAATCAAGCAATACACTATTGTCCTGAATGTGATATTTACTTCAAAGTCAAATGGGATGGGGCAATAGTAGTAGCAGAATCTGAAAATGGTAGAGTAATAATCGAGGAGATTTAAAAGCTACTCAATCTTCCAACTTTTTTGGGTGAAATAATGAAGTATTCAGAGGTCGTCCCCGTAGTTAAAGAAATTATAGAGTCTTACACGATTCGGCTTACAATCAGGCAGATATTTTACCGTCTGATTTCGCCGCCTTATCAGTTGTTTCCAAACACTAGAGGAAACTACAATCAATTATCTAGGATTCTGACAAGGGCTAGGGAGAAAGGCGATATAGATTGGCGTAGAATTGAAGATAGAGCCAGAACAACTTTAGGGGGAGACTATGGCTATGAAAATCCAGAGGAGTTCATCAAGTTTAAGATTGAAGACTTCAAGAACTCATGGATGTTCTATGATAGGCGAATGTGGGATGAGCAAGATTATTATATTGAGATTTGGCTGGAAAAAGATGCTTTGGCAACTTTCTTCAGCGAAGTAGCTAGAAAATACAGAGTTCTGGTTTTTCCGAGTAGAGGTTACAGCTCATTCACCAAAGTAATGGAAGCCTTGACAGAGAGATTTCCGAGATATATTAAGAGAGGTAAGCCGATAGTTATTCTTCACTTCAGCGACCATGACCCTTCAGGCTTGAACATGACAGTTGACATACATAACAGACTTTACAAAAGGAGCTATCTGGCGAAGGCTTTAGCGGAAATATTTTCTTCGGCAGAACTCGACGAAATAAAGGAATACTTCAAAAATAGGAAGTGGCTCGTCAAAATAGAAAGATGTGCGTTAACTTATGAGCAAGTGGAACGGTATAATTTGCCTCCAAGCCCAACTAAAAAGGCTGACCCGCGCTCAAAATGGTATATTCAGCAGTATGGAGACCGATGCTGGGAATTAGATGCAGTTGAGCCTAACGAATTACAGAAGATTATTGAGGCTTCAATCTTGAAGTGGATTAACAGAGAAAAATGGAATGAAACCGCTAAGAAAATAGAGGAAGAAAAGCAAAAACTCAAGGAAAAATTCAAGAAAGTCAAAATAGTCTTTGAAGACTAAAATTTCCCTCTTTTTGGGTGAAATAAATGTTTGAAATGTTCGGATTGGGAGGAGTGCCAACAGATTGGGTTATTGATGTCTGGGACTGTCATGGCGTTTTGAAAATGCGTGCTTGGGGCGTCGGATATGGCTCTAAACCAAAACTTCCCGAGGGTCTAGAATGGTTGAATGTAGGGTATTTTGATGTCCCAATTAAAGCTGAAGAAAGGCAGTTTTGGGATGATAGATTAAAACGCAAAATTGACGGCTTACTGTCTCGCATACTGGAGGAAAACGGCGGAGCTATTAATTGGAGTGGCATTTACCCCGTGTATCTCCATCAACTTGAACAGATATTTAATACAGTAGCCAAATATCACAAGCAAAAACCTAAGCCGATAAGCCTAAAGACCCTATTCTAACCCCCATTTTTTGGGTGAGAAAATGCCTGAATGTCCAGATTGTGGAAGCACTGATGTTAGCGAAGATGTTTACAGTCCAGAAGAGAAGTATGATGGGCTTGGCGGATGCACGGTTGAGCATCACTACACTTGTAACAATTGCGGATGCGAGTTTACAGAGCGGATAGAGGAAAACAGAACGGTTGAAGTGAACAAGCATGGAAAATTCTTCTTGAATGACAACTATTGCGGTAAGCATATTGGCTCAGACGAGCTAGAAGAGGAACTGAAAAAGCAAGGCTACAAGGTTAAGCAAGTAACCGTATGCAGTAACAGCAACGGCTACTTTGCAATATTAAGGGCTGAGCAAGCTGGTGAAGTTAGGTATCTAGGGGTAGTCAGCCTAGATGGAGAGCCGCTATGTGTAGGAACCGTAGAGTTAATGGTTCAGCTTCCTTTTTAACTCCCTCTTTTTTGTGCTGGACTGAGTCCAGCAAAATGATGGGTGATTTGTCTTGAGACTTAAGATTCCAAACAACCTTTTCGCTCCAATAATTGGCTACGAGGATGTCAAGGAGCTTTTCATGGGAGCCTTAAAGATGTATGGTGATGGGCTTCCAGTTCACTTTCTGATGGTTGGCGAGCCTTCAAGTGCAAAGACATTGTTTCTGCTATGTCTGAGCAAGATTAAGGGAAGTGTCTATCTGCTTGGGAGCAGAGTTTCTAAGGCTGGCTTGACGGATATTCTGTTAGAGCAGAAGCCTGCACTATTATTGATTGATGAGATTGATAAGATGGACTATGACTGTTATGGAACTTTGCTCAGCTTGATGGAAACTGGGATTGTTGTTAAGGCTTTGCATAAGCAGTTTGTTAAGGAAAAAATGGAAACTCTTGTGTTTGCTGGAGCCAACTATGAACATGAGCTTCCAGATGAGCTTCTGAGCAGATTTACAATTTTAAGGTTTAAGCCCTACACTTTCAATCAGTTCAGAGCCATAGCGGTTAAAATCTTGAAGGATTACGGAATCAAACCTAGGCTTGCAAGCTACATGGCTATGGCGGTCTATAATCAGCTTAGAAGTAGAGACATTAGAGATGTCGTGCAGTTGGCAAGGCACTCCATGAAAATTTCTCAAGGAAAAGTTACCAAGAGAACGGTTAACAAGGTTCTTAAGACCTTAAAGAAATATAGCTGATTTCCCATTATTTTTTGGGTGATAGAAAATGCTTGAGGGTATCTTATTTGCTTCGCATACGCTGGTTCTGATTATAGGAATCGCGATAGGCTTTCTGATAGGGTTAGCGATAGGCGAGCACGAGGCAAACAAGGGGGTAAGAGATTGAAGCTGACTGAAGCTTGGGATGAGGCTATTTCGTGGGTAAAAGAGTATTTACGGCTGTGTCATAAAGAAGGAATTAGGCCAGACTACAATTATATAAGGAAAGAAGCGAAGAAAATGGCAAGAAGACTTTATCAACAATCCTAATCTTTTTTGGGTGAAAATTAAAATGGAAAAAGGCGTTTGGCTCGAATTTGAGAAAATAGACGATACATTCGCTAAGTATGGCTTGTGGCAGGCTCCATTGAAGTTTAGAGAGCAAAAAGTGCCTTTCAAGGCTATCATAAAGGAAATTAAAGGGAAACAGCGGGTAATCAGCATTGTTAGTCGAGGATACAAGCTTCTGCCAAACAGTCTCGTTCACGAAGCAGTTGTTCAGCTCAGCGAAATGTTTGGCCTGCAGATGATGAAGCAGAGCAGATACCAGCTTATCTACGGCGGGAGAGCGGTCTATCACACAGATGAGAAGAGTCATAGAGCTTATTGGACTATGGTCTTTCCTGAACGCTACAAGATTGGCAGAGATAACATCCAGCTTGGAGTTCAGATACGCAACTCTGAGGATGGAAGCATGGGCTTTGGGGTTGACTTGTTCACTTTCCGTTTGGTGTGCAAAAACGGAGCGGTTGTTAGAACTGGCGATTTGGAGATTAGGGCTTACTGGAAGCATACTAAAGGACTGAAGCTTGACTTAAACGCTTTGAAGACTACAATAGTTCAAATTGTTGACCGAGGAAAGGCAATTCTCGACAACTACAGAGCTTTAACAGCCTTGAAGCTTAACCAGGAAATCGCTGAAAGGCTGGCTGAGAGGCTTCCTAAGAAGTATCTGCCAGAATACATTAAGGCTAAAGAGCAAAAAATCGAGCTTCTAAAGCCAGCAACTCTATGGGAAACATATAATGACATAACGCAGTTAATATGGCATTCAGAGAAAGCAAGCATGTTCACCAAGCGAAACCTTTTCAGAGAACTGCATAAAGTCTTGGAAATATCCCTATAAAACTTTTAAATTCCCCCTTTCTTTTTATGTTTTGGGTGAGAGCTTGTCTTTCAGAGAGGCGATTAGCAAGGCAAGTGTAGCGAATGTCGTTGCGGGTATTGTTATTCTTGGAGCTGTGTTTTATGGAATTTATTATCAGAATGTCGAGTTGATTAAGAGTTTAGCCCTTTTCGGTTGCGGTTACCTTTTTGGTAGGTCTGCTAGAGGCTAAAAGCATAGTTTTTGGGTGAAAAATTGTGTATCTGCCAGACTTCATTATGGGATTTATCATAGGGGTTCTACTGCATAGAAATAAGCTCAAGGCACTCTGTGCTCTCATTCTTGGCCTTCTAATACTTGCCTTTGGCGTAGCGTCTATAAATCCGCAGGTTGCCGTTGAAGCTTTGCTAGACTTTAGATGGACTATCGGAGTGTTGTTCAACTGGTTTGGCGTGGGATGCGGAGTTGGAGCGTCTATGCTGTATGACAGTTTGGGGGGTAGAGAAAAATGTCGAGAAATGTTGTAGTTCGAGGGGGACTAGCCCAGTATGACAAGCTTGACATAGACAAGGTTGTTGACAAGAGCTGTAAGATGTGCAGTCATGTCAAGGTTTGCAGCATTTATAGGGCTGTTAAGCCTTTGCTTGAAAACTGGGAAGAGAAGGATAGACCCTTTGAGGCTGAGGAAATAGCTAAAATCTGCAAGGAATTCAAACTAGCGGTTAACACAACCTAAATTCCCCATTTTTTGGGTGGAAAAATGCCAGAGTTGCTTGATAAGTGGCTTGATAAGACTTTAAGGAGAGACGACATTAAAGAGTGGCTTAGGGAGCAAGGGCAGATTAGGTTTTTGCTGGAGAAAGGTGCTTTAACAGAGGATGATTTAGACCATATTGCCGAGTGTATGCATCAAATCTACCGTTGGTATCATGGTGAAGTTCCGTTTCTGGGGCATTTCTTGACGGCTGTGGTAACCAACAATTTCATGGATGCTTGCGGATACGCCGACAAGGCTAATTCGCTGGTGTTACCGCTATACGCGACATTCCTTTACAATCACGCACCCGCAAACTACAGAGAAAAGGCAAAAAAGCTGGTTCCCACTTAATCCCTACTTTTTTGGGTGAAGAAGCTACTCTAAGGAGAGTTCGTATTTTTCCTTCAGTTTTCCAGCTCTAATATCTTCGATAATCTCTCTTTGAAGGACTATAAATTCTTTAGCTCTCTTACCTAAGACAAAGAGCAAACTGCCTACGATAATAACAGTCATTACTCCAGTTAAGACGGTAATCATCAAAGGAAATATTGAGCTACTCATCTCTATCTAGAAAAAGACGAAAACCAAAAAATAAGGCTTTTCCTTAATCCTTCTATCATTGGGTGAGAAAGTTGAGTGAAGACTTTTATAATGATGAGGAAACTGAAATGCGGGGATTAAAAATCAGTGCTTTTGAAGGCGAATACGAAGTTTTTGAGGCTCCAAGGATAAGGATAAAGATGTATTGTAGCATCTGCAAGAGGTGGGTTGTTCCCGATAGGCTTTCATTGGGGAAAGCTCACATCTACGGATTGCATTGCAACCAATTCCAAGACTTAGGATGCGTATGGTTCAAAGAAGAAAAATAGAAATCCCTAATTTTTTGGGTGGTTTCATGAAGGTTTCTAATCCCTGGAGAGACGACATTAAGGTTGTTTACTGGGCTAGAAATATGTATAAAAGCGAATATTTCAGGGGGGTTATGGGCTGTGTAAGCGACACTATTGTTAGCAAGGATGAGCACGGCAGACCGTTATTTTGGGATTGGTGCATAGAGATTTTCTTGGGAACCATTTGGCAAGATGCTGAGGGAAACTTTGAGAGGTTCGTGGATTTGCTGTTCAAAACATGGCTTGAAGAGTGGCTTCACATGATATATCAATGGGAAAGAGCACATAGCTTAAACAAGGAAGACTTCAAGTTCGAAGATGAAGAAAAGCCAGTTAGAGCTTGGGTCAAAATATTAACTACCCTCACTTGAATTTTAGGGGTGAAAAGCATTGAAGAACATGTATTGTCCGCACAAGCACAAAATGGTTAAAGTAAACGATGAGGCCACTGTTTGCTATGAGCCAAAGACGAAGGAATGTAAAGGATGCTTCTTCAACAAAGAGGAGAAATAAAAAGGCACATGCAGAATTACTCATTTTCCATTTTTTGGGTGAAAAAATGTCTGAAGAAGAAAAGAAACCTAAAAAGAGAAGGTTTAAATCTCGCATTGAGTGCTTTGTTAGCTTTGACATTGGGAAGGCTTTGGAGTTTCGGCATTTAATGGAATGGGCTATTGATGCACTTAAGGGAGACATATACTATTCATCTACGGATGGAGAGCTTCCAGTATTTCTGCATGAAAACGCTTTCCAAGTGAGCGGGCTTGACGGCGACAGAATCAGAATGGTCAATATTAGAATTTGCAGACCTGACATAGATTTCAGTCTTGATTCAAAAGCAAACAGAAGGTTTAGTTTCCCAGCAAAGCTTTACCTACCATGTAAGCAGTTTAGATACGCCCTTGAAGCCATAGACAAGGACTCTACCTTGAATATGCTTTTCAGCCTTCAATATGAAACTACAGTAACTAGGAAAGTTGCAGATTTCAGAAATCCAGAGTTTTGTCCAGAATGTGGAAGGCCGACAATTTACAACCAGCTACCTCCAGAAAAGCGTGGCAAAAGGTATGACAGATATAAATGTATCTGCGGTTGGAAGGGAAAAGTTAAAACTAAGAGACGAAAAGCCAAGTTCTATGAGTCTTGGCTAGTTCCTGAAAAGTCCAAGGTTGAGGTTGAAGTTGAGGGTAAAGGAAAGGAAATGTTTGAGATAGTGCCTTTCTCGTTCGATTCAGACGAGTATCAGTTCACCATGCCGAAAATATTCTTTACAGGGCAGGCCAAGGTTGCCAGAGTGGACTTTCTCAAAAAGCTTAAGAGAATCAACAAACTTACTGACAGAGCCACATTTGTTCTAAACAGCGATGGGCTAAAAGCTTTGGTTCGAGAGGATTACGTCAGGTCTGGAAGCTTTGAATTTTCGGACGATATAATATTGTATTACCGAGGAAAAGCAAAGGCAGGATATAATGTAAAGCTATTATTGAAATCGTTTCCACCGACTGGAACTGTGGCGAGCCTACAGTTTGCAGATAATATGCCAATACTGATTACAGCGGAGTCGGAGCAATTCACAGCAAGCCAAATAGAGGTCTGGCAGGCTCCAATACTTCTGGAAGACTGAAAACCTTAAAAATCCCCATTTTTATTTTTATGGGTGAAGCCATCCTAATATAGAAACCCAAAGCCGAAAAGCGGAGCCAGAGCGAAAGAGAAAACCACTATAAACGAGCTAAGCCAGGAATAGAAAGAAACCCAATTGGCAGCTAGCGAAGCCAAGAATAGAAAGAAACCCATGGCCTGCTAGCGAGCCATAGAAAAATAGAGACCCAAATAGGATAAGCGAGCCAATGGTTATCAGAAACCCATACAATATTAGCGAGCTATGAAAAGAAAGGACTCCTCCAATCAGAGCGTTGTATTCTTCCCATTTTTTGGGTGAAAAAATGAGTGGAAAAGCGATTGAGAAGGAGATAGACTGGATTGCCAAGAATCACAAAGCCGAGGCAGTATTTCAAACTCAAGAGATGATTTACTTCCGTGAAATTGAGGATGTTATCGCTTGGATAGCTAAGAACAAGCCGAAGGTCTTCAAGGTTCCAGCGTGGCGTTACTACTGTAGGGAAAATGGAAGGACAGGCACAAAAGCCATGAACAGGCTATACTACATGATTGAAGTCAGCAATGACGGTAAAAAATTCGTCAAGCTAGTTTGCCAAGGAGCAACTGATTTTTCGGGGCATGGAAGCAGAGATATGGAAATTGCTGAATACTTCATTTCAAAAGTCTTGAAGCTTAAGATTGAGGAAAGACCAGCGAGTTACTTAATCAGCCAAATCGTTCATGAGCTATATAAGATGACGCATCCAGACCTAGGAATTAATAGGTGATTCTATGAAGATATTGCGAAACATTGCGAGTGCACTATTGATGATTGGGATATTGTTGCTTTTCGGAAGCCCAGTTATCATAGGCATCGTTGCTGGAGTGGTGGTTTACCTTTTTCTGGGACCGCAGACGTTTTGGGAAAGGGCGGTGGCTTTTCTTATATCGGTAGTGATTTTCCTATTGGTCTTCGGGGCAGTAGCTACGGTAGTGCTTAAACTTACTGATTAATTTCCCTCTTTTTTGGGTGAAAATGATGTTGTGTAAAGATGAGAGAATTAAGGCATTAGCTAGAAAGCATCTTGAAAAAATGGCGAGGAATCCTGAGAAGCTTTTGAAGCTTGTGCTTTTCAAGGGGGGCTTAGGCTTGGCAGTTGAGGTTGCCAAGGTTCAGTGGTCAAATCTGTTGCTTTTGCTTATTGAGTTTGATTGTTTCGAAATGCTAGCGGCAGAAGGACAACTTTAACCGAAAAAATATAAACCAATACGCTTTTTTTGGGTGAAGCTTAAATATCAAGTTCCGAATATTTTCATGGATGTTAACATGGCTTTGAGAGGTTTTGTTTACAAGCGTGTCATAAGTGCTATTGGATTGGATGACCCGCTTGTTAATCAGGTTATGTCAACAACATCTATTGCTTATAGAGTTTTGGCTGACATGCTAGTTATTATTTTGGTTTATTCAGTGGTTATGGCTTGTTTTAGAGCAATTCTGAGTTCCTAACAAAAAATATTAACTTTACATCATCTAACATTTTTCTTTGGGTGAGAGATGGTTGCCAATTTATGAATGCCCAAAATGCGGAAGAACCGTTGAACTGCCAGAAGGAACCTACTACTGCAAGGAATGTGGTCCATCCGCTATAATGCAAAAAATTGAAGAAAAACCCAGAAGATATGGAAAACCAAGAACAGAAGAGGAGAGAAGGGCAAGGCATTTATTAAAATACGGGACAGCCAGCGTTCCTCCTAGGGGGACTGGTCTAAGGAAAAGTATGCAGAGTTCGCAATCAGCAGAAGTAGCTGAGCCATATTACGAGCATTATAAGCGTGAGAAAGAGCTTGAAAGACTACGCAAAATCATGTCAAGAAGAGGATTTGAACCTGACTGGGAAGATGCACTTATCTGGTGGCAATTTGAAGATTCAAAAGTTGAGATACAGTTTGACGGATATGTAACTATAAAGCTTAAACCAGGCGAGTGAAATCTTTTTCGTTTATTTGGGTGATTTCATGCGTAAAATAGCTATTTGCGTCTATGATGGCCCATGCGAGTTTAAGCGTTGGACCAGAATCAGTCATCGAGGAAACTATAACCCTTGGATGATTCCAATATGCAGGTGGGATGGAACATGCAACCAGAAAAGAATAATCACTTCAGACCAGCTTAAGAGCAACAAGGAAATCAAGAAGGTAAGAGTTCACATAGACCAGTTTTACAAGAAAGGCCCCAGATTAATTCCGATGTGGAGGAGAAAGAAATGACAAAGCCAAAAGTAAAAGAAAAGGAATGCCCAAACTGTGGAACAATATACCGCGAGAAAGCTTTACGATTTAAGCGATGCGTAGTCTGTGGAGCAGAGCTAATAGAGAAAACATAAAATACAAACTTTTATTCCTTTATTTTAATGGTGATTAAAATTCCAACTTATAAGTGTCCAAAGTGTGGAAGAACAGTTGAGAAACCTTTAGGAAGGTATTATTGCAGAGTTTGTGGTCCTACTGCTATTATGGTTAAGGTGGGTGACCCGCCTCAACAAGCTGCTGCGATTCCACAAATGCAAGTGCTAAGCAACTACATGAAAAGGATGTTCAACACATTTAAGACAAATGTCGAACGAAGAGGGGTTATGGTAGTAACTTCTGTAATCAGAACTGACAAAATAGTTGCTGACATATATTACCCGCATAGCATCAGAAATTTGCTTAAGAAAAGGGCTGAAGAATGGGATGTGCGTAATATTGATTATTTCACCTATTGGGGAAGTAAGGGAAGTTTAGAGTTTGCAGTATGGTCTGACCGCGTTCATGTCGAAGGAGATTTGCCAGTTCCAATCATAAGACCTAGAGAGGCAAAGCGGGCTATAAGAGATGAAATTGTTCCGCCACCTAACATAAAGCTCACAGAAGTTCATTATCATGTTGTCGACACCACTACCACAACGCACCTTCATATTGAAACCGACTACTTCCGAGAGGATTATGCAACTGAGTCGCCAGAGCATCGAGGCTATCAACTTGCCGAGGTAATCAGAAACATTTTGCATGTAATTGATAGAGCACTTTCCCAAGGAAGCTGAAAAACGAATGCCGTTCTACAGATGTCCAGTTTGCGGTCGTGTTGTTAAGCGACCTAGCAATATTTATTATTGTAAGAAGTGTGGGGCTTCTGCCATTATGGAGGAGGTTTCTTTAAGCGAGGTTGTTGCAGGGCTTTCTCCTTTGGAGCGTGAGGTTTGGGAGTATATTTGCACTTCTGGAAAGGTAACTGCTGATGAGCTTAGAAGGATTAATCCAGCTTATCTGGGTGCTGTCGGCAAGCTTGTATCATTAGGACTTGTTGAAAGGGAAAGGCTTCCATGGATAACATATTTTTATCCCGTAATAGATATATTGGGTGAGGAGGTCTAAGATGCCAATATATAAGTGCCCACGATGTGGAAGAACTGTTGAAAAGCCAGAAGGGACATACTACTGTAAAGAGTGTGGACCTTCAGCAATTATGATGAAAATTCAGGGCTCTAGTTCAGAAAGTAGCAGTAACCCGATAAACATCAAAATCAAACGAGTGTTATGGGAAAAAGGAACAAACGTCACAAAACTTTGGAGAAATAACGAAGTTAACTTGGATGAAGGGGGCACTCTTTACGTGGAAGCAGAAGTTAATGGAGCTCCAACGTGGCTCGAATTTTGGGCCAGTGAATGGGGCGGAGCTTTTGGAGTAGAGAGAAGAGTTGAAATGCCATTCCTTGCGAAGGATGTTACCAAAGAATTTATTGAGGGACTGAAGCAGAGACTATAGGGGGAGCTGAAATGCCAGTATATAAATGTCCTAGGTGTGGAAGAACTGTCGTTCTGCCAGAGGGAACTTACTACTGTAAGGTATGCGGACCAGAAGCCATCATGGAAAAAATAGAGGTAACTTTAGGAAGAAAAGGAAGATACTGGGTTTTCTGTGCGGGATTCTACTACCCTTCAGGAGGGTTCGGTGATTTTGAAGGAGCAACGGATAATCTCGAAAGTGCTAGAGATTACTGCAAAAGATACGTGATGGAGAAGCCATACACCTTCTGTCATATTGTTGATACTGAAGCCATGAAGATTATCGAACGATTTTCATCCGAGGAATTGGAAGAAGAGGAGGCTAAAAGAGGGGCAAAGCCTTGGAGAGAAACTTTGAGGGAGTAGTCTATGAGTGCTCAAGCGGTTGCTTTGGCTGGCTTGCAGGCTATCGCTGACAGCCTAGGAGAAACTAGGCCAGACCCCATTGTTTCGGCTGTTAAGAGTGCTTTTAGCCCAATTTATACAGCCATGTCAACTATTCTTGTTATTTTTATTGTCTATGCAATTATCATGGACTTGAAGAATCTTTTTATTGGGTGATTGAGCTTGCAGAGAAGACCATATAATAACCCTTGGGGTTATCCTCCGACTATTGAGGAGTTTGAAAGTGAAGTTGAGAAGTTTAGGCGTAGGTCATGGTTACGGGGATGATGAGAATCTAAGCCCAAATTTACCGTCCCCTCTCCCTTCAGTGCCCTAAAAGGGCTTGCTGACCTATTTTATGGGTGATATTATGAGTCTAAATGAAGAAGTAAAAGAAAAAATAAGAACCTTAGTCGAGGTCTATTACGACGTGCAAGATGTCAGAATCAGAACCTTCAATAGGCTAAGACAGTTTGGTCGTATAGAGGGAGTTGACCCGCATCATCTGAAGAAGCTGGAGCTTGAAATCAGAGAATACATCTGGAATGAAATAAAAGACTTGCCAATAGTCGAGAAGTTTCTTAAGAACATTCGAGGAATTGGTCCGGTGCTTGCAGGTGGTCTGATAACCTTCTTTGATGTCAATAAGGCTGACAGACCTTCGGGTTTCTGGCATTATGCAGGGCTTCATGTAGTTAACGGGAGGGCTCCGAAAAGGAAGCGTGGGGAAAAGCTTGACTATAATCCTAGGGCGAAAGTGCTGTGCTGGAAGCTTGGACGTAGCTTTCTAATGTTTAAAACGCCTTTCTATTCAGAAATTTATGAAAAGGCTAGGCAAGAAGAAACTGCTAAGCTGAGAAATCCAATTAAGAATCCAGAGAATTGCCCTCATTACAAGGAGTGCCTAAAATTACTCAAGGGAAAAGCTGAAAGAACAGGTAAGCCAATGAAGAAACCGCCATGTAGACTGCATATTCATTTGAGGGCTATGCGAAAGATGGTTAAGCGGTTCCTATGCGATTTCTGGGTTGTATGGCGTAGGCTTGAAGGCTTGCCTGTAACTGAGCCTTATCCAGTAGCAAAACTTAAACATCACGACATAAAATCTCCTTATGTAGAATCAGCCACGGAAGATAAGGAAACCAGTAAAAGCTAGCGAGCCAGACGAAGCTAGCAAACCAGAGAAAGAAAGCGAAAAGCTATAACGCCAAAGAAGCCCATTGTAGAAAAGCGAGCCAACGGATGTTAGGAAACCAAGGTATCTAAGCAAGCCAGACTGCATTAGTAACCAAAGATTTGTAAGCGAGCCAAGATAATAAAAGGCAACCAATTAGCATTAGCGAAAACCAAATATATAAAGCAAACCAGGCAAATTTAGTAAGCCACATCAAGTCAGTAACCCAGGTTATACAAGCGAGTAAGCCAAGAGGCAACTAGAAAATCATATGGAAAAAGCGAATCAGCCAAAAGTCCAGAGAACTCCAATCTGCTTCAGCGAGCCACATTAAATCAGGAACCCACGATATATAAGCGGAGAACAGCCATTCCATAAAAGAAAACCATTAAATTCTAGCGATAGCCATTTAACTTAAGGAAACCAGCATACTTTAGCGAGCCACACAGAAAAAGAAAACCATATTAATTTAGCAAGCCATTAGAAGATAGAAAAACCAAGGTAAGACAGCGAAGCCAATAAATACCAGACTCCCATATAGAAAAAGCGAGCCATAAGACACTAGAAGACCATTCAAATAAAGCGATTAACATCTCCCTCTTTTTTAGCTTAAAGCGTAAGCTTTTTTAAGCTTTATGTTTACACTAATTACCGTGATTGAAATGAGCGAAAAAGACTCAGTAGTCATAAGAGTCAACGTAAAATTGTTAGAGGAATATCGGAAATATAAGCCGGAAACTAAGGGATTAACATATACTGCCTTGGTTGACATGATTATCAGAGAGCGGCTAGCTGAACTTTCTAGTAGATGGAAACCACCTAAGCTTGAAGTGGGTGAAAAAGTTGAAGCTTGAGGAATTAAGTAGTGTCAAAGAGGATGTTGCTGCAAAACTTGGCGAAATTGGAGTTTCTAGCGTTGAGTCCCTGATTGTTAAAGGATTCAGCGAAGTTAAAGCTTTGCTCCCAGAGATTTCCGAGAAGGACCTTAGAAACATTTTCATGGAGGCTTGGAGAAAGAAGGGGTTCTGGCTAATGACTGCAAAGGAGCTTGCTGAGCGAGAGGAAGAGAGACTGGTATTCTCAACAGGATGCGAAGCGTTAGACGAGATATTGGGAGGGGGAATATACTCGTGGAGCATTACAGAGTTTGCTGGGGAGTATGGAGTTGGAAAGTCGCAAATCTTGATGACCACAATGATTGAAGCTTTAAATGCGAATAAAAACTACTGTGCAGTTTACTTAGATACTGAAAATACTTGTAGAGATGCTAGATTAAAAGAAATATGTCAAGCAAGGGGTTATGACTTGGAAATTCTAAATCGCGTGATATATATTCCAACAGTTGAAACCAGCATTTTCTTTGAAATCGTTGATAGGCTTCCAATGACTATTGAATCAAGAAATGTGAAATTAATCTGTTCTGACAGCTTGATTGCACCCCTAAGAGCAGAGTATGTAGGTAGAGAAACATTAGCGGAGAGACAACAAATCTTAAACAGCATACTCCGAAAGTTGCTCAGTATGGCTAGAGTATATAACTTAGCTGTTGCAGTAGCCAACCAAGTTGTAGCTGTTCCACAGCAAACTTACGTTTACACGCCTTTCGGTCAGAAGCTCCCAGTAGGAGGACATATAATGGCACATAATACTGACCCCAGAGTGTGGATTAGAAAAGGTGAGGGAACAAAACGGATAGCCAGAATTTTCGATAGTTCATGGCTTCCAGAACGCGAATGCGTATTCAAAATTTCAGAGAAGGGAATAGAGGATGTATAAGCCTAAAGGATTTTGCTGGACTGAGTCCAGCACCAATTTTTTGGGTGATAATTATGGAACTTGAAGAAGAAAATGAGGTAGTTAATGCACTAAGAAAATCAAAAGAAAAAGTTAGTGCTATATATCCGGTTGTCATTGACAAGTCCACAGGCGAGATTGTTGATGGTAGGCATAGGAAGAAGGCTGACCCAACTTGGCCAGAGACACAAGTTGAATTTAAGGACGAAATTGAGAAGATAGTCTTCAGAATTCATGCAAATATTGCTAGAAGAAAAGTCAGCAAAAGGGAGAGAGCTTTTGAGTTTTCTAGACTTGCATTAGCATTGGAAAGAAAAGGGGTTCCGACTGAACAGATTTGTCAGAAAATTGTTGAGCTGGTTCCATGGTTTGATGAGTCCTATATTATGAAGCTTTTACCTAGTAAGTATAAACAAAGAAAGAAGAGAAAGGCTGCGGTTAGGGCTGTATACGCAAGGAAGAGAAAGAAAGCTAAAAGTGAAGTGATAAAAGAGAAAAAAGTCAAAGAAAAAATCTACTCGTGCCCAGTATGTGGTGCTAGGCTAATTCTTAAAGGTGATTTGTTATGGCCAGCACAGAGCTAGATGAAAAGTCAAAGAAGATTCTGGAGTTTCTCAGAAAAGCGAACAAGCCACTAACATTAGATGAAATTGTCGCTGGAGTAAACATGGAGCGTAAAGAAGTTGTTAGAATTATGCTTCCTTTGACTAAACAAGGAATCATTAAAACTTTCATCAGAGAAGAACAAGGCGAAACAAAGGCGGTTTATGTAGTTCTGTGATGGGTGATTTAATGCCAAGACGAAGAAACGTTGAGATAAGAGAAAAAATCATAGAGGCGTTAAAAAGTAATGGAGGAGAGCTGTCAACTCTAGAGGTTGCCGAAAAGGTCGGTATCCCAAGAAACAAAGCATCATATTACCTTCAGGCTTTAGCTGCTGAAGGGGTTGTAGAGCGTAGATTTAAGGGTAAAGCGATTCTAGTGTGGAGGTTGAAAGAGAATGTTTGATTGGATAAAGAGGCAGATTGTCAAGCGATGGGAAAAAGAGCTGAAAGCAAATATTGACGGAATGCGGAAGATGGCTCAAGGATATAGAGAGCAAGGCGGATTCAAGGAAATAGCCGAAATGATAAAGAAAGCTGGAGAAGAATTCTCCAAGCTCTTCCCAGAGGAGCTACTCAAAGAAGGACGTGAGCTAGAGCTTCAATTCGCAGACGTATGTGAAAGGCTAGCAGATGTATACGAGAAACTATTCAATATAATTCATGAGATTCTAGAGAAGCTTTAAACAAAAAATTCCCCTATATTTTTCTGTTTGGGTGATTTCCATAATGTCTGGATTACTTAAGCGTAAAAAAAGAAAACTGGTTACGGCTCCCTGTGGACATGTAGGTCGCATCATCTGGAGAAGCGAAGATGGCAAAACTTTAGCCATTAAGTGCTTATCAAGGCATACAAGAGAAGTTAAAAAGTTCGGCAAGATAGAAACCATTCACTATAATCCAGTTTTTCTAGTAAAGGCTGAGGATGAAGAATATGGCTGAGCCACGGATTCTCGTTAGCGAAACTGAATGGAGAAGAGAGATAGGAAAGATTGGAGCGGTTGTAAGGGAGCGAAAAAAGGCTGAGAGGGAGTGGGGTAGATATGCCAGCCTTTGGAGATGGCGAAGACGGCGAGAAGATTATGAAAGGCTTGTTGCTGCAATAAGGCGTAGATGGGAATTAATTAGAGAGGAACGAGCGTTAAGGAGAATTTTGGCAAGGAAAGTAAGATGGCCCTATTGGCGTGTTGGCGTTGCTTATATGTTTAGAAAAGAAACTAAGATTCCGCCTTACATTTTCTACGCCGAGTTTCGCAAGACTGTCTATACTAGGCATCCTGAAAAGTATGCTGAGTATGACCCTAGAACCCACGAGTGGGTTAGCCCTAAGCCTTGGCTTGAAGAAGAACTCAGAGAGATAATGTTTGCTTCAAGCGTTATCAGTAGAGTTAGAAGGGATGGAACTATTGCTCACGGAGAGTGGATTGATGCTCTTTCAAAAATCAAAGTTTTTCCATTCCCCGACTTTGAATGTTCCGCTATAGATGAAAAAGAGGTTGAAGCTCCCCTAGATGAACAGCAATACTACGTTAGAATTCAGAAGTCTCAAAAGGAAGTCTATGAGTATCACACAAAGGACGTTGAAGAGTGGCTTAGAGCATATAGGCGTTGGCTAGCTACAATGCACGAGGCGGGAGTAATAAGGTATCCAGAGGCTTATAGGCGGAAGATAAGGCAGACAAGCATAGATGAGTTCGTTGAATGGTATGAAAAACTTAAAGAGGCAAGGAGGAAGAAGCGTGAGGGTAAACGTTGATATTGATTCAAAGAATCAATTTCTATTGCTCAAGGTGTATTTTTGGATGGCTCAGTTTTGCAAGTATCTCGAAGCTTTTGAAACTACAAATGGATACCACGTAATAGGATACGGGTTTCCAGACATGACAAAAGAGGAGTTCTATGAGTTCAGGCGATTTCTAGGAGATGATGAAATAAGAGTATGGCTAGATGAAACTCTGCACGGTAAACCTGAGCAAGTTTTATTCAGTAGAAGAGTCCATATGGAAGACAGAAAACCTAGAATAAGGCATAGATTGTGGTCAATGCTTTGGAAACCCTTCTGGGCAAAGTTGCCAGCTAGAAAACCATATATTCGTTAGCTTCCATTTTATTTTTGTATGCCAAAGAGAAGGACGTTAAAGCCGCCAAGCGAAATAGTTGAAAGATGGATTAGAGGCTGGCTTTTTCATTACAGAGTTAAGGTTCCGAGAGCTAGAATGCCAAAGGAAATTATTGAGGCTATAGAGAAAGAAGTTGAAAAGGGTGGCTAAATTGGGTGAAGTAAACATTATTGAGTTGAAACCAGCTCTTGATAGTTTGGTTAGAATGCAAGTTGACTCTTTAAGGTTAGGATTGGCTATTGTTTTTTACATAGCTAATTTTTTGGATTATTACACTACGAAAGAGGGATTAGAAGTCGGCTTGAAAGAGGGAAATCCGGTTGCCAGAGCCATCATGAAAATGGGTTGGAAGAAATACCAAGCAATTAAGTTGCTTCCGACAGCTCTTTACGCGTATTACGCCATGACGAGTGAAGACCCATATTATATATGGGCTGTTTCGCTAGCGATAGGTGCCGGAATGTTTATTTTTGCAGCGGTTCAGAATACCATGTTAATTGTTGGCAGAAAAATGGCTACAGCGTCAGAAATCTCTTATAGCAGTTAACATAGTGATATTTTGTGATGGCTTTTTCGTAGGCTTTTATTCCCTTTTCTCTTATTTCTTCTGGATGGTCTAATGCATAGATTATTGCCTCTGCGAAATCCTCTGGGTTAAATACGTGTTCTTTAATGTTCATTATGCCCAGATAGTTTTCCCATGCTACATGGTCGTAGGGAACTAGCCATCCGCATTTTTCGTCTACATGCTCATTCATTGGCTCTGCGTCAACAACTATTGGGGCTTTTTGGCATAGCATGGCTTCAACAATCGGCATTCCAAACCCTTCAGATAAGGACGGGTGTAAATATAAGTCGCAGGCATGAAGGTTGGCGACTACCATTTCTTTTGTCATCTGTCCAAAGTCGCCGTCTATGACAACAATATCATCAACGCCCAGCTTTTTTGCAGTTTGATAGTGCATATCTACGAACCGAGGAAGAACATCAAGATGTAGAATAATGTCTTTTCTGTGCTTTTTGACTATCTGCATAGCTTTAAGTAAGGGTTCAATTCCTTTTCTTCTGATGCCGCTTGAAAGATAATATAGTAGCGTTTTTCCTTTAAACCTTTCAACTATGCTTCTAACAAGAGGTGCATTAAAAGAGTAAGTTTCTGGATTAAAACCGTGTGGAATAACTGTTTTAACTTTAACTCCTATTTCTTCCAAGCATTTTTTGGAAAAATTCGAGGGGGTAACAACTCTTCCGCTTAGATAGTTTTTATGAAGCTCTGAAATAAATGGGTAACCTTCGACAACACCATAATACCATGCTTTCTTGCTCATCAAAGGAGACGCATAGTAAGCGAATAGTGTTGTTGCGTTTGGAGCAACGGTCATTGGAAATATGAAAATGTCCCATGTTCCAAAGCCTAGCGATGGATTAAACTGTATGTTTGGAACGAAAACTTTAGACCAAGGGTCAACTCTAACATTGAGTGAGGACCTAACCTTTTTGAGGGCATCAGCTATTGTGAAGCCTACTTCGCGGAAGCTTACTCCTTCCCGTTCTGGCGGAACTATTATCTGAACGTTCATCCGTAGTCCACTTTAAGCTCTATAATTATTAGCTTACACTCTTTACAGCAATATGCTTCTCCGTAATATGGAGCGGGATTAATAGGTTTTAGTTGCTTACCGCATTTAGGACATTTCATTATTTAAAGTCTCCAGCCCAGATAAAGCACCATCCAGCTCTTCTTGCAGCTTGTCGGTCAGCTTCAGTATCGCCTACATAGATGCACAGATGGTCTCCTTTGATGTTTTTTAGAGCTTCGTGTTTTGGCAGACCTTTAGGGTTGCCGTTTGGAAATTCATGTTGTAGATTATGTTGGACTATTTTTCCATAGTTGCCTACTATCAGAATGTTAACGCCAAACTTTTTCAATTTTCTCAAGCGTTCTATTGGAATTGGCCCGTTACTTATTTCTAGAGTTCCATCAACATCAAAGACAAGAAACACCATTCTTATTGCCTCCAGAGGATGGCCATGCCTTCGGGATGTGCAAGATTTATAGCAGTCCATTCAGGGTTTTCTTTAATGAATCTTTCTATGGCTCTAACTGGTCCGCCAGTTCTATACATTTCGTTCTTGATTCTATTCCTTGAAGGAAAAGTATCATGTATTAAAATAAGGGCATTGTCTGAAAGGTTTTTGGACCATGTTGTTAGTTCAGCGTAAACATGCTCATAAGTGTGATGGCTGTCAAGATATAGAAGGTCTATTGGTTCATTAATCCATTCTTTTCCCAGTTGGATTGAGTCCATCATTATAAAAATCCAATTTTTGGTTAATCCAAGCTCTCTTAATCTTTTTCTTGTTTCTGGATAATCTTTAACGTCACAGGTGTAAACTTTGAAGCCTCCTATTTTTGCACTTTCAAGGAAAATGCGTGTGCTATTCCCCCTATGCAAACCAGTTTCTAAAACCGCCTTGGCTTTAATTATTAATGGCAGGGTGAACAACAGATAATAGAACTCGTCATAATTTTCAGGGTATCTTGGTATGTCTATTGTCATGGCGGTAGCCTCGAATCAATTGCTATAAAAACTTCAAAGCCTTTTGGATGTGTTATGTCGTGCCAGAGGTTATGGTCGGCAGTTACTATCAGCAAGTCATAATCTTCTTCTAAAAGCAATTTAAGGTTTCTATCGGCAAGTTCAAGAGCTTTTATTCTTCTCTCTAGCCATTCGGGTGAGCCGCTTTTAACTTGCTTTAAACCTTCTAGGAAGGGAGGATGAGTTTCCATAACGTGGAAGTAGGCTAGGTAGTTCTCGCCTTTTGGTCTTCTTTTAAAATCTTCAATCATTTCTCTGGTGTTGAATCTTTCATGCCATTTTTTCAGTTTTGGCATCAAGTTCGAAAGGTATGGTTTGAGAAGCCACCAGACCCAGCCGTTTGGGATGTAAAGGTATTTTTCTTTAAAGTTGTTAATGAAAAACGGGCTTCGTTTGAGGTATTTTTTAGGAATTGTATTGTGTGGACAGCTTGGAGCAATTTTGCAGATTGGAGTATAGCCTGTTAAAAGGGCTGGAACCGATGCGACCGTTGTGCATCCATAACTGTATGCTGGATGTGGATTTAAGCTATCTATTGTTGGAGTATTACATTCTTGAAGAAACTCGTAGTCCATGCATTCTAAGACATAAAAAATAACCTTCACGGTTTTGCCCCTCCAAATCGCCTTTTATACTCTTCACTCTCCATCAATATTTTAGGAAGTTCCTCCTTCTTTATTCTTCCCTTTACTATATGGTCAACATATGTTCTTAGACCTTGCTCATCTGGGGGTCTTTTTAGGATTTCAACGTAGCATCTGATGACATAGTGTTCGATTTCGCTTATGTTGTATTTTTGTCTGTATTCCTCGCTTGACATAAGTATTGGTATTAGTTCTTCTCGTTTTATTTTTCCTGAAAGTATTGCTTTTGTGTAGAATCTTCTTCCTTGTTCATCTGGCTCTCTGCCCAAAACTTCGCGGTAGCATTTTATAACGTAATATTCGACTTCTTGTTCAGGAGTGAGCTTTGGTGGATTTTTAATTTTATGAAGTATTTCGGGGGTTAGCTCGTCTTTGTGCATACTGAAATACCAAAGTGCCATTTGCCGATATTCTACGCCCCAGTCGGTTCTCGGCATTTCTAGACATTTTATTAGGAAGTCTTTTAGCAATGGGTTAACCTTGCCTTTTTTTAGGTATGCTTCGTATTCTGGCCAATTTCGTATTCCCAAAGCGTTACAGATTGCTTTAAGCTCAACCCATTCTGGAACGCGGTCACCTAAATTGTTGCCTCCTCCTCCACAGAACACGTTTCTAGCTGAGTTTCTCCATATTTGCCATGTGCTTTTAACATGCTCATAATATAGGTGTCTTGGCAGGTAGACGGGGTTCCAAGGATGAACTGGACAGAACCATGTTTCATGAACGGTTTTTGAGAACCCTATTCCTTCATAGTGAAGTTGGTCACAGCATATTTTGAAGATTAGCAGTTTATAATAGTTTGATTCTCTGAACCCCATGGGTATTTCTTTGAGGCGGTCTATCTCATCCATCCATTCATGAACTTCAAATTTTTCTCTGCACCGTATTCCTAGCTGGTTGTATCCTTTAGCAGCGTATTCCGCTATTATTTTCCTAATGTTTTTTCTGAATTCCTCACAAAAGTATTCGTCTGTGTCGCTTACGCACATCCAGGCTGGCTTTCCTTGTTGCTTCATTATTTCTTTTGCTTTGTTGAGATATATGTTTCTGAATTCAGGTATGTTATCGTTAAATGGTTCTTCAAGCAAGATTACATTCTTATATTTTAATAATTCAGACTTTTGCTCTTCAGTAAAGGGTCTCTGCTTTTCGCAGACTATTATGCAGTAGTCCACGTAAGGAGCCATTTCCTTTACACATCGCTTTGTTCCTTCGAATTGTTCGTTATAGGTTATTTGGCCATAAAATAACAGGAAGTCCGACATTTTAGAACCCATATTTTTTAAATTTTTGGATTGTTTCTTTTATGCCTTTCTCAAATGTATAGCGTGGCTCCCAACCAAAATCTGAAGGGACCATGCTCTGCATTTTGATTTCTTTTATGGGTTTTTCTCTTTCAACGTATCGTGGCTTAAGGTGTCTGAAGTTACCAACTCTTAAAATGGTTTTTACCACCTCTTCTTGATTAAAAACGTCATGAGTTGCCACATTAAATACGCCAGTATAGTCGCCGTTCATTAAATGAATTAGTGCATCTACTAAATCTTCAATATATATGTATTGTCGCACGGTCTTCTCGCCCTTGAAAATTATGGGGTCTTGATGTCTAAGGCATTGACGAATCGTATTGGGAATTATCCGAGGCGATAAATCGTATCCGTAAACATTACAGCTTCTCGGTATCACAATATTCATTTCATAAGTCTTCATGTATGATTGGGCAATAAGGTCTGCACAAGCCTTACTTGTTTCATAGACCCCGCCAGCTACAATAGGGTCTTCTGGATTTGCAGCTAATCTCTCTCCATAAATTTTATCAGTTGATTGAATCAGAACTTTGTCAACTTCAGCTTGTCTACAAGCTTCCAGAACATTCAGAGTGCCCATAACATTAATTTCATAAGTGTTTATTGGGTCTTTTAGAGCTTTTTTAACTATTGCCTGAGCGGCAAAGTGATAGACTTGCTCAACTTCATACTGAACAAGCACTCTAGTTAAAAGTTTTAAGTTAAGTATATCGCCTCTGACTCTGATGGTTTTAGGAAAGAATTCTTTAAGCCAATTTAGCCATGGACCAGTTCTGCAGTCCCTAACTAAGATGATTATGGTATTATTTTTATCCTTAGACAGTCGATGTGCTAAGTGGCTTCCAATAAATCCTGTCGCTCCAGTAATTAGCACATTAGTCAAGATTACCCCTCATATTATAAGATTTGAAAAGATTTTAAAGCATTTTTCCTCAGCTATAGTAATTTCAGCTCATTTTTTCTAATCTTCGATAAAAGGCGTTTCTTTCTTCCTTTATTTTTCCCCCGCTAGCTATCCATCGTTGCTTATGAAGAATCTTAAAGTCCGTATGGCATATTCGCTCCTCGGGAATTCCCCTTACAACTTCATGAACTCTGCCTTCCCACCTACCTTTACTCCTTCTGAATAACCGTATTTTCCCTTTTTCAACAGTTCCGGTAATACTATTTATTAAAGTAAATCCATAGGCGTCAAACCTATCCGTTTTTACCATATTTCTCAAATTCAGCAGGAGCTCCATCTCGGGTTCTTCATCAACATCTAACCAGAAAACCCAATCAATTTCAGGTGCTACAAACTTCATGGTGTTATTCCTCAATTTTGAGAAGTCATCTTCCCAGCCTATATAGAAGCATCTTGCACCTCTCTTGGCGAATTCATCCCAAGTGCTATCTTTTGTGCGGGTGTCGACACCTACAACAATATCGTCAAAGAACCCTCGAATTTTGCTCATAAATTCATCAACGTAGGGTGCTTCATCCTTAGCGATTACGCATAGGGCTACCTTAACGTCTCTCCATTCCTTCTTGAATAGTAGGCTACTGGTAACTCCGTGAACTTCATAGTTGATGAATCTAGCGTTAAAGTTGAGTAGAAAAACTATTCCTCCAGCAATCACATAAATTAAACGTCTACCTTCAAATGAGAAGGGGTTAAATTCGTCAGGTATGCTTAGTATTATAACCAAGTATTTTGGGGTAGATGTTACACTTTCGACTTTAGGGTGTAACTTATAGCTTATTTTATCGAGGTTCTGATTTAGAACCCTATTAACGTAGCCTGCATCTAGATGGTTTAATTTCTCAAAAATCAACTCTATAATTATATTTCCCATGTTTCCCACAGCGGCGTTTCTTTACTTGGGAATACCTGAACCAACCTTTTCAATTTCAGTTTTTGTCTTACTGGGTGGTTTGGTATTATATCACAATAGAGTTTTTTATACCCTAAGCCTTTCAAAAACTCGACTGAAACTTTAATTATATCTTCATAATCTTCTTCATCTCCGACAGGACAAAATATTGGACCATCAAACCCTTCCACTTCAAGCACCAGCAGAAGCCCCTTTGTTATGTTTTGCTTTGTAATCTTGAAGTATTTAATCTTTTGTTTAAGGTGATTCGCGTGCATAGCATGGCCTATGCATAAAAACTCTCGGTATGGTGAAGGAAAAGGCGTCCACATACCATGCTTGTCCCCAATTTTGTGTATGCACTCGGCGAGTAGGTAGTATGTTTTTAGGTCGTTCTTATCGCTGAAGTTTACGGTCTTAATTGTGTAGCCTTTTATTTCTCGACTCATGGATTTTCACCGCTAGCTCTATATATTTCTCCATCTGTTTATTAAATCTGGCTATTCCGTATTTTTTTGCTTCGGTTCTCAGCCTTAACTGGCTAAATTTTGAGTAATTGAAGTTTTCAACCGTTTTTCTTAGGTTTCTAAGGTAAGGCGGCTTGATTCTTACTCCTAGCTCCGGGCTATTAACTGTTTCCTTGAAACCGCCTTCATCAACAACTATGACGGGTGTTCCACATGCGAAGGCCTGAATTGGAACAAGGCCGAAGTCTTCATAATAGCCTGTTTGTATAACTGCTTTTGCGTTCGCCATAAGTTTAACCAGTTCTCGTCTTTTAACTCCTCCTAAAACTTGAATATTGGGCGAGTCCCTAGC
>Ga0190308_1000092_pt1 | contig 29527 bp, 22 predicted proteins | sample 48700756_MG_FD_165050 | JGI IMG/M metagenome (GOLD analysis project Ga0190308, IMG submission 165050) | Hydrothermal vent sediment bacterial communities from Southern Trench, Guaymas Basin, Mexico - 4870-07-5-6_MG | ecosystem: Environmental > Aquatic > Marine > Hydrothermal vents > Sediment ...
CATGATTAAGCTTTCTAATGAGGATATAGAAGATAACAATTGGTTTGCAATAGCGACCTATGAGTACGCTATCTCTAATAATATGGATCCGCCGCACCTGATTATAAGAAAGTAGCATTTTCTCTTATTTTTTTCTTGTGCCTAAAAATTGAGAGTCGCATGAAGGAATATTAAGTCTTTCTCCACTAGTAAAATTGAGTGGAGAGCAATTGAATTCTGTCGCTCGTAAAATATTTTCTGGGAAAAGATTTATGAAGAACCATAAATAGAGCTTTTAAATTTAAATTATTTTGAAATAAGTTGGTAAATGTAAAATATTGATAATTTTTGTGTTATTAATTTCTATCTATTATTAACGAGGGTGATTTGTGTGAAAATTAATAGGAAGCTTCTAATTGGGGTCTCCATAATACTTTTAGTGATAATAGTAATTCCTCCTCTGCTATCTCACTTCAAGCTATTTCAGGGAGGACCTCCAGGACCTCCTGGAGGTGAGAAACCATCTAACCAGATTCCTTGGCCCTTTAATGATACTAGACTTGATAGGAGAGCTAATATTTCCCTGCCCATAAATGTGAGTGATCTACCTAATGACCCGCATTTAGGGCCGATTACTACTTGGGGTTTTCATGGTGGGAATCATCCTGAGGGTTTTGATCACACGGGGTTTGCTTTTGATAAGAAAGCTCCAATTTATGCTCCTGATTGGGGGATTGTTGCGAAGGTGGAGTATCGTCACGAGAATGATATCAAGGTTATGATTTTCCATAATTACAGTATTGTTTCTTGGTTTGATCATTTTGGAGAGATCTATATTGAGATTGGGGATGTCGTGGAGAAGGGGGAGTTGATTGGTTACCCTACTTACTTTTCTTTTGAAGGGGGTGGTTGGTACGCTATTGATTGGGGGTTAATCGATTTCAATAATGATACTGGCCCCTTATTCACAGATTACAAGGATTATAAGAACGGAAGCTTTGTCCCACCCTATGATTACATCAGTGAAAAAGAAAGAGAAGAGATATTAACGAAATTTAATGAAACCATGCTGCAACCATTCTTGAACGGGGAATTCGTACCATCTATGAGTAAAGCAGAACATGACCTCGTTAACCCTGTATTCCCCCCAAGAACTAGTGAGGATGATATAGCGGGCGTATGGGTGTACGATGGTTACTGGCAGCAAGGTGGTCAACCTGAAATGCTAGTGTTTATTCATAAGGTCTCCTCGTACTTTGGTGAAGTACATCATGCAGTTTGCGCTGACTTTAAAGATGTATGGTATTTCGATACGTGGGAGGCATCATATGAGGTTGATACTAGCGTAGAGCCTCATAGAGTAAAGATAGATTTCTATTATGGAGGACCAAATAATGTAGAGACGCTGTACGGTATCTATCGAATAGATAATTCTGGACCGCGCCTAAAACTAATAATTGAATTTAGCACTGATACGTATCCAAATAGTTTCACTGATAATGCTGCAGTATACCTAATTAGAACCAGATTACACCCCTTATTCGACGTGAAATTCCCAGGGTACTTCTCTGCAAATGAACTTGCGCACAGCAATGTAAACAATCAGGAACATGAGTATAGATCTATATTATTAGTTATGCTAAAAAGAGAGATGATTGCAAAGCATTTTAGATATGGGTTCTTGAAGAAAGCACTAGAGTTCCTCTAAGACGCAGAAAAAATTTAGACTTTTTGTAATTAGCTATCCAAAACTATTTTTATTTTTTAAGATTAATTATCGAAATCTCTACTTATTGTGGATACTTTAATATTTCCAGTAATTGATTTAAAATATTGGTTCGAGCATTTTTTTGGTACTTTAAGTACAAAGTATTTCTGGTGGCTCTTTTGAGAAAAGAGATCCGGGCACTATTGCTGTCAGTAATAATTTTTCTTCTTACTATAGTTATATCCTTTATCCTAAGGTATTTCTTAAACTTAGAAATCACTCTGAATGGATTCATTTATCTATTAATTAGCACTACTGTTATTTACTTAGTGACTGGTACATATATAACTGAGCTAACATGGGGCAAGTTAAAAATAAAGTTCAAAGAAATTTATGAAAGCGAGGTTAACGTGGGGGATTTTCCAGTAGAACGATTCTTGATACCAGCTAGTGTAAACAAAGCGAAAGCGAGTATTAGTACACTTATAAAATATCTTTATGATCAAGTATATAAACGTGAACAAAAAACAAAGCCAGAGGATAAGCAGCGTGAAGCAGAGCAACATGATTCTAAGATGCTTAGAATGATTTACCCAGTAAAGGAAATGGAAGTCCAGTAATATCCGCCAGGAATATTTATGGAATTCCTAAAAGAACTTTTAAAAAGAAATATTATCCAGTATGTAGTTTTTTATATCCAAGTCTGAGAAATTTGAGGGATTGATCTCAGCTAGTAAATTATATGGTTTACTGCTTGAGCATGTAGAAAGACCTGGGAAAGAATCAATGCACAGCGAGAATTATCAAGCCCCCGAAGTACTTAAATTAATAAGGAATTGGGAAATCGAGGACATACCATTTATTGTTACGGAGCGGGTCCATAAGGACGCTACCATTAGGAAGGCGCTAGATATAATGTATGAGAGAAATCTAGATGCATTAGGAGTAACGAATATAGAGGGGAAATTTGAGGGCATAATCAGAAGAGAAGATTTAATGCTAGTTTTCGTTAAGAAAATAGCTGAAGAAGTATAGAGCCGATGAAGTATTAATTAGACCCAGAGTAGATTAAATACTTAAATAATTCAAGCATATTCCGCAAAATCGCAAATAACAATCATAAATTACGATAATCCCCAAAAGAAGCAGATTACTTAACTAATTACATTAATTAGATCGAATAAGAATAAGTTAAAGGCGTTGAAGTTGTGTTTTAAGCGTTTGATTCGTGAACTGAGAGAGAAATCAACCGACTTATTCAACTTATTAACGCATGTTAAGTCAGAAGATGATGTTCTAAATGTTCTTTCTTCCATTCTTAATTGTGAAAAGGATGTTAAGTTCGATGGATTTCCAGCTTTAATCATTGATCTTTTATGTGGTGATCTAGGCATTGAAGTTGAATTCAATAAGCAACCACACATGGGGATCCATCAAGCTATAGCTTATAAGGTTTATCTTGGCTTGAAACCAGTTCTTATTCATGTTATTGATTACTATACATTAGAATTCAAAAATGCGTTTGAGAAATTATTAAATTCGTTGAAGTTTCTAAATATAAAAGGAATCATAATCGGTATATACAACGGTGAAATTATTGTCATCAAATAATTCAAAAGTTATATCATTTATTTCGGCTTCAGGAGGCGTTGGTAAAACAAAATTAGCTTTAATTCTTGCTTATTACCTTAAGAAAGGTTTGAAAAAGAATGTTCTCTTTATAGATCTGGATCCTACAGCTGGTGCTTCTTTTAGTGTTTTTGATGATGAGGAATTAGAAAGTTACATAGATACAAATAGATCTTTCTCCGCCATGATCCGGCACTTTAATGAAGGAAGAAACATTGATTACGATAAATATAAGATCACAGCTAAAATTAGTGACACTTATATAGATTTTATCATACCGGGAGATGATTTAGTTGATGTTATAGAGGATTTCTGGAAGAAAGGTTCAGCGGGTCCCACATTTTCAGAAAAGTTAAGAGAAATTATTCCATTTAGTAGATATGACTATATAATTATTGATACAGCACCATTCTTTGATCCAAGATACACCACGCTTAGTGTTTACTTAAGTGATTACCAAGTTATTCCAGTTACACCAAGTATCGTTGATATAAGAAGAAATATAATGATGCTAAACAAGATTAAGGATGATGTTAAAATGGCAATAAAGTTTAAAGGATTAAATCTTGATCTCAGGAAATTCATGAAGGAGAGATATCTAGTTATTCTAAACAAAATACCTACAAGGCCAAATCAAGCTGAGTTCATATTTTTTAAGCACTACATTTACTCTGAGTCTATAAATAATCTAAGCAATATAACTAGGCGAAGAGTAGATAAACTTAAAGAGTACATGGATAAATTAAGTCAAATCACCAAAATACTTAAAGCAGGAGTTAAGGCAGTAGATAGAACAATACATAGATTCCCTAAAGAAGCCAATGGAAAGGACGCAATACAAACAGCAATGAGTTTCCTCATAAAAATCTACGATGTAATCAAGATTTAATGCTATAAAAAATAACCTCAATAACTTTTTCAAAGTTATAAGATAAGCACAATCATAATCTGGACTTATGCTCAAGTATGTGTTTAATTGTGCTAATTTCTACTGCAGGAGTAGATACAGAAGTAGATAAATTTTCCTAAATTAATATTATTGCATTAATTGAGAATTTTTTAAGTAGCAAACATGAACGATAAGGATATGGTTCGGAAGTGTCTAATTGTAAAACTTAAATATATTACAAAGATATAATACTATTATATAATGCTTTGTTGTATTCTTAGTTTACTAATAATTGATATTGAAGGAGATTATTTTGACTAGCTATTCAATTGTGTCGGCGAGGATTCCTAAGGAGCTAAAAAAGGAGATTGAGAAATTGGGTATAAAGCCTTCTGAAGTGATTAGACGCGCATTATGGGCGGAGGTTAAGAGAAGGAAGTTAGAGATTATAAAGAAGAGGAAGAAGAAATTAAAGCGTGTTCTTGATAAGATTCCTGAGGAAAGAGTGGTTGAGACGGTAAGGGAGGCGAGGGAGAGTAATTGAGTTATCTCTTTGATTCTAGTTCTATTTTCATTGCTTTTAAGAGAGATAAGGAGGATCTGCTTTTAGATAATTATACTATTAACTTAGCTATATTTGAACTTGGAAACATAATTTGGAAGGAGGCTTATGTGTTTCGAAGCATGACAATTAAGGATGCTGTAGAGATACTTGATATGTTCTCAGAGATATTGAGTACAATGAGGATAATAGAGATAAAGGCTTTAAAAAAAGATATCCTTAACTTAGCTCTTGAGATGGGGTTAACTTATTATGATGCTGCTTATGCTTATGTAGCTAAGGACAAGGACTTAATTTTAGTTACAGAAGACAAGAGATTGAGGAATGCGCTATCCGAATCTGACATAAAAGTAATGAACTTAAATCAATTAAATAAAAGCAGATAAATGGAATTAATCAAGGTATTCTTTAGTAAACCCGTCCTTTTTTACCGCGATTTAATCTAAAGAAATTTTTTCACATTTTAAGAAAGTAGCTAAGATATCTAATACATCGCTCTCAGATTTAGCGGTTTGTAATAAGTTAAAGATCTTTTTCCAGCATTCTCCAATTCTTTGGTTAATTCGTTGAGTTTCTTAAAAACACCTATTGGAATTGGGAGTAAATTTTAAACTTTTTAACAATGATTTTAGATCAAGATTTAGTGTTAATTTATTCTCGAGAGCGTTTTTTATAGTACTGTTTGCATGCTTTTGATTAATGTGCTGTTCGCTAACCTATGAAATCTTTATTAGCAGTTTCTATCTAATAGGTTCTCATCAACAGGTAGAATAGCCAAATTTTTATTTGTTTTTTCGTTTCTTATACCACGTATTCATTTTGGGGACTTAAATGAGGTACGGAGCTTTATTCTTCATTATGATTCTGCTGGCTTCATCTTTCCCCTGCATGGATCGTGCGTTTGTTGTTATTAATGTCAGTAATCATCAAGCGTCTTACCCTATTAATTTATCTCCTATGAATAATGGAATGAATCCTATAGATGGTGTTCTGAAGCTTGTTGATAGGAACAAGAATAAGATCTATGATGCTTTGGAAGCTAACTTGACTAGGGATATGAACGATGAATTCGATGTAGTTGTTATATTAAAGAGTTCTGATGATCAAGTGAAAGACTGGTTGGAGCAGAGGGCTTCTAAATTAAAGATTTTTAGTCAAGCTATTCAAGGTTATTCAGCTATATTGCGTGGTGAGGACATAATTAAATTAGCTGACTTCGATTCTGTTTTATTGATTCAACCTAATATACGGCATAGAGGATTCATGCATAGAGCTGGACAGTTAATAGGTGTTCGACCATATATATGGAGGAATTATGGTTTACTTGGCTCAACTAATTTCACAATAGCGTTACTAGACACTGGTATAGATCCCACGCACCCCATGTTATCTCCTTGGGGAGGAAACGGGAACTTTAGCTGTAAAGTTGTTGCATGGTATGATGCAGTTAATGGTTTTCCTGAACCCTACGATGATAATGGGCATGGCACCGCTAATGCTGCGTTAGCGGTCGGTAAGCTGTATGATGGTGTCGTAATTAAGGGTAATAAAGTTAGCTTGAAGTTTATGGAGTATGGTTTCGTTGTAGATGGTTACTCACCAGATTTCAAGATATATTATTATGATTACATCTATGTGCCTATTCCGGGAGATGTGAACATTAGTTTATTCTGGTTAGATTATAGTATTCAATCAGAAGCGGTTCCAGAGCATCACGCATCCATAGACGAAGTCATTGTCTTTGATCCAGAGGATTCAGAAATCGGTAGGTTTAAAGCTTCAGAAAGCCCCCTGAACTTCACGTTTAATGCTCAAATGATAGGATCGTATAGAGTTGAAGTCTTATTTAATTTAACTTCGGTCGAAGATGATCCTGAGAGAATTGATGGTCCTGGCATAATCTTCTGGGGTTTCGCTTATTTCCCGGTGAAATCTGATGATGAGTTTCCTTACTTCGGTGGAGTAGCTCCAGAAGCTAAGATTGTTGGGGTGAAGGTACTTGATAGATACGCGTATGGTAACACAACGCATATATTAAATGGTATTGAGTGGGTTATTGAACATAAGATAGATTACAAGATACTTGAAGCTATAATTACTTTTGGATCCCAATACGTGGATGTTGCTGTGGAAAAAGCGGTAATGAACTTAATTAAAAACGGGATAATAACAGTTATTGCAGCTGGGAACTATGGACCCTACACTAATACGATAGCGTCTCCTGGAAGGCTTGACATGGGTATTACGGTTGGTGCCTCCAATTCCGGAATTAGGTCGCCTTTAAGGGTACCGAATTGGTCATCTAGAGGCCCATATGGTCGAATCAGTAACACCCAAATTGCGACAGGTAACACAACGAAACCTGACGTAATCGCTCCTGGAGGAGATTTTGATGAGCCTTCACTGATATGTGCTGACACTAACTATGATGACGACGTGGATGTTAACATCTATATATTGTCAACTGGTAAAGTGATTGAGAATCGTACTTCGGGAATAAGTGAATTAGTGAAAAACGATTTTAAGTTAATGAGAGGTACTTCTGTATCTGCGTCAATAGCTGGAGGGGCAATAGCCCTATTAATTCAAGCATTAACTAATGATGACTGGTTTAAATGGAACTACACTATTGATGATGTAGCTAGAGTTAAGCAATTGCTTCTCTTAACTTCTTGGGAGATAACTGGCAATGCAACAAGCATTATTAATAGAGGAATTAAAGATTACTTTGAGGGATTCGGGATGATTCAAGTAGACGCGGCTATAGATGCTGTTAAATTAAGTTACGAATTAGGTACTGAAGCCCAAGACACATTAACAACTCAAACCATAGGGAAACATGTTTGGGCTAGGAAAGTTCATTTAGAGGGGAACAAGACATATATCTTCAGACTAACTGTGTCAGGAGGATCAGACTTCGACATGTATTTATGGTCTGGTGAACATAATTCTTGGGGAGAACCAATATTGCTTGCTAAAGGGATCAGCGATAAGTTGGGGAAAGATGAGTTCTTTATCTTTAAACCAGTTAAAAGTGGGATATATTATATTACCATTAAGGCGATTACTGGTGAGGGAAGATTCGTGCTCAAAGCTTATGAAGTCACTCAAGGAGAATCTTCAGAGATTTTTCTTAGCCCTAAGGAGGGTTCTCTCTTGGAATCCATGTTCTTTAGAGTAAGAGTAAATGTGACTGTAGAGCACACATATATAATTGCAGTGCGCTTAAATATTGGTGGTCGTAACTACACCCTGCTAAAAACATGGGAGAGTGATGATGGAAGAGCAGCTATCTTTGAGGGTAATGTAACTACAAACATCTTCATTGTTAAGGGAATATTATCGATAGTAACTCCAATAGAGGTCATTAAATATAAGGTTACATGGTATGTTATACCATATCTCACACCAATGATTATTAGTACTATCATAGTTTTATCTCTATTAGGTGCTGTAAAGTATCAGAGATACATTAAGAAGAAAAAACTAGAAAAGTTGAAAGAAGTAAGTGAAAAAGCTGAAAAATTAGCTAAAGAAATACTAGAAGAACTGAAGAGAGAAGGAGCTTATTAAGAAAACATGCTCATCAGAATTATTTACCAAATCATATATTATATAATTATTGATTATTATGATCAGAATTGGTGAGAGGGAATGATTAAAGGAGCTAAAAAGCTTGAAATATTGACTGTAGCGGGAGCTCCATTATTTATATATGATTTAGAGAACTTGGAGATTGATAGAGAGGCTTTACTTGCTACGTCGGGGGATCTCTCATTAAGATCTTCTCTTTTAGTGGCTACTCTACAAGCATTAGCTGCGAGTGGAGGGAACTTACATATAGCTGAGACAGATGAAGGTAAACATCTTTTTGTTCAGAAGGATGATATTGTTGTTCATCTCTTATTGGCTAGGGATGTTGATCCATATCAGGAGAAGTATCATTATTTAGCTCATGCTGTTGCTTCAGCAGTAGTTCAATTGCATAGGGAATTAGATGTTGATCCAACAATGATGCTAGTTAACGATTACTTAGATGAAGTTGGTACAATCTTAGATATGTTCATAAGAAAGTTGGTACAGAGACTATAACTGCGCGATTGTTGTGGGTTTTTCATTTTGTTTAAATTTATCAATTTGGATACCTAACTTTATTTTCTGCTCAGCGCAACAAGATCTATTGATTATTTTTTCTCTAATCTTGTTCTTCACCTACTTTTCTTCATAATAATTATATACTGCTATGGACTCTCGTCGCTTAGATTTGCATCAATGTTGTTTTACATAAAAATTGCAATTAGAATATTGTTTAGTTAATTTTTACGCAACTTGGGATGGATCGCATGTTATCGGTTTATATGCTAAAATAAGCTTATTTTAGCACTAATGGGAGAGTGCTAAGTTTTTTATATATTTTTTCTTAATAATTATTCCCTTTTAAGCTTTTAATTATATATGTAGAATTATATGGGGTCTTTTTAATGCGCTTGTATAAGAAGGCGCCGTTAAATATAAGCATTATTCTCTTTATAGTAATGTTACTATTGGGTCCAATAATGACTGTTAATGGACTATCTTCTCATAATTCAATTATTCGTGAAGGGATCGGTATACATAGTAGTGCATTTCACGTTCTTGAAGAAAACGGATCAAAACCTCTCTACGATAATTATACAAGGGTGTTCTGGAATGTATGGAATCAATCTGAGAATTATCAATGGAGTTGGAAGGATATAAGTTGGGAATTTGGGCCATTCGCGAGATTTGATCTATATTACTACAATGGTAGCGAGATTTCTCCTGATAGATGGGTGCCTTTGGGAGAACCAATAATCGTGAATGCAACGATTCCGAAATCATTGTTTGAGGTAAATCGCTCTCTTGGTCATGTAGAAGTTCGATTTGATTTATGGACAGTTAATTTTAGTGTTCACATTAACTTGATTTATGACGCTGTTTCTGAACAGCGTTGGAGTACTTATAGTAGCATAGAGAACTATACGAAGGATACGGCGGAATATTATGATTGGGTTCTATTTTTCCTAAATGTGTCAGAGAGTAGTTATTTTGAAGATGATAAGGCATATTACATTAAATTTGTTGGCGAATTTAACACAAGTACACCTATTGGTCTGTATACTGCTTGCATGGATGTATGGGATAATGAATGGAATTATATTAATGGATGGAGTTTTTCTTCTTGGATGTCTGGTTATGAGCCTTGCAGAACATACCCAATAGGTGGTCCGCGGGAAGATGTTGAAGATTATTACTTTAGGGATTCTTTCAGGTTTATTAAGAAGGATATGAGTGGCAATCTACTACTTACAGTTGCGTGGAATCAACCATTTATATTTCAATTTAATGTATCTACTGATGTATCTTTAATTGTAGTTAGATTGGGGATTCCAGACATTACATTGCGTAGAAACGTTACTGGATGGCATAATGAAATAGTTGAACGTAAAGGTGGTTGGGTCTGGAATGAGACTACTGGCACTTATGATTGGAATGATAATGTGACGTTTTATGTTTCTGAGTGGGTGTATGGAACTTATGAGGAAAAGATTTATGTGGGTACGGAAGGATTGATTGTTAATACAACTTGTTGGGAATGGGTCTGGAATGAGACTACTGGGGAATCAGAACCTAAACTTATGAACCAGAGCATCTGGGTGCCCTATGAGGTATTTCTTGTATATAATGCCTCAACAAACACCTTTGAATCGTACTTAGGTTATTCATATATGAGGGCCGTCGATGAAAGTAACCCAGACCTAGGTAATGAAGAGAAATATGAGTTTGTCTCACTATTGAATGAAAGTGATGAGAAGTTTCAGATATATCAATTACTAAAAGAGAATTGCTCTGTAGAAGACGTATCATTCGGAAAAATTGTTAAATTTGTTGGTTATTTCACTGAAAAGATTCCTAAGACAAATAATTATTGGATAGATTACAGGGTCTATGATTCTAAAGGGAAAGAAGTGTTTGAGGATTGGGGTTGGGTGGATAGGTATGGGGGATATGAAGTTATGCATAAATTAGCTATAGAGTACCCAGTTGCAAAAGTAGAGATTAAAGGAGCGAAAGAAAAATGGTGGGTTAGGGTAGATCCAGGAGACTGGCTTATTATTCAAGCTACAATAATGGGTGGATCAGAGATAGTCAATGATATCGATGGGATTAAGATAATATTGAGATCAAGTAACTACTGGGAAAGAGAAAATGAATCCTACTGGAGTGACAGCGAGATAATGCTCACAATTGATTATCTCCAAAACAAGACTTTTTATGAGGCTTATAATCGAACTTATAAATCAGTACTAGAGTATGGTGAATACGATTTCTGGAATGAGACTACTGGAAAATGGGAGACTACAGTAGGATGGCATTGGGAAACATATATGTACAATCATTCATCTGGAGACTGGGTTAAGGGGTGGTTACCTTGGCACGGTAAGGAGACTCAGTTAAATAAAACTTATCTAATAGCAACGAATTTCACTAGATACGAGGACACATCTGGTCTCTGGATATTTGAAGCTAATGTAACGTTTACAGACATTATTCCTGAAGATAATTACTGGTTTGAAGTATACTTTACGAACTGGACATATGGTGAAGATCTTGAATCGCCATACGGAGAGCATGAGGTATTGACTTGGTTAAAACAAATGGTTTATAGTTTTGAGGATAATGCTGGAAATAGAATATATGTTGAACCACCAGAAAACACATTATATGTTACAGATAACTCAAGTAAGAGATATAAGATAGAGCTTAGACCATATATATTAATTGGAGGCAAGAAACTCTTAATTAAACCCAGGGTTTACTGGGATCCAATTACTGCTGACAACTATTATGACTTACTACGGTGGGGTTACTGGGATCCAAAGCTTGAGGCGGGCATATATTATTACCTCCTCGAAAATGGAACCAAGGTATATGTTTATCCTGGATATGCGGGGTACATATATAATTGGACTTTTCCTGACCTAGGAATTAATGTATTGAGCCCATCACAATGGATCTATTATGACTATATAACTAATACATGCTACATATTCTTGCTGAACGGTTCGATATTAACGTTTGATAGCTGGCCGACATATGAGGGGCCAGTGGACTTAAATGTCACTATTGAACTTGAATATGCTGGCTGGGCTACCATTGTTAACGGTTCATTTATCCTGAAGCTCGATGGATCGGTTCAGTGGGATTATGAAACTGGACGTGATTTCATAGTACTTGAGAATGGAACGAAGATATACCTAGAATATTGGGGTGATCCATACTGGCAATATTACTTTGAAGTTAATGGTACAATATATTTCATAGATTGGCCGATGAGGCTATATAATGGGACTTATAATGGTGAAACAGTGATAATCTATGAGAGAGATCTAAAGCGTTATTATTACACAGAGATAAATGGGGTAAAATATAATTTGCCAGCTCCCGGAATAAAAGTGGAGGATTGGTGGGAGTTAAATAGACAAGTTCCAGAAGGTAAAGTGCCCGTAGATAAATATGTTGTTTATAATGGTTCCCTCTACTTACTGATGTATGATAACTCGACGGGAAAAGATAGATTGTTCATAGAGACTGAAAACGGTACAATATATTTCATAGAGAATAGGATGGACAACATATCGAGGGGTTGGTGGACAAAAATTAAAGGTCAGGAATATTGGTTAAAGCATATAGGTGATAGGGTACCTTACGGTGATTTCGTTGGAACCTGTCAGAAACACTTTAATGTATCTGGGTATCTCGACATAGCGATTGATGGATGGGACTATATTGGATATTTTGATGGCAATAATGTTTATAATGTAACGCTAATTAATTCTACGATAATACAAGTAAATTACACTAAGTTCCTATGGATATTCAAGCTTAATTATAGTGGAAGCATCTATTATGTCAAGAATCCTTGGCCAGATTATCTCTATGGTGATAATGAAAGTAAGTATGTTTTTGAGCTATTGAATGGTTCTCAACTTGAAGTAAAAGATTTTTATGAAGTAATGGAAGCGATCAGAATTCGTGTCGGCGACAACGAGACATTCACATTTAATGGCGAAACCTATAACTTAACCACGGATGGATGGTGGTTTGATTGGTGCTACTACATAGAAATTAATGGCAGAGAGTTTATTGTAGATAAGGATAATATGTACGGATCAGGTGTATCTAGAATATTTAATGTGACTTATGAAGGAGAGACATACAATATTTCTGGAAACTTGGAATGGGTCCTAACTAAAACAAAAATCTGGGGTTACCGGTACGGTTGGCATCACGAGAAAATGCACATCGGAGTATTCATGATTACTCATGAAATAATAGTTGGTACACCTGAATGGGGTATGTGGGGCTTTAGAGCATGGACTATTGATCCCGTAACTGGAGCTCTTGATTTAGATGGTGACTTATCAACAATGGATGATAGATTCTATGTTAAGCGGGTCTATATGGGTACATACAATTATAACATAACTACTGATGGAATGTTTGTAGATATCCTCTGGGATCCGAATACAACACAGCCATATGATGAGTTAAGCATGAGTGCTTGGATGGGGATAAGCACACATTACTGGAAGTATACTTGGAATGAAACATATTACTGGTATTACGCAGAAAACATGACTATAGTCTCTAGCGATACAATGAAGATGATAAGGTCAGTAGTTCTAGATGATAAAGGTGAACCCAAACCGGGATACTGGGATATAGCAATAATGATAGAGAATCATACCTGGGAAGACATATTAGATATGGCTAAAGAAAAAGGCTGGGATTGGATTAGTGATGAATATCAATCTTGGACATGGATATGGTTTGGATTCGAGCAACGCTACCATACTAGTTGGCACGAAAATAATACTGATCAATGGACATCAATTCTCCTGAGATACGAATATGCTGGATTATACATATTCAACGATTCAAATACCAATGGGGTAATGGATTCCGACGAAATAACACATTATTTCATGCCCAATAGTGTTGATAATGTTACATTCTTGACTCCAGGAGAGGCATTCGGTAATTATAATAGTACTGGTGAAATAACAGTTCTCGGAGACGAGGAGATATCCTTTGGAATAACCTATAACGGTATTAATGGAACTACATTCCCAGCGACACATAATATCTGGTGGTGGTATGGAGGAGAATCCTTGAGCGGTAGTGATTTCAATACATTCAATACTAAACCCGTAGATGCGTCCATAGATTTCTTGATGTTCAAATTACATTTCCAAGGAAATCTTACTCAAAATGAATTAGGAAACAGGGAAGCTTATATTAAGATTGATCAATATGTTGGAGACTGGAACGTAATGTTATCGAAGGGAAGAGAAGTACTCGAGAATAGAAGCTTATCTATAAGCTACTACGTTTACTTAGAAACATCAATGCAATGGTCCGTATACTCTGAGGAAGGTACTCCACTAACAAATAATCAGGTAGCTGAAGCCTCTAGAGTGAGAATTGGAGCTGAAAATGCATTATTCGCTGAAATAGTGTTAGGTGATCAATATCTATGGACCTATAACTATACAATGCAAAACGCATCAACGCAAACAACTCCACTAGTTACCTACGAGAGCACGTATGTTGGCTATGATTCACCTACATCTGCAACAGGATGGACATTCACAAGCACAATGTATTTCCTGACTATAGGGTTCCCGAAGTGGAATGGATACGCAGTATATCAAGATCCATTGGAAATAATAAATGTGGGACAAGGAGGCGAAGAGGTACAACCAAAGGATACAGATGGTGATGGAATACCAGACCAATGGGAGATCGATCATGGACTAAACCCAAATGATCCAAGTGACGCTGAAGAGGACAGTGATGGCGATGGCTTGATTAATAGAGACGAGTACAAGTATGGTACTGACCCATGGAATCCTGACACAGATAATGATGGTATGCCTGATGGCTGGGAGGTGGACCATGACTTGGATCCAAATGACTCAAGTGACGCTGAAGAGGACAGTGATGGCGATGGCTTGATTAATAGAGACGAGTACAAGTATGGTACTGACCCATGGAATCCTGATACGGATGGTGATGGCTATACAGATAAGGAAGAAATTGATAGTGGTACGGATCCATTAGATCCAAATGATTATCCAACAGCACCTATTCCTCCTCCAGGGCCTGAAGGTGGTATTTCTAGGTATCTTTGGTTAATAATACTTGGAATAATAGTAGCCGTTGGTATCGTGGCAACAGTAATCTATATGAAGCGTCGTTAAAGCTTCTTCACTTTTTAATTATTTTTCTATTTTTATCAAGATTATTTTATATCATTGAGTTCTTATGCATGAAATTCCAATTATCTATTTTTAGTTACGGAGGATACGAGGTTATTAAAGGTATTATTGAAATCCGATATCAGAGTAATGAACTTGGATCAATTAAATAAAGGTGTTAGATAGAAGCAAAATATACGTTTTTATAACTATCTCATTTTATTATACTAGGATTTGAAATATATAGATATTCTTGGATTGGAGACATGAATAGGGACAATCTATATTTTTATGTAATTCTCTTAGCTTTATACCACAATAATACATCAAGATGCTCTGGGAGGATTAGATGGGCTGTCTGAATAGGTATAAAATAGCTAAAATATATATGTAAAGAAAATTCATAATATACGCACAGCAAAAAGAGGAGAACCGTATTTAGTAGTGTGTCAGTAGTATTATCGGTGATTATTGAATGGATGAGAAAACGGTGATGTTTTTATCTGCTTTATTGACTAGTAGAGCAATTCATGATGCTGCGGAGACCTTTAATGTATCTGTAGAAACCTTAAATGATTTAATATTAGGTGTAAAAGAGAATCCTGAAGGAGTTCTTAAAGAGATAAGAGATCTAGTGCCCGATATAGAGTTAGCTTTGATAAAGCGGGCGCTTAAGTATCCTTCGAAAATGGCTAAAGAACTAGTGTTAGAATATCCTCCTGCAATAACTTACTTGCATGAGGTTTTAACTCCAAGTAAATTGGATAAAGACATCATTGAGACAGTGATTGATTTTGATCCATTCTTGATGGCTAAGGTGCTAATCGAACTGCCGCTTGATATAGCGTTAGAGAGAATCATATCAATAAAGCACTTAAACACATTAATAGTTTTTAAGGAATTATTGAAAAAGAAGCAATCTGAAGCATTAGAGTATCGAGAAAAAGTAAAGGAATTCATCAAGCAGTATCCGGATAACCTTCAAAAGCATTTCTCCAGCATCGCTAGGAAAATAAGTACACCATACTTTAGCGCTAGGATCTTAGCAGCTATATCTCGAGAATTATATGCATCTGATCCTAAAAAAGCTAAGATAATACTTCAACAAGCCACTAGGCAAGGTGAGAGAATAAAATATCTACACGACAAAATAAGGACCCTATCAGCTATTGCTAGCGAGATAATTGAGACAATGCCTGAGCAGGCTAGAGCCATTCTAACGAAGGTTATTGAGATGGCTAATTCAATAAAAGACGAAAGTGAGCGATCAAGGGCGCTAGCAGAAATCTCTATGGAGTTGGCTAAAACCAGTTTTCTTATGTCTGAAAAAGCTTTCTATGAAGCTAATAAGTTGGTTTCGAAAATTAAAGAAAAATTTTACAGGTTACGAGCAACAGCAACGATTGCCTGTGAGGTATCTAAGATAGATCTTGCTAAATCTAGAAAAATGCTTTCGAAAGTGCTTAAATCAGTTAAAAAGATACGTGATAGGAGAAGTAAGTTCTGGATTAAAGATAAAATTGTGAAGAGTTTTGGAGAATTATCTTATATAGATCCAAGTTTAGCTCTTGAATTGATTAATGGTATCAAGGATGATGATATAAAGGTTGATATTTTAAGGGCTTTGATATCTTTCTATGAGACGTTTGATAAGTTGGATCCAGAGAAATTACTTTTGATTGCCGAGAATATTAAGTATGATTTATTTAGGTCAACGATAATTGATATTGTGGTGCGTAATATTAATGAAATAGCTAGAAGTGATCCTGAGAGAGCCGAGAAAATTTTTCTAGATGCGATAAACGTTATAAGGAAAATGGATGATGATTTATGGATCTTTGGAGCTTTAGACAAGGTGACAGATGGATTAATTAAAAATGTTCCTGAGAATGTTGATAAGATGTTTATAGAAGCATTTAAAGTCGCATTAAAAAGAAAGAATGATTACTGGAAAAATATGACTATTTCACTAATAATAAAAAAGGCGCAGAAATTAGGTAAAGTAGATCCAGAGAAAGCTATATTAACCACAGAGAAATTGAAAAAAGAGTTCTTGAAAGCTCATGTCGTCTCATCAGTAGTTGAAAGTATAAAGAATGCCCTTAAGAATGTTGATTGGGGGGTCTCAGATTTTATGAAAGATGTTGTGAGTATAGCTGGAGAAGCTATGAGTGCTTCGAGGACTTCAGAGATAATAAAGGCGCAGATATTAGCTTCCGCAGCCGAAAAATTAATGGATGAGGATCCAGAAAAGGCTAAAGATATTTTCCATGAAGCTAGTGAAATAGCCAGAAAAACTAAAGATAAATATAATAAATCCCTGCTCCTAGCACACATAGCTAATAACTTAGTTAGAGTAGATCGGGAAAGAGCAGAGGAACTGTTTTTAGAAGCTATAAAGACAGCTAATAAAATTGGAAACAAATACGATAAGTTTTTAGCTTTAGTAGAAATAGCTGGTGATCTAGCTGAGATAGCGCCCATGGAAACTCAAGCTTTGCTACTAAGAGCGCTTAAATTTGCTGGCGAAATTAGTGAGAGTGATTTAACACTGGATAAATTAGGGTCAGCAATAAATATCGCCAAGAGCATTAAAGAATTGACTGAGTTGGAGTTGGAGAAAATTGGGAATGTTTTCTCTATAGTGACATCCATAATAGAGGAGATAGAGAATATTAGGAAACCTAATCTGCAGAGGGATCGATTTCTAAGAGCTGTGACTAATAGCATTAAAAAGTTGGCTAAGGTTGACTGGAAGAGGGCTATTGAGATAGCTGAAAAACTAAGTGATGATGTTTGGAGAGACGATGTGCTAAAGGCAATTGCCATTGAATTAGCTAACGTTGATATAGATAAGGCAATTGAATTTGCCGAGAGAATAAAAAAGGATTATCGAAGGGATGAGACACTAGGAATGCTCGCTACTATCGTTGCCGAGAAAGATATGGATCGAGCCATTGAGATCATTGTTGAAAAGATGGATGATGATTACAAGAAGGTAAAGGCGTTGAAGCCACTTCTCATTAATATAGCTAAAATAGACTTAGATAAAGCAATTATGATGTCTAGAAAGATAGAAACAAATAAAGCTAGAGATGAATTGCTTAAAGCAATTGCAATAGAAGTAGCTAAAATTGATTTAAATAAAGCCTTAACTATCGTAAACATAATGTATTACTCTAGTACAAAAACAGAATTTACATTTTCGATCATGTCGAAATTAATAAACAAAGCTAAAGAACTAATCGATAAAAATCCAAATGCAATTAAGAATATTATTATAGATGCTATTGAAATAACTAAATTAATAGATGACTACTCGGACAAGGAAGAAGCGCGAAACATCATTACTAGATTTACTCTAGATTTATTTAATAAGTTGTCTCATCAAACAAAGAATTTACAAGCGAATTTATAATCCTAATAGCTCCTAATATCATATTTTTGGCTTGATATAGCTATATAATATTGATCCTATATGCATGATAATGAACTAAAACTATGAGAAGAGCGATTCTAATTTATGATTTTAACTAGGTTTTCATAATTTTGATGCTATTTTCGATAACATTATTTTTGGTAGAGCGTATAAGGTTATGTAGATTACTATTGAGGGGGTTAGCATTTCTATCACATCGATTAATGCGTGAATAGGATAGTATGATTCACTCGTTATTTCAATAGGAGCTATTAATTTGCATTGATACTTATTGGATACAAAGATTATTGTAGTGTTTATGTAGTATGATGCTGGAGGGAATCGCTTATCTACTCTTACCTTCTTATGTAATAGTAATAATTCCCAATGTGCTTTCACTCTCCATGTTCGAGGACTTTGTCTTATTCCCCAACGTATGAATTCAACTATGACTGAGCCATTACTACTACGGATGCTTATGTATGTGGTAGGAAATCCTGAAGAGCTTGTTATTGCTGTATCCTCATTACCTTTGTTTCTCAAGTAAATCCAAATCCTGATATATTGATCCTGATAAAATACTCTATCATTCAAGACCAGGCTTACATAAAGATCATCCTTAATTCTCTCTTCTTTAACATAAGGAAATAATGGGTGATTAGAGACATACAAAATGCTAAGGAGACAGATCGCTGCAACGAAGAAAGAGTACCATACATCTAATCTATTAACGAAATAAGAAATCAATTTAGGCACAAGACTGCACCTGAGGCTAATAGATAGAATCGCATACATTAATATAACTTATTATCAACGTAAATATTAAAATTTTATATAAAGCTCTCTCTTAGGCGCAATCAAGTTTCCTCTGCAATCGTCTTTAAGAAAAAACTAAGTATGACAATCCTGATAAAAAAATTTATTTTTTAGTATTTTAGATAGCATTTACCATCTAAGTTATTTCGTAATCCTGATGTTTCCAGAATGATAATAGTCGAGTAATCTGTCCTCTCTTTAGCCTTTCTGGTCTTTTCACCATTTTTGTAGCTCCTGTCGGGCAATTCAGCAAGCATGCTCCACATCCATAGCACTTCAAGTAATCCACATGCGCCTTCCCATTGATTATCTCTCTTGCATCGAACTGGCAGATATCTATACATGTGCCGCATCCCTTGCATAACTCCTCATCTACAAATGCTACTTTTTCTCCTGGATCAAATACATGCATCTTAGCGATTTTTTGCGCTAGTATTGGTATGCAAGAGTGTTTGCAGCAATTGCATATAACGAATGTCTCGAATGATCCTCCAGCTATGCAGAATGCGTAGACCATCGGAACGAGCCCTTGCTTATTTAGTTTCTTAATGAGTTTCTTTGCTTCTTCCTTGCTTATTACTTCGTAATCCTCTGGGAAAAAGCTCTTATATATTGAGGCTCCAGTCTTAATCGTGATATCTGTTTTAAGCTCACAATCGCATGCATGCGTTGCTAATCTGCATCTGCAGCTTCCCACAGCTATGAGCACTTTATCTGGTAGCTTATCGATGTACTCATTTACTTCAGTTATAGTCATCACTTTACCATGTTGTCCTAGGCTTAGCATTATTGCTGAGTTAATTAGTACTAGCGGGTAGAATAGTGCTCTACCAATCCTATTTCGATATGGTCCTTGTAGAATCAAGTAATTTAATTTCAAGTAAGGGATTTCGAATCTAGCATAAAGCATGAGCGCCATTTTTCTTAAAATGCTTTTCTCATCGGGCTTAAAATGTATTAATCCCAAAAAAATCTCCTCACACGAAGTGATGATAATCTTAGTTGTATCTAAGCTATCCCGTGTATCACTTTGATTATTTTTGATTTAAAATTATTCTAGAAACCACCAATATTCACTTAAACGGCTAAATAAATGTTTTTAGCTCTTTGATTGATTAGTCCTAGCTAAGGCAAATGTAGAACAAGTATGTTTTTAATTTGAAAAATCTCTAATGTTTCATTTAGATGACTTGTTGTTGATTCTATTGATATCACCATTATTGCTTCTTCTCAGCATGGAGGTGTCAAATCTCATTATAGATAACATCTACGCGAAAAGCAGAAATCCATAGTTTCTTAGCTGTTATCTCATAGATATTGATATCACATTAGCTGGCTTATCCATATATGGTTCTCTCCGTGTCTATACTCATGATAACCCTATGCCACTACCACGTCGTTAAACTAGAGGAACTATTCCTAGAAAGAGTCTTTGGCGAAGTTATACCTATTAGACAAAAGTAAAGTTTAGGACACATCTATCTTCAAGCAGTATTAGAGATAGAATCATTTGGGAGTGTTTAACAGTAATTTGAATTCGAAAACTTTAAAACAAATAGTGGGTGTTAATAATAGTTTTGCGTTCTTCTGGGTGATGCAAATGGAACTCGATGCATAAGAGAAATTGAATTAAAATGGCAAAATAAATGGATTTCTGCCCATGTATTTGAACCAGAAGCAGATTCTTCAAAGGAAAAGTACTTCATAATCTTTGCGTACCCAGGAGTCTCAGGTTTTCTACACATAGGTCACTTAAGATCATATACTTACCCCGACATTATAGCTAGATACAAGAGAATGAGAGGTTACAACGTCCTATTTCCTGCCGGTATTCAGCCAAGCGGGTTACCGACTATTGCTTTCTCTATGAAAGTGAAGCGCAATGACCCAGTAATAATTGAGCATTTACGAAGCCATGGCATTCCTGATAACATAATAAAGAAACTTGAGGATCCATTCTTTGCAATCGAATTCTTTAGGAAGAAGTATATGGAGATGTGGTTAAGAATGGGGTTCTCTATAGACGTCACGAGAGAAATTTGCTCTATTGATCCAGAGTACCAAAGATTTATTGAGTGGCAGTTTCACAAGCTTTACAAGAAGGGACTACTAATAAGGAAACCTCACTACATCCCTTACTGTCCCGTGCATGGACCGGTTGCCGTGGATCCATCAGAGACCGATATAGCTAGAGGGGGGAATGCAGAGATAATAAAATTCACTATAATTAAATTCAATTTTAATGAGTATATCTTGCCAGTAGCTACTATGAGGCCAGAAACATTATTTGGAGTCATTAATATCTGGATTAATCCTGAAGCAGAATACGTTATGTTAAGGGTTAATGATGAGAAATGGATCGTTAGTAAGGAGGCCGCTAGTAAAGTAAAGTACCAGAAAAATAATGTAGAGTTAACTAGAATTACTTTCAAAGGTAATGAGTTAATCGGCAAGTTCTGTCAATGCCCAGTCACAAAAAGAAAGATACCCATCCTTCCCGCTTTATTTGTTGATCCTGACGTAGGTACTGGAATTGTCATGAGCGTGCCAGCTCATGATCCCTACGATTATATTAACTTTACTAAGATTAAGAAAGAAGCTAAATGGCGTAAAATAATAGGGAATATGAAGCCAATAGTAATCATAAAAACAAATAAATACAGTGGAATCCCTGCGGAAGAGATTATTAAGGAAAAAAGCGAGAATATAGAGAAAGCAAAACAGGATTTATACCGTTTAGAGCTAACTAGAGGTAGAATGCTAGGTAATTGCGGTGAAATAAGCGGCCTTACCGTAGTTGAAGCAAGAGAAAGGATCAGAAAGATCCTAATAGAGAATGATTTAGGCGACGACTTCCTTGATTTCTCTGAGAAAGTAATATGCAGATGTGGTGCTAGAGTATACATAAAGAGGATTGAGGATCAGTGGTTCATAAGGTATAGTAACAATAAAGTAAAAGAAATGGCTCACAAATGCGCGAATAGAATGACTATTAAGCCAGATTTCTATGCAGAGAATATACATGACATAATTAATTGGTATGATGATAGGGCTTGCGCAAGGAAGGGAAAATGGTTAGGTACTCCATTACCATTCGATAGGGAATGGATAATTGAGCCTATATCTGACTCAACTATTTACCCAGCGATGTACATTATTGCCAAGTATGTTAATTCTAGGAAGATAAAACCTGAGCAATTAACTCTAGAGTTACTCGATTACGTGTTCCTAGGGATAGGTGACCCAAAGGAATTATCAGGAAAAATCAGAGTAAATGTCGAGACAATAATAAATATGAGAAAGGAATTCGAGTACTGGTATCCCGTGGATATGAATTGTGGTGGAAAAGAGCATATGTCAGTGCATTTTCCTGCATATATCTTTAATCACGTCGCAATATTTCCTGAGAAGTATTGGCCTAGAGGCATTTTCGTGAACTGGTGGGTTATTGGTAAGAGTGGTAAAATAAGTAAGAGTAAGGGTGGAGCGGAACCAGTACCAAACCTGTTAGATAAGTTTACTGCGGATGGAATAAGGTTATATTATGCTCATCTAGCATCTCCACATGATGATATAGTTTGGGATGAAGAGGTAGCTAAAACATACAAAAAGAAGATAATAGAGACATATAAGACCTGTGAAACATTAATAGAAATCGCCAAGAAGAATGAATCACAGCTAAGAGACATAGATAAATGGATTTTATCAAGAATAAATAAAACAATTTCACAAGTAACTCAACACATGGAGAATTATGAAATTAGGGAAGCCTCACACATAATATTCTTTGAATTCCAAAAGGACATTAATTGGTGGCTAAAGCGAGGAGGCAATAATTCCTATGTAGCAGAATATGTTCTAGAGAGGTGGATTAAGATGATGGCACCATTTACACCACATCTAGCCGAAGAATTCTGGTGGAGATTAGGTAGAAAGGAATATGTTTCAACAGCGAATTGGCCGAAATGCGAAGAAGAGTTAATTAACGATAAGGTAGAGATTACCGAAGACTACATAATAAGAGTTATTGAAGACGTAAACAACATAATAAAAGCGATTGGTAGGAAGCCTAATAGAATCATTATCTATACAGCTCCGGAATGGACATGGGAAGTACTAGAATGCATAATTAAAAGTAAAGGAAATTTTGATAGAGCATTAAAGGAGCTTTCAAGTGACCTAGAAAAAATTCCTAGAAGAGAAATCATTAGTGTTATGAGAGCTATATTAAGACAATTCCAGACCGAATCAGTTATTAGAATTAATGAGGAAGAAGTCTTATACGTGAATAAAGGTTTCCTAGAGAAAGTGTTTAATTGCGTTATTAGCATAAATAGTAATTATGATCCATTGAATAAAAGAAAATCGGCAATACCTTACAAGCCAGCGATATACATTGAATAAAACTTAGATTTGAACAAAAAATATCCTCGCTAACTAAGTAAATTAAGTCTAATACTTAAAATATGTTTTAATACTTATTTTATTTTTCTGAGTAGATCCAATTGGTTTTTCACTATGAGTAGACTCAATTACAGATTTGCTGTTAATTCAGCGAGAGCATACTTAAGAAAAAGAGATTTTTTAACTTATGGTAGCCAGCTAGTACCAGAGAGACTTGGCTCTGAAAGTTGGTCCCTCAGTTGGGCTTACATCAGGAGGATAGATGACATAATAGATAGTCCATATATCCCACGTGAGAAGATAAGAGGCCTATTGCTCCGAGAGGCAGATATTGTCAAAGATGCTCTAAACGGTTACTATATCTATCGCGAGAGTCACCCAGAACGCTACATGTGGCTCTATTGGTTCGCCGAAAACATAAATAACTACTATGACGAAGAGGTAAGAAAGATTATCTGGGATCTATATGAGAGCGCTGTTCTGGATATCAAGCGAAGAGGACGCGTAATATCTATGAGGGAAATGAAAGATCTACTGAACAAGAAGGCAGTGAGATTCCTACAACTGTACTTTAAGGTAGGTCAACTAGATCTTGGGAAGTATGCTGACCCGATAGCTGAGTGCCTAGGCCTCGCTCTAGGAATGCTTGATGACTTGGTTGATTTCGTACTAGATTTAAAGAGTGGTTACATAAACATAACGAGGGAAGAATTAGAAGAGCTAGGAATTAATGTCGATCTGAAATCCCCGAATTTTGTTGAAAAAATTATAAATAGCCCATTTTTCGAGAATAGAAGCAAAATAATATTGGCTCTCTTACTCAAAACTAGAAAACTCGCAGGTTATCTGCGGGACTCACCAATAAAATATCTCATATTGAGACTGACTGAAATACTAGCTAGACCAATTTTATCTGGTAAGCCGTTACCAGGACAAAAATACATGTTTAGATTTGGGAGGGTTCTTAATGCTATCCTTCCAAGGGACGAAACAATCGCATACGAGATAGGGCATAGAATGATGAAAATCGCACTGAAGGTCCCCCAAATGAATCCAGGAGTATTTAAAGCCATTATCAGAAAAATCTTTAAGTGATTAATTATCTCTAGGCCTCATGTTTTAGAGAAATTTGCGTGTACTTCTTACTTCTTTTTCCAGCCATAAACACCGACATTATCATGAACGGTGTTATACCAAGATAAATCCAGTTAAATGGGTATTCTAGAATATTAATTCCAGCCAAGAGAACAACAAATATGATGTCAAAAAGCATACTAAGACCTCAGAACATTATAGCGACGAGAAAAGCATATGAATCACTCATCTCTGCATCGATTGTTCTAAAATAATAGCGCGCGGAGATATAGTAGCTAGGTATCGCTGATAGATATATGATAGAAGTTCTCAAGTATATTGGGATACCTGTCTATCAAGATATAATAATTAGACGTGAATGGTATTCCAAGGATAACTATGCAATGCAATATTAGGGGCGTGGCGATCAACCAAACAAGCACATAATTCATCAAGAAATATTTAAGTAGAAGGTTCTGTTAACTTATTGTTGGTATAACGTTCTGGGGATATATGAAGTTTGCCCGTTAGGGCAAATTTGGGTGAGCGTGAGCAAGCCACATATCCTCCTATTGTCCGAGTGCGTCAGCACCGAAGCGAAGCGGAGAGTTGCGAGCCCGCGGAGAATTTTTATTTTATTACTTCACCATATGATTTTGACTATTCTTTCAAATAATTTCGCCATTCCTTATCTAATTGTTTAAAACTAACACCAAATATTTGTTCATAGGCTGAGTTTATACTTTCACCTGAGGCTATTAGCTCTAACCACTGATTACGTTTTTCTTTGCCAAAGAGATTAGTAATGTAATCCACCATACTCCACCCTTGGTCATATCCTATTAGGAAATCTCTGGGTGTTACTTGCTCCGGATTAGAAATATCTTTCCAGTCAAGAAGACTGTTCTCTCTTATTAATCTTAATAGGTTTGCTTCATGAAGCTTTATCCTTCCTTCAGTTTTGAATGGCGCTGATACTGATTCAGCCAATCCTTCTTCCAACCACCAAGGAAAAACCCCGCCATGAAGTGCACTCTTGTTACCCGCCATCTCATATTGGATATGATGGAAGAACTCATGCGATATTTCCGCTATTAGATCTTCTTCTTTCATTTTTGGTTTTATCCAGATTTTTATTGATTCACTAGGTTAAGTCCTACCACCTACTATAGCTTGATAGGATAAGGATAGGGAGGCCGACATCATCTCAGCAGAGGGATAAAGTTTGATATGAGTTTTTACTACTAGGTTTGAAGTTAAGATCAGCAGTGATAACGTCAAATATCTTATGTAATTTTGGAAGCAACGATTTTGCAAGGCTTTCATGTTCTGGGAAATAATGAATGACAAATTTATCATCCGAGACCGTAGCAAAATTTGGTCCTGCAAAGAACCACTTACCATCATGTTTTATAAAATTTACCTCGCAAGTTAAAGACCGAGGAGAGTTAGAATCGTCAAAAAGCCAGTTCATTGTGGGATTGGCAGTAGCTTTTCCCCCACTAACCTTAATATTCGTTATTTCTAACGTAAACTCCTTAACTGGATTTCTTTCAAGAGATCCAAACCAATGTTTTTGTTCTTCTCGCAAAACAATATCTTCAAGATTAATATTCATGAGATATATACTAATATTCTGTCCCTTTACGGCCAACTCTAGTATGTGTACTAGTTCTCTAATCTCTTTTTCCGGAGACGAAGCTTCAAAAGAGTTATTAATAAATATAAGTGAAACTGTTAGAAGAATTATTAATATTCCAGCAAAAATAATCTGTTTCTTTTTCATTGTTTCGCTTATTTTCCTCTCCTTAACATACCTCATGAATGTCTCCTTGAAGGATATCCTAGCCTTGTTCATGTCAAGGAGCCATAAATCACGCTTACAGTCACGCCAGGAGAATTCTATCGGATTGAGATCGGGAGAATAGGGCGGAAGAAAGACAAGTCTAATACCTAGGGAAACAGCGGTACGGATTGCTCTCTCAGCGATGTGAATCTTAGCGTTATCAACAACAAGGACGATAGGCTTTTCGGGATTGTGCCTCCTAACGAGATAAAGGAGTGTAACAAAGTCCTTAGTCCTGGCAGAATCGCTAATAAGAACAACGTCATTGCTATTCAATAGCATGCATCCCAAGGCATAGAATCTCTCTCTCGCCTAGAAGGCAACCTATGCTCGACAACGCCTCCTCCAAAGACTCGTAATCTACTTGGAGAACTCATGAAACTTGTCTCATCGCAGAAACCGACTATTGGGTCATTAAGATCTGATAGTGTCTCGCTTAATCTTTTTTAAAAATCCCCTCAGCATTCTCCGGGCGCCTCTCATCACGAACATAGGGCTTGCCGTACCTAAGCTTGAACTTTTTTCTAAGCCAGTACCAAGTCGTTTTATAGCTCACCAAATCCCCATACTTATCCCTGATGTAAACATAGATTTCCTTCAACGTCATTTTCTTGTCCACGGCCATCCTACCTATCTCTCGCCACTCTTCCTCGCTTATCCTCGGCTTCTTTTTCTGCCCCTTCCACGGCTTTAACCCCTCATATCCCTTCTCGTTCCATGCCTTGGCCCACCGTCTTATTGTTCTTTCATTGCGTCTGAGAATACTAGCAACCTCTATTGCAGTTTTCCCGTCCAATAACAATAGTATTGCTTGGAGCCTTTCTTTGACGCGTGGAACTTTCTCCTTCTTGTACAGGCGTTCTATTTCTTCCTTAGGCATGTGTAAGACGATGTTGATGCGACGGGTCATGTAATACAAGACGAATACGAGACTTAAAAACTTAACGGTCAAAAAGAATTGGATTAACTAAAGCAAGCTTTATGATTTATATAACATTAGATACATGATAACGCCATCAAGCTTAGTTAGGAGAGTTGAAAGAATAAACAGAATTCAGCTGATTTCAAGCTTATTTTTCTCTTTAATAGCTCTAATTGTTGGATTTAGTATCCTTACGATATATTTATATAGAGATTTTGAAGCCAGAAGAAGAGAGTTAGCTATACTTCTAGCGGTTGGGGCAAGGAAAAAACAAGTGTTATACTCTTTTATTTTACCATTACTCCTAATAACAATAGTGTCACTAGTAATTGGTTGTGTACTATCTTTCTATGCTGTTATACCTTATTATCATGAATTAGTCTATGGGTACACGAGAATATTCGCTAAAATAGCATACTCTCAATCTTTTCTATCTACAGTGTCATTGCTGTTTATAGTAATAATCATAGTGATATTAATGCTAAGAAGAAAAGTAAACAAAATATACATCATGGACTTATTAAGAGCTGAGATTTAGTCATTTTTTCTCAATATTTCTAAATTTAGTTAATTCTATTTCTAGTTGCTAGCTAGTATCTCTGTTTATTGCTTAAATTTATAGTAAATTTATATTTTATAGTATATTTTTTACATATAGTAGAAATATGATTTGATAGTAAATTAAAAGGTGATAGTAAATGGCTATAGTTAGAGTGACAAGAAATCGGCAGATAACTATACCTAGTAAAATAGCTAAGAAAATAGGTATTAAGGAGGGTGATCACGTTAGGATTTTTTTAAAGGGTAATGAAATCATTATCCAGAAGATTAAGGCATTAGATGAATTAGCTGGAAGCTGGAAGGAAATGGATATTGATAAGTTAACAAAAATTATTGAGGAGAGGTGGAAGAACTGGAGTTCTGTTTAGACACTAATGTTATTATTGAGTTTTTAAAAGATGAAAACTCAGTAGCTAGCAAGCTTATAATTAAGTCAAAGAATAAAGCACGTCTATTTGTTACATCTATTACAGTATATGAGTTGATCTATGGGCTTAAATATGAAGGATTTGAAAAAGAACTTAACGATGTAAAATCTTTTCTTTTATGGGTAACCATTTTGCCCTTTGATAAGGAATCAGCTATAATAGCTGTAGATATTGATGTTGCTTTGCATAAAGCTGGAAAACCAATTGGGTTAAGAGATGTATTTATAGCAGCTATTTGCTATAGAAATAGAATTTCTATTGTTACTAGGAACATAGAGCATTTTGATTTAATTTCTAGAGAGACAGAATATAAATTGAGTGTGTTGACACCGGAGAAAGCAATAGATGAATTATCTTGATCTAGTTTATAAATGAAGAAGATTTTTGTTTTTATATCATATTTTGAACATCATTTATAACAAGAGATATGGCAAATTAAGTAAGATAATTATTGCTCCAATAGAAATCATGAATTTATAGAAATTTAGGGTCTTTGCTAATGATGTCATGAATTTAATTGCCATCAAGGACATTACGAAAGAGATTACTTCAGCTATTATTAATTCACTTAAACCGATGCACGTGAGGATGTCGTAATAGCTTAATATCTCATAGATAGTTGCGGGGATAATCACAATTGGGGCTATAAGAAATGATAATTTAACAGATGTATCCTGATTATAATTCCTTAACAATAATGTTGATATTGTTATTCCAGATCTAGATACCCCAGGAAGAACCGAAAAAGCTTGAGCTATTCCTAGGATTATGTTATCTCTAGTATTCAGATTTATTATTGTCTTGAAGTGTTCTGTGATTCTAGCTCTTCGCATGAGTAATCCAATTAATATTAGTAGCAATCCAATTAGTATCATCATTATTATAGATCCAATCCGTATCATTGATTCAATAACTACTAATACACTCATTAATAAATAATGAATCACTAATCCAAGCAACAATGTTATTGTTCCAGCTATAATAAAGTAAGATAATAAACTTCTTGAT
>Ga0190308_1000093_pt1 | contig 29417 bp, 32 predicted proteins | sample 48700756_MG_FD_165050 | JGI IMG/M metagenome (GOLD analysis project Ga0190308, IMG submission 165050) | Hydrothermal vent sediment bacterial communities from Southern Trench, Guaymas Basin, Mexico - 4870-07-5-6_MG | ecosystem: Environmental > Aquatic > Marine > Hydrothermal vents > Sediment ...
CTGTAGAGTAATATCTTATTATATAGCGAAGTAGATCTACTGGTTCTCATTACTGATATGAAGTCAATGGGTTGGCAGCTACATCTCCAAAGAGGTATTGATAAATATAATATCCCATAACAACATACATCTCACGATTAAAACCGATTCATGATGAGCTTGCAGACGAGTTTATTAGGAATTCTGAGAAGATATCTGACCACCGTCTCTTAAGTTTTTAAATATAGAATTAGTTTGAATATTAAATAGATATCATTTATTAAAGGGTTGAAGCTAATATGATCCGAGCAATTATACCTACTTATGAACCGGGAGGACTAAATGCTAAAATATATCCACACTGGAAAGATTCTCCAACATTTACGATTGTAAATATTGAAGATTCGAAATATACATGTAGTGATATTGTTAAGCTTTCGGAAGACTTAATTATAGATGTAATTAAAAGAAGTCATATTAATGTCGTATTAACCTTGTCTTTAAGTATTAGAGCCCTGGAACTTCTTGATAAAATCGGTGTTAAAGTATATATAGGAAAGTGTAAGTATGTTGATGAAATAGTTAAAGAATTCATTAGAAATAAGCTATTAAGAGTTAATATATCTAAATGTTTAGGAGGTATTAAGGATTTCAAATTATAATGTTATTTGTTAAAAATTAAGATCGATTAGTTACTGCTGCAGAATATGAAAAATTATGGCCTAAGCCTATGTTAGAGTTGTTTCCAATTTTAGAATATAAGGGTGAAAACAGGTTTAGGCAACATACTAAGTAAAATGGGATATAAGCTTGAAGACGTATCAGCGATCATAATAGGTCATGCTCATCTTGATCATGCAAGAGGTCTTGAATTCTTCAGAGGGATGAATGTACTGATTTATATTCATGAGGAAGAGTTGAAATACATGTTCTATGCTGTCGCTACAAAAGAAGATTTTGGCGCTTATCTTCCTCACTACATCGATCCATCCTTTAATTGGAAAGTAATTAGAGAGGAGGAAATCGAGTTATTTGATAGAATAACATTATATCATACTCCAGGGCATATACCTGGAATGATGGGAATGCTTGTGGAGTTAAAAGATAGGAATTTCTTATTTACTACAGACCTAGCAATATATCGGGATAACTTTGAGAAAGAGATCCACTTGGTTTCGGATTAAGAGACTTTAATGCATGGCACAAGAGTATAGCTAAGATGAGAGATATCGCTAAAAAGTATAACGCGACAGTAGTATTTGGACATGATTTAGAGGTTTTCAATGCCTTTAAACAGGCGCCTGATTACTATGAATAACTCTTTTCTTTATTTTTTATAGGTCGAGTAGATTAGCGGGATTATAGTGTGTTATATGTAACAACCATTCTTTTGGGATTCCTGAAGCTAAAAGATGTAATATAAATAGCTTGTATCCCTCTACAGGAGGAGGATTTATAGTTTGTCCAAGATCTGTACATAAGAGAGACTTCTCATATCCAACATCTTTTATCATGGTTGCAACAACTTCCGGGCTTTGTCTATCGAAGAACGGTAGAAGAGGAAGAAATGAGTAATCCATATATACTCCTTTCTTTGCCAATTCCTTCTGTTCATCTATATCTGCATATCCTAATTCGCAATTAGGGTGTGTAAGTACAATCTTCTCTATCCCATATTCTTTAGCTAGATCAACGAGCACTTTTCTTTCTTTGGGAGATATATGTAATATATCTAGAACCATCTCATACTGTTTAATCACTGATAACACTTCTTTCACTTCGGGGCGTATACTTGAACCATTAAATCCCTCTTTAAATATGCTAAGCCCTTCTTTAGGGTTCTTTATTCTAATCATAGGTCTAATCCATTTAGCCTTATTTTCTACATATACCTGATGTATAGTCCAAGCCGCATCTATACTAGGCATCCATACAACTTTGGCACCCATTTTTGCAGCTATTTCTACGGCTATGGGGTTAAACCCTCCAATAGAGTAATTTAAGGTTATACTACCTATACACTTAACCTCTGGTACCATTTTATTTACAAAATAGCATCTATCGCTTGTCATTGTGTTATGATCTTTAAAAACTAAAGCTTTCATATTATATTTCTTAGCATCTAAAGCTACTTCAACCATATCTTGAATCCTTGCTGTAATATCGGGATACGCGTGAATGTGAAAGTCTATAGCTCCATCCATAATTTCATTAGCTATATCTATTATATTCTCGCTCATAAATATCATAAAAGTCATTACCTAACTTAAAAAATTTAATGTATTTCAATAATAACGGAAAAAATAGTCTATATATTACATAAATAAGAACTCACGTATGCAAACAGATCTATTATAGAATTATTACCATCTTCAACAACAAAATTACTATAATTAAGCACGTTTCTTTTAGTTTTTAGTGGTCAGTCAAATGCCTTTTCTTCATTATTCTGATTCGGAAGTACTCATCATCCCAATACATAATTAATATTTTAATATTATTAAGTCATTCTCAGTCTATCTGATTTTTCATTTTATATTAATGTATACTTTATTTAATTTTTGGTGTCTTTATTGGGTGAGGCTAAGCCTGTAGATTTAACGCCTAAGCAGATTAGCCAGAAGCTGTATACATATATTACTCAGATACTCGGTTTAAAGGCTTATGACGTTATGCATGATGCATTATTCGCTACTGAGGATATTACTGTGGAGGATGCATCGAAGCTTATGGATAAGTCTGACGCAGCTGAGATTATAGTCTTGAATAAGGATAAGAAGGTGGTAGGTATAGTTACAGACAAGGATATAGTTAGGAGAGTTGTTGCGAAGGGACTGAATCCGAAGGATGTTAAGTTGAAGGATATTATGACTAAAGACGTTATTGTAGTGTTAGGTGAGGCTGACCTCGGGTTTGTAGCTGGTCTAATGCATAAGCATAATATAAGGCGTATACCAGTCGTAAATAGAATCGGTAAGCTTCTAGGGGTTATAGATGCAAGGGATTTAGCCGATGCATTGGGTGCTCAGAGGGAGGTTCTAAAGAAGATTGTATCTGGTTTAGAGACTCAGCTTGCTACGATAGCTAAGGAGGTTGAGAAGGCTAGGAAGAAGGCTGAGGAGGAGGCTAAGGCTAAGGAGGAGCGTATATATGGCTAGATAACCTCTTTCAACCCCTTCTTAAGTTTCTTATATGTCTCTCTAATAGCCTCTACAACTACCTTCGTATCGCCTATTATAGGCATAAAATTAGTGTCTCCAACCCACCTAGGGACGATATGCAGGTGGAAATGCTCTTCTATACCTGCTCCAGCAGCCTTACCTATGTTAGCGCCTATATTAAATCCTTCAGGCTTCATAACATGTTTAAGGAGTTTTATAGACAGTATAGTTAATCTACATATCTCAAGTAATTCATCATCATCCAGATCCTCGATATTCGGGACGTGTCTATAGGGGACGATCATTAAATGACCATTATTATATGGATATTTATTCAATATGATATATGCCTTCTCCCCCCTATACAATATTAGATTCTCATCATCCCTATCCTCACTTATAACCCTACAGAATAGGCACCCCTCCTCCTTCTCAGATAATATATATTCTATCCTCCAGGGAGCCCAGAGCCTATCCACTTTAAACCCCTCTAAACTATTTAAAAGTATCTAACAAATGTATAAATTAAAAGTAGAGATTAAATATGTCTTTAATGGTCCGGTGATTAAGTTGGAGTTGGGGGTTACAGAGCTTTTAGTAATATTTTTATTTATAGTCCTAATATTCGGTCCAGATAAACTTCCTGAGATTGCACGTAAATTAGGTAAGTATTACTCTCAGCTAATGAAGTATAAAGAGTATCTTGATGAGGAGATTAGGAAAGGCATGCTTGAGGCAGATTTAGAGGAGAAGAGATCCACTAAGAAGAAGTATGTTGAGAGGGAGGAGAATGAGGATGAGGAGGAGGCTGTAGAGGAGGAACCTAAGGTAGACAAGGAGTCTAGTCGAGAAGGTGTAGAGTCTAATGAGTGATGAGGAGCTTAAAGGTAAGGAGATGCCCTTCTGGGAGCATCTGGCTGAATTAGCCTTAAGACTTAGACATATAGTAACGGTTGTATTAATATTAACCGTAGCATTTCTCGTTATACCTTCAGATCCGAGTGATATACTTAAGCTGTTTACCGGGGATATCAACTATAGACCTATCTCAATATATATCCTCCTAAAAATTAGGGATGATATGGTTGGTAATCTAGGTATTAAGTTAATGGCTCAGAGTTTTGCGGCGCCTATATTACTATATGTTGAAGCAGCTATCGTAATGGCTATTGCAATATCCCTACCATATATCGCATATGAACTATATCTATTTATAGAGCCCGGCCTATATCCACATGAGAAGAAGTTTCTTAAAAGTTTCGTCTTCTCCTTCTCAATATTATTCGTAGTAGGCGCACTCTATGGATACTATATTATAATGCCTATAACATTTAAAGTATTACTCCTATTTCCAAGTCTCATCAATATTGAAAAACTATTCTCGGTTCAAGACTTTTATGAGCTTGTATTTCTAGGTATAGTGGCTAACGGCTTCTTCTTTACATTACCTGTATTTATCGTTTTAGCTGTAAAATTTAGGTTGGTTGATATTGAGACTCTAAGTAAGAATAAGAGGTATGTATATGTAATTGTCATGATTATAGCCGCTATAATCACCCCAGATCCTACGCCTGTATCTATGCTTCTACTTTCAATACCATTTATCCTACTATATGAACTATCTATATTCATTGGGAAGAGGGTGAAGCCGATATAAATCTATCTCTTCCTCTCCCTAGGCTTCTCCTTTACCCTAGGTGCCTTTGTCTGGGGATATTCTCTTTGAACTCTCCCAGCTATTAAATTAAATGCTATAGCGATTATTAGGAATCCCATACTAAGATAAAATAAGGCGTTTAAACCATAATCTAAGGTAGATAATTGGATTTCATCATATGTCTTCAAATCCTCAACCTCATTTGTAAGGAGGTTACATATGATCGATCCCACCCTATCTCCACTATCTTTATAGACTTTCATATATAGCGTTATACCCGAACCATCATAAGTCATATTCCTACTGTAATATACCTCATTATATACTCCAGTCTTACCATATGGGTCTTGAACTACGATCCATAATACTCCATTAACATTCTCTATAGCAAAGTATATTCTCGTATTTAATCTCGAGTCATATGGGGACTCTGCATAGTCACTAAATCTCTTTATATCCTCCCCCACTTTAATTATCAGCTTGTTACTTATCTTATCACCCATCCCATATGAACCGGGGATGAAGCTCTCAATATATTTAATGGAGATATTAAGCTCCCTGACACCTACCTCTATATACCCAGTTATATTATTACCCGTCTCAGTACTCAAATCTATGGATAAGGTGCCTCGCCACCCTCCAAATCTGTAGCCAGGTGCTTCTAAATAAACTTGTGATACGCCTATACTAGACTTGCTCTTAATATAAGTATCTTCTATAGAATCCCAGTCACCCACCATATCAACGACTCTAAATACACCTGAATAGACCTCTGTAGGATATACACTTACCACCATGATCATTATCAACATTATTATAGATATTGCTAACCCTACCCTATACATCTCTTAGGAATATTTGATATCATAAATACTATATAATAATTCTATGATGAGTCGTATAGCATATGTACATTGGGATCTAGATGGCATAGCCTCTGGAGTAGAGCTTTTGAAGCATGGTACTATAGACTCTATATTCATACCGTACCCAGGTTACTACTGGATTGAGGAGGAGTGGATAGATGCTATGTTAAGCTATAATGAAGTCTATATACTTGATATGATACCTAGGGAGCGTGACCTAGAGATCCTATCAGATTCATTTGATAAAATTCATTTGTATGATCATTCACCGATATGTAGATATATTGGGAAGTACCCTAATTTAGAAACTATATGTAAGGATTATCCATCTACAACATATCTTATTATGAAGGAATATAGCCTCAAACCCTCTTTCAATATTATAATAGGTGTATTTAATGACATCGGAGACGGTATAAAGTCACTTGGTGAATGGGCTATATTTAAAAATATACTGTCTAAATATGATCTCGACCTCGATTCACTAGGCAAGTTATGTAATGTATTGAATAGCCCGATTTACTATCCTGACTTAAATCTTCTTTATGAGAATATCTACCTACTTTCTAGGGAGTTATATAGGTTGGATGGGATTGATAGTCTTGACAAGCGACTTAGATACATTAACCTAGCATCTAATCTAGTAAATAAAATTGTATCGTCGACTAGCTATTCAGGGAGATGTATTTATATTGAGTTTAAGTCGAGGCATTATATACTACCTCTTTTAATTAGTCGTTTAATCCGAGAGTATTCATCTCCATTCATCTTAATCGATAAAGGCTATTTCAGTCGGTATATTCAGATAGCCGCTTATAATAGGGAGGGGAATTACATTGATTATATAGTTAAACTTAGGAGTCTCGGGTACTCTGCAGGCGGTGACATTAATTTTATGGGGGCTATAGTTGATGAGACAGGCTTTAACTCTATTATAAATGAAGTGAAATTTATATCTGGGTGTTGATATGGAGTGTAGAGACAAGGTTGTCGAATTAAGTGGATTTATCCAGGGTTATGATGGATATGCCGATTCAAAGAAGTCTAATAATGTATTAATGAGGTGGATAGTTGATTCAGTTAATAGAATCACAGGTAGGTTAAGTAGGTTTATATCATCCTATATCTCGAGAACCGGGGATTTAGGGCTACTATTTGAGTTGATTAGAGACGCTTCCAATAGGATTATCCAGGATATTAATGATAGATACTTAAATGAATATCCGTCTAAGGTGGCGGGGGAGGAATGTACATTAATTGAGTTGGACTATAAGATCGTGAGTATTATGAGGAAGATCGAGGCTCTATCAGATGAAATTATGTTTAGCGGTGGTTTAATAGGGGATGCCAGATTTAAGCTGGATATGATTTTAGAGGGTTTAAAAAGGGTTGGAGATTTAATGTTACAGCGTTCTCAGCTAATTAAATCTAAGTGACTACTCCGTCACTGGTAGTCTACTGTATTTCTTGATATACTCTACTATACCTCCCTCCTTAAGTATATCTAGCATAACCTTAGGTAGAGGCTGGATCTTAATCTCAATATTCTTTGTTAAATTCCTGATTACACCCTTCTCAAGGTCTACCTCAAGCTCGTCTCCATCATCAATCTTATCTGTATCAGCTATAATTACTGGAAGCCCATTATTTATAGCGTTTCTAAAGAATATCCTCGCAAAGCTCTTAGCAATTACAGCTGATACGTTAGCCAACTTAATTACTATAGCAGCATGCTCCCTAGAGCTACCCATCCCAAAATTCTTCCCGGCTACTATAAAGTCTCCCGGCTTAACCTTCTTAGGGAACTCTGGGTCGGCATCCTCCATGACATGCTTAGCCAACTCAGGTAGATTACTTCTTAAATGATAATATCTACCAGGTATTATATGATCTGTACTTATATTATCACCAAATTTCCATACACGCCCCCTCAATATAGTCATTCCATCCATCCCCCTCCAACTATAAATATTCCCTAGGGTCTGTAATAACTCCTTTTAAAGCTGATGCTGCTGCTGTAGCTGGTGATGCAAGGTATATCTCAGCACTGGGATTACCCATCCTCCCCTTAAAGTTCCTATTCTGTGTAGATAATACAACCTCATTATCAGCGGGTACACCGGCATGTATCCCTACGCATGGTCCACAGCCCGGAGGAAGTACGACGCCTCCAGCCTCAATAAATATTTTAATCAACCCCTCTGTAACAGCCTGAATATATACTCTCTTAGATGCAGGTGCTATAATTAGTGTAACGTCACGATGCTTCTTCCTACCCTTTAATATCTGGGCGGCGATCCTAAAGTCTTCAATCCTTCCATTTGTACATGTACCTATATACACTTGATTAATTGGGGTTCCAGCAACTTCGTCTATCGGCTTCCAATTATCAACGTTATGCGGCGCGGCTACACCTGGTGGAATATTCTTCGCATCGAAATAGAACGTCTTTTCATAGCTTGCATCCTCATCGGGAACCACATTGAGAAACTCTTGATCACCTCTTATACTCTTTAAATACCTGAATGTCTCATCGTCTGTAGGTATTAAACCTACCTTAGCACCCATCTCTATAGCCATATTAGATATAGTGAATCTAGCCTCTTGACTCAATTTAGATATTGCTTCTCCATGGAATTCGGCAGACTTGTATGTAGCTCCGTCCGCCCCTAATTTACCTATTATATATAGTATTAGATCCTTTGAGTAGACACCCTTCTCCAACTCTCCAGATACTTCAATCCTATAGGACTCAGGTATTCTAAACCACAATCCACCTTCACTCATAGCTATTGCAGCATCTGTAGAACCTACTCCCGTGGCGAAGGCCGCTAAAGCACCTAATGTACAGGTATGGCTATCTGCACCTACAATAATATCACCTGGTTTAGCAAATTCCTCAACCATAATCTGGTGGCTAATACCCTCACCATATTCATGTAGATAAGTCCCCATCCTACGTGCAAACTCCCTTATGAATCTATGGTCGTTAGATAACTCCTTCCGTGGAGACGGTGATGCATGGTCTATAAAGAAATGGACTTTCCTCGGATCCGCTACTTTATCTGAGAATTCATTAAATCTCCTAATCCCTAGTGGGCCTGTACCATCCTGAAAATATGATATATCGACTGGGGCTACAACAAATTCGCCAGGCTCAATATCTCGACCGAGCTTCCAACTAAATATTTTTTCAGCCATTGTAGCCATATAATCACCCACCTATTAAACTCTATAAATTCAAATACTATGTAGATAAAAAAAGACTGGATATTATTTTTAATGTATAATATTTTCCAACTTCCCTGAAATCCCCTACATCAACTCCTTAAGATTCTTTATAATCTCCTCAGTATACTCCTTATTACTCACGGGCTCTAAATCTGCGATTCCAGCGTATCTCAACGTTCTACACATATCATATGTGAGCTTCTTCTTCTCATTCAACGTCTTGAATATCGCTTTTTCAATTAACTCGGCTTTCTCGTTGAGCCCCATATATCTAAGCATTAATGTACCTGTAAGCATTTGTGCAGTCGGATTTACCTTCCATTGTCCAGTATATTTTGGAGCTGATCCATGTACAGGTTCAAATATAGCATACTTATCGCCTATATTACTGCTGGGGGCGACTCCCAATCCACCAATCAACCCGGATGCTAAGTCACTTAATATATCTCCCATCAAGTTTGTAGTCACAAGGACATCATACTCCTGAGGCTTCAAGACTAGTTGCATAGCCATGTTATCTACAATCCTATCCTCAGCCTCTATATCAGGATATTTCTTAGCTATTTCGTAGAAGATTTCAAGCCATAATCCTCCAGTCGTCTTCATTATATTAGCCTTATGAACTGCGGTAATCTTCTTCCTATTATTCTTCCTAGCATATTCAAATGCGAATTTAATTACCCTTTCACTCGCTCTCCTGGTAATGACATTTATAGTCTCTGCAGCAATAACCTCCTCACCCTCAACCTTTACGAAATGCTCTACACCAGAATATAATCCTTCAGTAGCTTCTCTAACTATAACTAGATCAACATTTTTATATCTAGGTACATCAGTATATAGCCAGTCTACTGGAAGAGACTTCGCGGGTCTTACAACTGCGTATGTACATAATTCCTTTCTCAGTCTAACGTTTAAACTCCTATATCCTCCTCCGACTGGAGTAGTCAACGGACCCTTAAATATAACTGGATACTTTTTAATCGTCTTCAAAGCGTCTTCAGGAAATGGGTCGTCATACTTTTTAATAGCGGGTTCACCCAACTCCACGGTAACCCACTCAATAGGTACGTCGGCAGCCTCAAAGAGCTTAACAGTTAATGAGGTCACCTCAGGTCCTATACCATCTCCAGGTATTAACACAACCTTTTGAACGGCCAATTTAAACACCTCATTGTAATATTCAGTTATATATTTGATTTCATCATCTTAAATTTTTCAGTATATAATATATCGTATTTATGTAACAGAGAGGGCTCAGCAAAATACCTAATAATTCACCTAAATTCTATTTTCTATGAATATCGATACGATACTTAATACAGTTGATAATATTACTGTAGCCTGCATTACTGTACATAGTATGCAATATATCCCATAACTATACTCTGTATAATATATGCATATCTAACCGATTATAATCAGAGATAGTGTTATAATCCATATTACGCTATTTGCATTTTTCCTTGTTAAACGCATCTAAATCACCTGATTTACAGGACTCTATAATAATATAATTTGTCAGCCTTATACTAATGCATATTTAACTCAATAAAATCATATCTTTAACTAGTTTCAAGGTGATTTTATACTTCTACATTGTTCTTATAGCGATAATTATATTGTTTATAAGACTCATTTTTATGATTTCTATTCTAATCTAATTATTTGGTGGTCTTCTGTGATAACTGTAATCGGTACTGGAATGGTTGGATCGAGTACTGCATTATTCCTCGCATTAAAGAACCTTGATGACTTGATGCTCATCGATATTATAGAGAATCTCCCTCAAGGTCATGCACTAGACTTGGGTCACGCGATGAGTATCCTCGGTATAGATGTTAAGATAGAGGGTAGTAATGACTTTAGCGCTATGGAGGGTAGTGACCTAGTTATTGTAACTGCAGGTTTTCCTAGGAAGCCTGGGATGACGCGTGAGGAGTTAGTTGCTAAGAATGCGGGTATCATAGTTGATATCGCTGGGAAGATTAAGAAATATGCTCCGGATTCAGTAGTTCTAATGACTACAAATCCACTGGATGCTATGGCATATCTAATGTATAAGAAACTAGGCTTCCCACGTGAGAGGGTTATTGGTTTTAGTGGGGTGCTTGATGCTGGTAGGCTTAGGTATTATGCAGCTAAGAAATTGAATGTAAGTTATAGCTCAATAGTCCCAGTGGTAATCGGTATGCATGGTAGGAAAATGTTCCCAGTACCTAGATTATCAACCATAGCTGGTACACCCTTAACTGAGTTGATGAGTAAAGAAGAGATTGAGGAAATTGTTACTGAAACTATAGAAGCTGGGGGAACTATAACGAAACTTAGAGGTTTCAGCAGTAATTTCGCACCTGGAGCTGGTGTAGCCGTAATGGCTGAGGCGATTAAGAAGGATCTAAAGAAGGTTTTCCTAGCTAGTGTATATCTAGATGGTGAATATGGTGTTAAAGACGTTACTGCAGATGTTCCAGTCATCCTAGGTAGAAATGGCGCCGAGAAGATTATTGAACTTCCATTGACCGAGGATGAGAAGAAGGCCTTCCTAGAGAGTATCGAGGCGATTAAGACTAATATAGGTCAGATTCCTAAGGAGTATCTATAGCTTCATCCCATCATATTTTTATACCTCATAAAATCTTTTTCAAACCATTGAGCGTTATAATCGAGATCAATAGACCTATAATCATCTGCATAGTATTATATGGAATCTCTACATAGGCCGCGACACCTAATATAAAATTCTCATATAGGAAGTATCCTGTAACCATCTCTGACCCCCCTATTAACATCGCCACTATATATCCGATCTCCTCCGGATACTTCCTGCCTAGGAATATGACTACAATGACCATGATTCCCCCCATCACATACCACACTAGGCTCGATATATTTACTGTAAATACATTTGTAGCCCATATCAAGCTGATCTCGGCTTGCCCAAGGTAGAATATGTTACCTAGTGAAGCTAATCCAACCCCGACTAATAAGCCGATGGAGATGCCTAACATCTTGTATAGACCGCTTAAAAACCTTCTCTCAAATACTGCCGATAAATATCCCACGATTAAACCCTCTAAACCCTTAATAACTAGGGTAGCAGGTGCATACACCCCATATCCCAAATATAAGTCGGCGAGCATCGACCCTATACCACCTGCTACAGCGCCTACAAACCATCCTCCTGTGACTGCAGCTATATATACGCCTGCTTCACCTATATTGAAGAATCCTTCAGTCGCGGGAATATATAAGCTGAATACTATTGTAGCGATAAAGACTAATGCAATCATCATAGCCGTATACGATATTCTAACCAAGGGATTCTCTTTAATCAACGTTCTAAGCCTTTCCATCGTATAAACCCATACCTCTAAACATTAAAAATATCTAACTATAAAGAATTTAAGTATCACAGAATTAATTTATAATTGACCCCCGCTACTCACGCACCTCGAGATGAAGTTAATTCATCGATGAAAAGGTGTCGGTCTAACGGGGGACAATCTTCTTAAAATTGATTTGAAATTAAATTAAAAAGTTAAAAAATATTTAAAAACTATAGAGGGTTAAAAAACAAAATTCTTACTCTCCCCAGGTTTCAATATAATTACTTTCGTGGATGTTGTAGCTTCAACCTTCTCCTTAAATAGCTTAGGATCAGCTTTTATTATTGGCCAGGTGTCATAGTGCATTGGAATAACATATTCGGGCTTAAGTAGTTTAACCGCCTCTACAGCTTCATCTATACCCATTGTAAAGTGGCTTCCAATAGGTAATAAGGCTAATCTAACGTTATATAATCTTCCTATAATCTCCATACTAGCGAATACGCCCGTGTCTCCTGAGTGATATACACTAAATTCTGGGAATCTAATTACAAATCCAGTTGCCGATCCGATCCCCATACTGGAGTGCATAGCCTGGACCTGTGTAATAGGGATCTCGGCAGCCCCCTTCTTAAATATCCACGTCCCACCTATATTCATCCCCACCATATTCTCTGAAGCGTTGCATTCTTTCCCTATATGCTCCGCTAATTCATAGATTGCAACTACCTTTGCATCTTTGTTATTTTTTAATATGTCGCACGTTGCTCCAACATGGTCTTCATGTGCATGCGTCACTAGAATTAAGTCAACATCTTTAATCTCATCAGGCTTCAATGGCGATGCGCCTAGGAATGGGTCAATTATTATCCTAGTACTTTCTACATCATAATCTATCATGAATGCCGCGTGTCCTAGCCAAGTAACTTTAATCTCCCCCACTTTAATCACCATCAACAATTAAATTAATTTAGTATCTGCCTCAAAATAAATTATAGACTAGAGAATTTTTACATTATTAAAGAGATGGGAGTATGGGTGGTCGCCTGAGGCTTTGTTGCCTTGGGTTCATCCCACCTCCTAGGCATATCCCCCTAGGCTTGGTAGCCATGCATACATGGTTGTAGCATGGTCAGCCTACCTAGAAAGATATGCCTCGCCTCACCCTCTGCCAACGCTTCACCGAGCTCCTCGGCCACAATCCAATAGGGATTGTGTATAAAATTTCTATGGTAATGCATCTCCTGAACTTCCCTATCCAACAGTTTCTTATATGTCTCTGGATTCAAGCATCTAAGTCCTAGTAGATATGCCGATACCGTATGCCTGTCTAGGCAGAATGCATCCTAAAACTTCTTCGCCAACCTACTTGTATATTTAGGTGAACTATAGCCCCAGGTGACCACCCCCTCCAGAACCTCTATGGAACACCTGGCTCTCATGCAGGGGGTTAGGGTGGCCCACGGTAAACACCTGGCTCACCGTGAACCAATCAGGTGTGTACCATCTTTATTCGATACACACCTTCATCCAATAAAATATAGGTATTTAAAGGGTTTTTAAGCCGCTACACAAACCCTTTATAAAGACTATTTTATTGATATGGGATGTGGGGGGACTGGATAGTCAGTATGCTGACCAAGGCTTCGTCGGTAAACGAGTTCATCAGGGTAGGCAAGAAATATAGAGATACATATATAGAGGTATTTGAGGATAACGATGGATATACTGTAATAATATATTGTGATGTGAAGCCTGATGACGAGGTCAGGTTATTCAAGGATTTTAATAGGCTTATAGTATGCATAGGCGAGGAGAATGTTGAGTATGAGGATGAGATTATAGGTATGAATGATAAGAGGATAACAGGCGAGATAAACTACACACAATATAAATATATATCTAGAATATCCATAGAGAATGATTTCAAGACAAAGAATTATAAGATAGATAAGACGTATTAATAATAAAACTAGAAAAAATATAAAATATTTTAGGTAATATACATGGGTAGGATTATAGAGAAGTCGGCTGGGGCTATAGTATTTTACATGGATTCAGTTGACAAGAGAGAATATCTACTCCTTCATTATCCATCTGGACATTGGGATTTCCCTAAAGGGAATATAGAGTTTGGAGAAGACCCCCTTCAAACCGCGTATAGAGAGGTTATGGAAGAGACCGGATTAAGCAGGGATGTATTGATCCTGATTCAAGGCTTTGAGAAAACCATCAAATATTATTTTATGAGCCATGGTAATATCGTGTATAAGACAGTGATATTTTATTTGATGAGGAGTCTGTCTAAAGATGTTAAGTTATCCTGGGAGCATAAGGGTTATAGATGGCTCTCATTTCCAGAAGCCTACAACCTCGCAACTTTTAAAACCGCAAAGAACTTGCTTAGAGATGCTGAACAATATATTAGGAAGCTTATTAAAGATGGTTTATTAAAGCCCTGAATTTAGTTTCATTTATATCATACCCGAGTCTATATAAAAATAAACTAGATAATATAAGAAATCGTCTATATAAACTCCTCTAAGACTATGTAAATATATTTTCATTAAGTATGATTTAATATTTTGATAGACGGATTAGTCATAATCTGGTGCTTTATAGATGGTTTTAGTAGATAGATTTGGAAGGCCGATAGTTGGCGCCAGGATAAGTCTAAATAGCAGTTTCCACTGTAATTTCAAGTGTATATTCTGTCATAGGGAGGGTATATTTAAAGGAAGTCAGATTATGACTGCCGATGAAATAGAGCGTGTGGTATCTATTTTACATAAGCTGGGTGTTAAGTATATTAAGTTAACAGGCGGCGAGCCACTCCTTCGTAAGGATATTATAGAGATCGTTAGAAGGATTAAATCTATAGGTATTGACGAGATCTCCATAACTACAAATGGAACTGAATTAGACATTCTCGCACATAAGCTTAGGGACGCGGGTTTAAACAGGATAAATATAAGTATACACTCTCTCAAGAGATGGAAATTCTACTTAATCACTGGTGTAGATATGCTCGAAAGGGTGAAGAAGGGTATTGAAGAATCTATCGATGCAGGTTTATATCCGGTTAAGCTTAATTTCGTTATTCTAAAGGATTTGAATGATGGAGAGATCTCTGATTTAATTGAATATAGCTATAAGCTAGGTGGGGGAGATACTAATATAATTCAGTTAATTGAGTTGATTAACATAAATCCAAAGTTTTACAGAGCATATCATAGGCCTCTAGATGATATCGAGGAATGGATCAGGAAGAAGGCGGTATCGATGAGGAGGAGACGCTTACATAACCGTCCCCAGTACACTCTAGATAATGGAGTCATCGTTGAGTTCGTTAAACCGATGTATAACCCCACTTTCTGTATGGGTAATGATAGAATACGTATAACGTACGACGGTAAATTTAAACCATGTCTCCTAAGGAGTGACAACCATGTGGATTTCTTAAAAGTTATGAGGAATGGGGGAGGCGACAGTGAAATAATAGATAGATTTATTGAGGCTGTTAATAGGAGGGAGCCCTTCTTTAAACAGGAATTCGACAAGTCATTTAATATAGGTAGTTACATCGATTATTCAGTCTGCCCTATTTAATTGGTAAATGCTTGAATCTATGACTGGATGTAAATATTTTATATGATATGGCCTTAGATATAATATCTGAGTTGTAATGAGCTTTAAGAAAGAGTTCGGATTTAAAAGGCTTACTCAAGTAGACGAGGCTCTAGAAAAATATTTGAAGTTATTTAAATCTATTGACGAGTCTGAAACGGTAGAGACTGTAAACAGTTTGAATAGGGTGTTGACTAAAGACATTAAGTCTCCAGAAGATATACCTCCTTTCAATAGGTCGGCTATGGATGGATATGCAGTCAGATCTATTGATGTATCGGGGGCTTCAGAATCTTCTCCTGTAAGACTCAAGTTAGCCGGATATTCAACTACGTCAAATCCATTTAATGGTTCAATGGGTCAGTGTGAGGCTGTTAGGATAGATACGGGGGCGAGGATGCCTGAAGGCGCTGACTCAGTCGTAATGTTAGAGTATACACGTAGAGTCGGCGATTATATTGAGGTTTTTAAACAAATATCACCATATGAAAACGTCTCTCTAAGGGGTGAGGATGTTAGGAAGGGTGATGTAATAGTATATGGAGGCATTCCATTAACACCCTATGATATAGCATGTTTAATTAATGCTGGGATATACGAGGTTGAAGTATTTAGGAAAGTCAAAGTAGGCTTAGCCGCTGTCGGAAGCGAGTTACTGGATTTTCCCTCCAAGCTTCCAGAGGGTATGGTTAGGGAGGTAAATAGAATTAATATAAAGTATTATTTATCTATGTATTACCCAGTTGAGTTCAAGGATTATGGGATTATACCCGATGACCACGATAGGGTTCGTGAGGTTATTGAGAAAGGTATTGAAGAGAATGATGTTATGATTACTATAGGAGGTTCCTCACTAGGGAAGGGTGATGTAGTCACAGATATCGCTGAAAACCTCGGGAATATTATCGTACATGGAGTAGCATTATATCCATCTAGACCAGTTTTATTATCTGAGATGTCTGGAAAGCCATATATAGGGGTTCCCGGATATCCAGTTGCAGCTGCGGTTACAGCTAGGGTCTTCCTTGAGCCGGTTATAATGAAGTTGGCTGGTATAAGAGGTGTTTTAGTTGAGGGTAGGGTTAAGGGACGTCTAAGTAGAAGGGTATCCAGTAGAATAGGGTTTAGGCATTATGTTAGGGTTAAGTTGAAACCCTCTAAAGACGGATTTGTTGTAGAACCTATTTATACGTCTGGAGCAGGGATATTGAGTAGCCTAAGTCTTGGAGACGGTTATCTCATTATACCCGAAGATGTAGAGGGTTATGAGGCCGGGGATGAGGTTGAAGTAATTCTATATAGGAGGGTTATTAAAGTATGAGTGATAAAATAAGGTTTAAGACCTTGGTATCTATAGAGGAGGCTATTAAGATTCTGGAAGAGAATTATAACCCGCCTCCACCAGATATCGAGGAGGTTAATTTAACTGAGGCGTATGGACGTATCTTAGCAGAGGATATCGTAAGTCCAATTGATATACCTCCGTTTACAAGAGCTACTAGAGATGGATATGCAGTTAAGTATGAGGATATCTCAATGGCGATGGAGGATAATCCCGTTAAGCTCAAGGTTATAGGGTCTATAGAAGCAGGCTCTAGAAGAATATTATCTATATCCCATGGTGAGGCCGTCAAGGTGGCTACAGGGGCTCCTTTACCAGCAGGTGCAAATACAATTGTGATGATGGAGTATACCCAGGAGAGAGACGGGTATGTATACATATATAAGAGGGCATCGCCAGGTGAATGGATCCAGTACGCTGGTTCAGATGTTAGAAGAGGTGAGGTCATATACTATAAAGGCATTCTATTAGGTCCTCGTGAGTTGGGTGTGATAGGAGGGTTGGGGATCGATAAGGTTAGAGTCTATAGGAAGAGAAAGGTTGCATACATAAGTACTGGAGATGAGCTTACGAGACCCGGTAGGAGCATCGGATTTGGGGAGATATACGATATAAATATATATTCATTGACATCATCCCTCGTCGAAGATGGTTTCCAAGTTATCGACTTAGGTATAGCGAGGGATAATGTGGATGACTTCATCAATAAAATTACAATAGGTATCAAGTATGCCGACTTAATTGTATTAAGCGGGTCGACTAGTGTAGGGGGTAAGGATATATTATTTGAGGCTGTAACGAGTTTTGAAGACTATAAAATATTATTTCATGGTGTAAAGACTAAACCGGGTAAACCGACGCTAGCCTCTTTCATAGGGGATAAGCTATTAATTGGTTTACCAGGCTTCCCAGTGAGTGCACTCATGATATATATAAGGATATTCTCAAATGTATTAAGACGTGCCAACATGTATCCCCCAAGGTCGTCTGCCGATATAAAGGCTGTATCTGGATACTTCTTCAGAAGCGAGCCAGGTGTTAGACAGCTTTATCCAGTCTACCTTAAGAGGAGCACCGATAAAATCCTATTCTATCCTATTAAGACCGAGAGCGGTGCATTAGCTACGTTATCATATTCAGACGGATTTATAGAGATTCCGGAGAATACCATGTATGTAAATAGGGGTGATGAATATACCGTAAAGTTATTTAGCAACTTTATCCGACCAGCAGATATAATTAATTTAACTAGTCATAGCATAGCATTAGATAACCTGTTAAAACAGTTCTATAACGAGTTTAAATATAATTTAAAGAGAATAGTGGTTGGATCGACTGGCGCATTAATAGGAGTTAGAGAGGGTTATAATGACTTCGGAGGCATACACCTCTTGGATGAGAATGGGGAATACAATGTCCCATATATAAAGAAATATAATGTAAATAACGCTGTATTATATCATGGATTCTATAGAAACATTGGTTTTGTAGTGAAGAAGGGTAATCCGAAGAAAATTACGAGTTTTAGAGATCTGCTTAGAGATGATGTTAAATTTATTAATAGAGTCGGGGGCAGTGGAATAAGAGTATATATTGATCTAATGTTACATACGCTGGCTAAAGAAATGAATATAAAATTTAGCGAGTTAATTATGAAGATCGATGGATATACGGTGGAGGCTAAGACGCATTCAGCGATTGTTAATGCAGTTGCAGCAGGGTTATATGACGTAGGTATAGCTACAAAACTTGCTACATTAGGTCTAGATGTAGACTTTATACCGCTTACATGGGAGAGATACGATTTCATATTTAATAGGGATAGGCTCTCTGAGGAGCCTATTAAAAACCTCATTAAATACCTGGGTAGTGACGAGGCTAAGGAGTCTTTAAAGAAGCTACCAGGGATTAAGGTGGATAGCGGCTATATGACGCTTCTTATCGAATAAATTATAATAGTTATAGACATTTAATATCCTCATATACTAGTCAAAAAATTTATATACCCCGCCTGCAAAACTATATCCTCTTAGAAAGGGGGTTTAACCCCCCCTTCTAAGAGGTGCATCTCATATGTCGGGGGAAAATATTAATAGGAGAAACTTCCTTAAATATTTTTCCGTCGGATTAGGGCTTGTTATCCTAGGTGGAGCAGCATACTACCTATCACAGGGGATTATAGGTGGGAAGGAGGAGAAGAAGGGTATTAGAGCATACTTTGTACCTTCAACGTCTGTAGACGAGCCTTGGGTAGGTGTGGTTCATAGGGCATTGTTGAAGGCTAGGGATGAATATGGAATTGAATATAGCTATACAGAGCATCTAGCCGGAGGTTATCAGCAGGTTCCAGCCGCTATTGAAGAGGCTATCGCAAATGGATATAACCTGATATTCGCCGATGTATTTGGATGTGAGGAGGAGGCTAGGAATATTGCTAAGGATCACAAAGACATTTACTTTGTATATGGCTCTGGATTAAGTCCTATGGATCCGAATGTAAGTGTATTCGATAACTGGATTCATGAGCCAGCATACCTATGTGGCTATATCGCTGGTGCATTGACTGAGAGTGGTAAATTAGGTGTCGTAGCCGCTATGGAGATTGAAGAGGTTAATAGGCTTGTAAATGCATTTAAGATAGGTGCAGCTAAATATGGGGAGAAGTACGATAAAGATATTCAGGTAGGTATTAGATATATTAACAGCTGGTTCGACCCACCTAAGGCGGCTGATAGGACTGAGGAGCTGATTAGTCTAGGGGCTGACGTAATATATGCAGAGAGATACGGTGTATTCTCAGTTGCAAAGAGTTATAAGATACCTGTATTCGGAAACCTCCTTGACCAGTGGAAGGAGTCTCCTGAAATAGTCGTCACAGGCCCTGAATGGGATATGTGGCCTACAGTAAGCTATGTAATAGATATGATTAAGAAAGGTGCGTGGGTGGCTCAGGATCTAAAGGACTGGAGTATGATGGCTAAGGGAGGAGCTAAATTAGCTGGATGGCCTGAATTACATGATTGGAAGAATAGGCTCTATAAGCATATAGTTGAGAAGCTTGAGGAGACGAAGGTTTTAGATGAAGTAGATAAGATGATCGACGAGATTCTAAACGGTACGTTGAGGGTTCCGATTGTAGAGGGTCCAGCAACTACAGACTTCTAGATCTGAGATGAAGAGTCACGAAAACATAATTGAGATGCATGGAATATACAAGAAGTTTCCAGGTGTCGTAGCTGTCGATGACGTCGATTTCAATCTGATTAGAGGGGAGATACATAGTCTACTGGGTGAGAATGGAGCAGGTAAGTCTACTTTAATGAAGATCCTCTACGGATATTATAGACCTGATAGGGGGAGGATATTTGTTGATGGAAGGGAAGTGAGGTTTAGAAGTCCTTCAGACGCGATAAAGTATGGTATTGGAATGGTTTTCCAGCATTTCAACCTAGTAGACAGTCTAACTGTATTAGAGAATATTATTTTAGGGGATGATAATCTCGGATTCATACCAGATTACAGCAGTGCTAGGAAGCGGGTAATAGAAATTATAAATGAGTATGGATTTAAATTAGACCCAGATACTGAGGTGGGCTATTTATCTGTCGGTGAGAAGCAGAGGGTTGAGATAATTAAGTTGCTGTATCAGGATAGTAGGGTAATGATTTTCGACGAGCCTACCACTGTGCTAACTCCCGCTGAGAAGTCCACCCTATTCAACTTTTTCTATAATGTATCTAATGAGGATAGGAGTATAATCTTCATTACACATAAGCTTGAGGAGGCTATGAATGTAAGTGATAGAATCACCGTTATGAAACGTGGGAAGGTTGTAGCTACTTTAAAGCCTGAGGAGACAGATATAAATGAGTTAGCTAGGTTGATGGTCGGTAGGATCGAGCCATATGAGATTAGAAGATCTTCTAGAAGGGGTAAGACGATACTAAAGATTAATGGATTATGGGTTAAGGATGATTTAGGTAGGTTTAGAGTTAAGGGGACCTCGATTGAGGTTAGGGAGGGTGAGATCGTAGGTATTGCCGGTGTAGCCGGGAATGGTCAGAAGGAGCTTGTTGAGGCTATCATAGGTATTAGGAAGGTGTATAAAGGGTCTATATATGTATTTGGAGAGGATATTACGAATATGGATCCCTCGAATATCTTTAGTAAGGGGGTTATAATAATTCCTGAAGACAGGAATTATGAAGGATTGTTTATGGATGCATCTGTATATGAGAATCTAATTAGTAGGGTATACCGCGAATCTAGTAATAAACTTGGTTTTATGGATCATGATGGACTTAGGAAGTATGCATTAAAGCTTATAGATGAATATGATATCCAGACTCCAGATATAACTATCCCGGTGAAAGCCTTATCCGGTGGAAATAGACAGAGGGTTGTTTTAGCTAGGGAATTTAGTTATAATGAGGATAGGAAGAATGTTATTATAGCGGTATATCCCAGTCGGGGTTTGGATATTAAAGCAACTAACTTCGTAAGAACTTTATTGATGAGGGAGAGGGAGAAGGGGTTAGGTATCTTATTAGTCTCAGACGACTTGGATGAGGTATTCGAGTTGAGCGATAGAATCTTAGTGATGAATGACGGGGTTATCATTAGAGAATTTGAAGGTGGTAGGGTTAGTGAGGAAGAGCTTGGTCTCGCTATATCTGGAGTGAAGTAGATGAGGCTTCCCGAGATCATCGTAGAGAGGAGGGAGCCGCTACCACATTATAAGCTTATAATATATTATATTGTTACGATCATCGTAGGATTTCTACTCACGAGTCTAGCCGCGATCCCATATGGTTTAGACCCATTCACAGCCCTATATCTTATGCTTAAGGGGTCTCTAGGTAGTAAATATGGCTTTAGCGAGACTATAGTTAGAATGTCTCCCATACTCTTAACTGGCCTAGGTGTAGCGATAGCATTCCTTGTGAGGTTCTGGAATATTGGTGCAGAGGGGCAATTATACGTCGGCGCCTTATTATCGGCTTTAATAGGAGTTTATATATCTCTTCCGAAGCCCTTACATATCCTAGTAGCTTCAGTAGCGGGTCTAGTAGGCGGTGCATTAGCTATATATCCATCTATATATTTAAAGCAGAGGTATGGAGTTGATGAAGTTGTAACAACTTTATTGAGTAACTGGATATATATTCTATGGATCTCAGCCATTCTACATTTCTACTGGAAGAATCCGTTGACGCATTGGCCTGAGTCACCATATATTCATGATAGTGCAGAGTTGCCTAGAATACCTGGCTTTGGGAGGATGCATCTAGGTTTTATAATAGGGATTATACTCATCGGGATATACTATATAATGTATACTAGAAGTAAATATGGGTATGAAATCAAGATGATCGGATTAAATCCCAAGGCAGCATATCTCCAGGGGATGGATGTCGATAAAAGAATCTTTATCGCCGCATTATTAAGCGGTGCATTAGCCGGATTGGCTGGGGCATATGAGGTAATGGGGGTTTCACATACGATTAGAGAGGATCTGTCTCCGGGATATGGGTACTCAGGTATTCTCGTGGCTACACTAGGTATGAGCCATCCAATTGGAGTATTCTTAGCAGCTTTCTTCGTATCGATTATAGAGATCGGGATGCTTAGTCTACAGAGGACTACGGGGATCCCCTATCCACTAGCCATGGTATTTGAAGGAAGTCTATTTGCAGTAGCTGCATTAACCCAGTTGTATTCAAGCTATAGGATAAGGATCGTCTGGAGGGATTAGGGTGGGGTTCGTAATAGGCGTACTGACCGCATTCGCAATACTAATGATTAGAGATTCTATCTCATTAATGTTAGCTGCAGTTGGTGAGGCGTATGCTGAGAGAAGCGGCATACTTAATCTAGGGATAGAGGGTATGATAATGCTAGGCGCTAGCATCGGCTTTGTAGTAACATATAAGACTGGCAATCCCTACCTAGGATTTATATCAGCCGGATTACTCACAGGCCTACTAGGTATTATAATGGGTATCTTCGTCATCTCAATAGGTACGCAGCAACATGTCACTACACTAGGTTTTACAATAATTGGATCTGGATTAAGTGTCTATATCTATAGATTGAGTATAGAGTCTGTAGGAGGTGTACCGCCTACCGTAGAGGGCTTCCCGAGAATATATATCCCCTATTTAACAGATATCCCGGTTATCGGACCAAGTATATTTGGTCAGCCAGTCGCGGCATACGTAGTAGTCTTGATAGTATTATTCTTACATTGGATAATGGAATATACTAAACTGGGGTTGCATATAAAAGCCGTTGGGGATAATCCTAAGGCGGCAGATACATTAGGTGTAAACGTATTTATGATAAGGTATCTAGCAATTTTCATAGCTGCATCAACTGCTGGTATGGCTGGCGCATGGTTATCTACAGCACATAGTAACATGTTTCTACCTAATATGAGTATGGGTAGGGGATGGATTGCAATCGCGTTAGTATCGTTTGGGATGTGGAATCCACTTAAAATTATATTGGGTAGTCTCCTATTCGGCGGGTTAGATGCATTAGGATCGGTTGCACAGACATATGGCCGTAATATACCATATCAATTCCTACAATCTATCCCCTTTATAGTGACTATACTGGTTTTAATACCTATAGCTAGGAGGGCTAAGGTGCCTAAGGCATTATTAAAGCCATATAGGAGGGAGGAGGCTGAGTAATTCTCTATGGGAATATCGCGGATGAAATCATATATCTGAGGATATCCCTAATACTAACCATACCCAATACCCTATTTTCATCGTCTACGACTGGTATATGCCTAATCCAGTGTTCGACCATCTTAGATGCTACTAAACTTATAGTTTCATATGGCTTCGCTGTAATCAACCTCCTACTCATAACCTCCTTAACTTGAATATCCAGAGGTTTTTCCTCGGCCACTAGTCTAACGAGATCCCTCTCTGTAAATACGCCTACAAGCTTGTCACCGTCTGTAATCAATACACTCCCTACTTTATTTTCATACATCAGCCTAATCACGTCTAAGACCCTAGTCTCGGGAGAAGTTTTAATAATACCTGTACTTCTCATAATATCTTTTATTGTCGTCATGAGAACCTCCAGAATTAAATTAGTTATTCATATCTTTAAATATGCATTGATTAAATGGATTATAAGCTGGTGAATATCTGTGAATAAATACAGACTTTGTACTATAGACGTTGGTAAAAATACTCATATACTAGAGGATTATAGATTTGAGGATGGTATCTTAGGTCCAATCGACTTAGCAATCAATCTTCATTTAAATAAATATAAGAGTTATCAATACGATGTATACTCGCCCCTAAACGCCATCATATTTGGTAAGGGACCTTTTACCGGAGGGGCTTTAATTGGTATGCATAGACTTACATTTATATTTAGGAGTCCGCAGTCGTCGACTCTACATGTGAGTTCAGTAGGTGGTGTCGGATACAGGTTCATGGATTCAGGGTTAGATGCTGTATCGATAGTGGGTAAGGGGCGGGAACCTACGATACTTGTCATATATAGTGAACCAGACTGTAGGCTTAACATCGTGTACGACTCTATTAGTAAAAGTGAGTTGGAGGATGTATTTGAGGGTTTCAATGGATTTAAAGGGGTATATGCTCTAACATACTATCTATTAAATCGATATGGAGAGTATATACGTAGGTATAGGCTGAGACCAATTTTAATCGGCCCTGCATCGATATATACTATAAATGGTGCGATTTTCTCGTTCGATATAGGTTTTCATAATCTGAGTATTAGACCCGGCTCAGAAGATTCAGCGGCTAGGGGTGGAGGAGGAAGTGTACTATATAATGCACATAATGTAGTTGCGATTCTAGTGGGGGGTCTATGTGAAAAAGCGCTTTTTAAAGATAGGAAATGGGTCGATGAATTAATTAGACAACTCTTCAACTCTTCCTATGGAGATATTATAATGAAGACTACAGAGAAATATAGGTACTCGAGTAAATTAGGTACTGGAGGTACATTTGGAGTAAATTACATAATGTATCGTGACTTGATACCGGTATTTGGTTATAACATGATCTATCTATCCAGGTTCTTGAGGCTTAGGTTAAATGAATATATCCTGAAGTATTTCTGGAGTCCATTTAATAAGATAGTTTCAAGAGAGTCTAGAAATTGGTTTACATGTGGGGAGCCTTGTCCAGTGACGTGTAAAAAAGTTTACAATGGTAAGAAGGTTGATTATGAACCCTTCAATGCATTAGGTCCATATATCGGTGTATTTATATTTGAGGATACGTTAAAGCTGGTTGAATATGCGGATTCACTGGGCTTTGACATAATCGAGCTCGGGCATGTCATAGCATGGATATTTGATGTAGTTAAAAATGGTTTGTTGAAACCAGGTGAAATCGGATTGAGTGATCATCCGAGATTCGATCCATTAACCTATCGTCCAAATGATTCACATAAAAATATGGAGTTAGCATGTGAGGTCATCGACGGTCTAATTAAGAAGGATAACTGGATACTAAGGATGATATCCGACTATGGGTTACGTTATACCGTTAAGAAACTGGATGAGGCTTATAGGGATAGGGTACTCGATAAGAATATTTCATTTAAAGATTTGGCTGTGTATGTAGCATACGGCGAATATGGATATATGTCTATAAACTTCTATTGGACGCCTGGTATGCTAGCTCCACTATATATTTTAGGACGATACTGGACGAATTATCACCCTACATTCATGTCTCCCGAGGAATACGCAGCCTCTTCATTAGAAAGAGCTTTAATGGAGTATCTAATAGATAATAGTGGATTATGTAGATTCCACCGTGGATGGGGTGAGAAGGTATTACCCATCCTATATAGTAAACTTCTTAATACTGATATCGATTTGAAGAAGCATGCATTAAGGGTGTACTCCCTAATAAGACTGTACTCTATTAAAGCTGGTGCAGAACCGAGGTATTGGGAGGGTAAGAAGGTGAAGGATATCATAGCGACAATAGCAGGGGAGATTGAGGTTGAGGAATGGGTTAAGAAGTTTAGTGAGGATCTTGAAGAGGGATTAAGAGAATGGTGGAGCAGGTTTAATGACTATATTGTAAGAACGTTAGAAGGATAATAAGGTTAGCCTCCTACTCGTCATCCAGTATAGTAGGTTTAGTCAATTCAATTAGGTCTTTTATTAATACTTTAAATAAATGGAGGCGGTCTCCGCCTCCTACAATTACATCAGATACCTCAAGGCATTTTCTAGACATGTATCGATCGATCCTCATTATATTTGGATGTAGTATTGATAAGCCCCCTATCTCTATCCCCAGTTCATTTTTAATAGACTTAGCGTCGGCCAACTTTACTTTAAGCCCTAGATAACTACTTATAAAATTTAGGTTCACCCTTTGATCGCCTCTAACTATATATGCAATTAACTTTTCACCAGCTTTGAGAATCATTGTCTTAAGGATGTTTTCAGGGGGGTATCCAGTATATTTAGACGCTTTTTCAACAGTTTCAAATCCATCCCTATTATAAAATAATATATAGCTTACTCCAGCCTCCTCAAGCCTCTTAATAATATCAAGATACATCTCCATCACCTCCCGGCCTTCTCCTTCTCAAGTCTCTCCATCCTACGCCTCTTCAATTCCTTATATGCTGGTCTACCCCATACCTCCAGATTCTTATTATATTTCTCTGGGATCCTATCATCCTTCAAGATCTCCTCAGGCCATAGAATATGGAAGTTTCTATCCTTATCCTTGGGAGATATAATCCTTGCAATAACTAGCATTCCCTTCCTCAACTCTTTTGTTAAGGGTGCTTTCCTATGAAATATGCCTATCACCCCACTCTTATCATAGGTAATTACTCTACCGATCTCAGGCTTCTTACTCTTCTTTGTATAGACTAGGATATACTTAGGAATATCCCACCCACCCCCTATAATAATTCTATTGTAAAAAGAATGTGTTAAAGCTACTCCTTACCCAGCATCCTCTTAAGTTCTCTAATGCGTTCCTCAATCATTCTAATCTCTTCCTCGATAGCCTTCTTCTCGTCCTCAAGCATTTTCTTGTAATTTTCTAAATATCTTAGTTCATCCTCTGGATTCGCTGGCGGATAATACGGTGGATAGTGCGGTGGATAATAAGGCGGGTAATAGGGTGGATATCCATATCCTCCTCTCCTAAATCCCCATCTCCATCCCATACCAATCACCATTAATTATTAGCATATGCACAAAAATAAAGGTTAACAATACTCCATGACTTCATATTCCATAACTTGTATATAAAGGGTTAATACATCCGGACTATGATAGGCCTTCCAGTTGCAAGCATCTCAGCAATCTTCTTCCTAGCACTATCTAAACTTCTCCATAGAGTTCCTCTAGATACACCCATCTTCAACGCAGCCTCCTCCTGACTAAGACCTTCATAATAAATTAGAATATAGGCTTCATACTCGTCGGGAGTCATCTCAATAGGTTTGATATGAGGCGGTGGAGGAGGTATTCTACCATAGCTAATAGGCATCATCGGGGGATGAGGCCTTAAATAATGTATAAACCTTGGTTTCATCGGTCTACCCCGACCCCTCTGCCTAATCCTCCATCTCCACATTTAACCCCCTCTATATATACCCACTAAAAATAGTTAAGAGCCTCGAAAATTATTAATGAAAAGCCTTGAGAACTAATTAAAAATATTGAATTGCAATGATATAGTCTTAATGGATATGGATATTCTGATTAGATTAGGTGAATTAACTTTAAAGAGTAGGAGAAGTAGAAGGAGGTTTATGAATAGACTCATAGATAATATTAGAGACGCTCTTACTTCAAATGGGTATAAGGAATATGAGATAGTCAATATGTGGAGTAGGATACTAGTTAAAGTCGATGGTGACGACAAGATATTTAATGTTTTAAGGAGGGTATTCGGAATAGTTGGGTTTATGGAGGTTGTTACAAGAGATTTCGATGATTTAAATGACATTGTTTCGATGGGTGTGGAGATCTATCGAGATATCATTAGAAATAAGGTATTTGCGGTTAAGGCTAAGCGGGAGGGTAAACATAGTTTCAGGAGTATAGATGTAAATAGGGAGCTTGGAAAGGCATTAACACCATATGCAAAGGGAGTCGACCTTAAGAATCCAGATATCTGGGTTAAACTCGAGATTAGAGGGAATAAAGTATTTTATTATTTAAGGGAGTTTAAGGCATATGGAGGCCTGCCAATAGGGACTGATGGAAGAATTATAAGCCTAGTCTCCGGAGGCTTCGATTCAGCGGTTGCAAGCTGGTATGCACTTAAGAGGGGTGCTGAAGTACATTATTTCCATGCTCAATTAGCTGGTGAGGAGTATCTAAAGAAGGTTTTAAGAGTGGTCTCGATACTCGCTAAAAACTGGTCATATGGGTATAGGCCGAAGATGTATGTAGCTGATTACAGGCCTATAGCGGCTATGATTAGGGATAGGGTTAGGAGGGATTATAGAATAATTATATTGAAGCGTTTCATGTATAGGGGAGGCGAGTATATAGTGGATCTACTTAAGGCGGATAGTCTAGTTACTGGAGAGGTATTGGGGCAGGTCTCAAGTCAGACGTTGAGGAATTTAAAGGTTTCTCAGGAGGCTATTAAAATCCCCGTTAATAGACCGTTATTCGGTCTGGATAAGGATGATATTATGAAGATTGCTATGGAGATCGGGACCTATGAATCATCTAAAGAGGTTGAGGAGGTATGTGCATTGGTAGAGCGTTTCCCTGTTCTAAGGGCGTCGTCCAAGGTGGTTGAGGAGGAGGAATCTAAACTAGACTTTAGAGTATTTGAAGAGTCTCTAGATAATATTAGAGTATATGATTTGAGGGAACTGGAGTATGATTTAAAGCCCATTGAAGATTACCCGATAGAATATGATGAGATCCCTGATAACGCGGTATTAATAGATGTTAGGCCATCAAATGAATATATCGAGTCACATATACCAGGATCCATAAATATTCCTCAAGAGGAGCTTAGTGAATATATAGAGGATTATAGGGATAGGCCAATTATAATTATCTGCAGGGCAGGTGTATTAAGTAAATATATAGCATATATTCTTAGGAGGAAGGGTTATAAAGCATATTATCTCGTAGGTGGATTCGAGAGATTTAGAAGACGGTATTGAGTAATTTTCCATAAGCTTGACAATTTTCATATAGTTTAATTT
>Ga0190308_1000094_pt1 | contig 29125 bp, 25 predicted proteins | sample 48700756_MG_FD_165050 | JGI IMG/M metagenome (GOLD analysis project Ga0190308, IMG submission 165050) | Hydrothermal vent sediment bacterial communities from Southern Trench, Guaymas Basin, Mexico - 4870-07-5-6_MG | ecosystem: Environmental > Aquatic > Marine > Hydrothermal vents > Sediment ...
AAAAATAGATATCTGAAAATAAAAGTATAAATAATGAATCAAATTATTTTAAATGCGCAATAAATATAATAATGTAAATAATGTAAATATGTTGGGAGATGATAGTATGATTAATAGGAGAGATATCGGTAAATTTGCTTTATCATTAATATTATTCGCCATGCTTTTTCACACATACAATAATTTCAGGGCTAGTCCAGCAACCACTATACATGGATATGTCTTTGACAACGAGGGTAAACCTCTCTCAAATGCTATCATAATAGTATTTGATGTCACTGATATAAGATTGGCTGCTATAGTAAATACAGATATAAATGGATATTATTCGATATCATTAGAGAAGTATCGTGCCTTATATAAAATATATGCTATTCACCATAATGGTTCTAAGATGGATTATATTCCAGCTAAACTCGACTTATTGGAAATAGGTATGGGTTTAACGGAGGTTTATGCCAATTTCACTCTATATCCAGCAGCATATATACATATTTTAGGAGATATAAAATATGTTGGAGGATATTGGCGGGGATCTTTTGAAACATATATTCTTGATTCAAATGGTATTTCATGGTCTAGTATTCTAGATGCTGGTAGTGCTAGAGTAGTGAGGGAGACTGGAGATGTAATAAGTATTAAACCTAAGCTTATATCCAACTATAGTGGTGTAACTGGATACTATATAATAGTTTTAAAGAGGGCTGAGGAGGCTGGAAAGATACCAGCAGATCTATTAACTGAGAGAGAGGCTTTAGCACCATTAAATAGAGATTTTATAGTAAAGATAGTTGCTAGAGTTATTGATGAGAGAGGTGGGAGGAGGAAGGCTATAGATCTACCTATCGTTAGGGGTAGTCCCGATAACCCATTAAGACTAGTCTCACCAAGCCAAGTATTAACGATAGATTTAACTCAGGAGTCTGTTAAACGTGCAATAGATCTTGTAAGAAGTGATGTGAGAAATGTTAGAGATAAACTTGAAGCATTAGAAACAACTGGATTCTATATGGTTAGTGAGGAAAAAAGATTAAATAAAGCCGAACAACTTGTCGATGAGGCACAATTAATTCCCCCAACATCTCCTCAAAACATTGAGGATATTATGGATAAACTGGAGCGAGCATATGTAATTGCCACGGTGGAGGTAGTTAATAACATGAATTTCTTAGTCTCGGTAGCTAGAGAGGGAGCATCACTTCTACCAATATTCTTAGCAACATTTTCGGTATCGCTTGCCTTCTATTTCTTCGAACAAAGTAGGAGGAAATTAATAACCTATTTAATACTATATGGTATATTTATAGGAATGTTTTCACAAATATATCCTGGTTTCTCTCTAATAAATAGAACATTACTTTTGATATCAACTGTAGGGTCTCTAGTTATTATAGCGCTACTAATATTCATAATTCCAGCACATATAAAGGAGCCCGAGGTTACAGGTAAGATTCAGAGAAGAAGTTTGATTGCAATAACATTTTCAATGGCAAAAAGGTATTCGAGGGTTAGGAAGACAAGAACATTTATAACGGTATTTTCTCTATCAGCGCTTATCTGGGCCTTCACCGTACTTGCCTCCATATCTACAGTATATGGTTTACGTGTCGATGCCGCAACTAATGTTAGAAATGTAGATGGATTACTTGTAAAGAGAGTTATTAATAATACAGTGTATCCATTAAACTTTTATTCAGATTATAGGTTGCTTCAACGGACTCCAAATGTTTCCGAAATATTTCCAGTAGTTATGACAAATCCTAAAGATCAGGGGTCTATAATTATACGGAAGAATAATAGGATAGATACATTAAAGACTGCTATAGGTTTAACATCTAAAATAGACTATTTTACAGATATATCTAGGACAATTAAGGGAGATATTAAAGATATAGATGAAGAAAGGTCTATAATTATTCCTAGAAGCTTGGCCGACAAGTTGAATGTAAAGATTGGAGATAATGTTACAGTTATATTCAGAATTCCTGGAAAAGTAGGTATACCATATAATCTTAGGGTTATTGGTATACTTTATGAAGATGCCTTCGATAAAATAGTTGAATTAGATAGTAGACCTCTAAAACCATATGTAATTATTGATGGTAAAATGATGTATGCAAATTCAAGTGATGTTGTGATCGTAAATTGGAATTTCCTGTATAATGATGTTAAAGCTGGATATATATATAGTATTTATATGAAGCTTAGCTTGATGGATAAAGCCGAAGCTATCGCCAGAAACTATATTGAGAGAAAGGGCAGTGGATACTATGTATGGATATGTAGAGATGGATCTACAAAGGTGGTTTACTTCGGAGAAACTGTTGAAAATATATTTGAGAAAAACATAGCATTTATAGTTCCAATAATAATTGTAAGTATAAATGTAATTATATCGATGTATAGTATAGTACATGAGAGACATAGGGAGATATTTATATTTAATGCTATAGGATTTAATCCTACACAAATAGCTACAATATTTCTTGCAGAATCAATAATATATGGACTACTCGGAGGAGGTATAGGATATCTTGCAGGTCTAGCAACATTTAGAATAATGGCTTATCTATATAGTCATCCTACATCTTTATCGTTTATACTGGGTGTACAGCCACTTATAGTTAGAGCTAAACTGGAGTGGTATTGGAGTATAATAATGATATTATTGTCAATATTGGTATCTATGATTGCGTCATTTAAACCTGCATTAGATGCAGCATTTCTATACTCGCCTACAAAGGTTAAGAAACTAAAGATTGAGGAAAAGGAGAGGGAGAGAAGGGAGGAGGTATATTTAAAGACATATGCTGAGAAAACTATAGGATTGCCGATTAAGGTTGAAGAATCCATTGCTCCCATATTCTTTTCATTTATATATACACGTTTAAAGGATTTAATGCTTGGCTATATAGAGAAGGTTGAGGATCTTGAGGAGCTTGAGGAGGAAGAGTATCCGGATGGAAGGAGAGTAAAGAGATTTGTATTTAAATATGTATTTAAGGTTGATGATAAGCGTATTGTAACAAACAATGAGTTAATTATATCTAAAATGCCTAAAAACAATTATTATACAGCAGATCTTGTAGTTAAGCCATCGATTGGAAAAGAGTTGCCAGTAAAATATATTGATCGGACAGCATCTATCTTAAAAGATATTGTAAAGGACTGGGAGAGGGAGAAAACATATATAGTATAGTTTAGTGATATGTCTTGGCCAATATTATTTTTATAACTGGGACTCCAGGTGTAGGGAAAACTACTGTTGCCAGGCTTTTAGCGAAAAAATTGAGATTAAAAATGCTTAGTCTTCACGATATTGCTATGAAGATTAGACATAAGAGGTATATTAAGGAACTTGAGTCCTATGAAATTGAACCAAGATACATTAGGGAGGCTTTAGAGAAAGAGGTTAAAAATATTTATGAAAGTATTATTGTTGAAGGCCACTTAGTTGATTCGATTCCATCTAGTATGGTTTCTAGAGTTATAATTTTAAGAGCTCATCCTAAAGTATTAGAGAAGAGGCTTAGAGAGAGAAAGTATAGTGAGAAAAAGATAAGAGAAAATATTTTATGTGAAATTTTAGACTATATTTTAATTCAATGTCTCAAGGTTTTTGATAGAAATATTATTTGTGAAGTAGATACATCTAACTACAGAGTTGAGGAAATAGTAAATATTATTGAAAATATTCTAAATAGAAATGAATGTGGAGAATATAGTGTGGGGAAGATTGATTGGATAAATATATTGGAGAGAGAAAATTTATTAGATAGATATCTTCTTTCACGAATCTTCTAGCAGATACTATTCTTTTCCAATTATTCTTCGCTAACTATTTTTAAAATATAGTCCTTTATAACCCACCCATAGTCTTCTTTTAATATAAGTATTGCTGCTTGTGGTGGAATTACACCTTTCTCTGTAATTATTGCATCAATATATTCTGGTGGAGTTACATCGAAGGCTGGGTTCCTAATTCTAATTAACATATTCTTCTTTAAAAATTTTTCATCAACTATTTCTAAAGGAGATCTTTCCTCTATTTCAACTAGTTCGCCTATAACTGTAACTGGACTAAACTTATAGGTTTCTGTAGCAACTAAAAAGTTTACTCGAGCTTCATGTGCAGCTAAAGCTATAAGAGATGTACCAATCTTATTTACAACTGCTCCATTTGAAGCAACAGTATCTGCGCCTACAATGACTTTATCAACTTTTTTCATAAAAAATCTTGCAGCAGAGTCTGGAATTAATGTTACATCTATACCTTTTTCTCTAAGAGCTTTATAGGTAATATATCCCTGATATTTAGGCCTGGTTTCTGTTGCGTATACTTTAATACTTTTCCCTCTTAGATGCGCTGCAACTATTACCGAAATTGCGGCAGAACTATTGCAATGGGTCATAATTATATCCCCATTAACTATTCTGCCAGCCCCTATTTCCCCTATTCTTTTAATAGCATGTAAAGAGTATGATATAAATTCTTCAGCTGAATCTATGACAGTTTTTTTCAATTCCATTAATCCATATCCCTCTTCATATCTTTTCATTAATCTAGAAATAATGTATGTTAATGCATTTGGCAGAGATACGGCTGTAGGTCTAGTATTCTTTATCATTTCGGATACTTCTCTCATATATTTTATAAAGCTATCCCTATCTCTACCCCTATATTTCTGTGTAGCAAGTCTAAGTCCATGTGCAGCAGCTCTAGCTATTCTACCAGCACCCCTAATTTTCATTAGACGAATATCATTAGCTATCCTTAAAACTTCCTCTGGAAATTCCATTTAACCACCCTTGCCAGCTCGTTTATAATTAAATTTATATCTTGTATCTTAAGCGGCCAATTATATATTTCCCTCAATATAAATGGAACTGCCTGTGAGGCAATTACACCTTTCTCTGTAATTATTGCATCAATATATTCTGGTGGAGTTACATCGAATATTGGTGAAGACATTTTAACTCTAACCCCTATTTTTTCCTCAATCTCCTTATTAACTAGACTATTTACATTGTAGCTCATTAACTCAACAAGTTCTCCAAAAAATGTTTCCGGAGAAAATTTATATGTTTGCGCTAATACAAATACTCTAACCCTAGCTTCATATGCTGCTAAGGCAACCTCTGACGTTCCAATCTTATTTATAACTGCTCCATTTGAGGCTATAGCTTCACAGCTAATAACAACTTTATCAACTTCCTTCATAAAATATCTTATAGCTGAATCAACAAATACGGTTACAGGTATATTTAATTTACTTATCATTTCAGCCATCAATAATCCTTCTGCCTCGGGTCTTGATTCAGAAATATATACCTCTACTTTCTTCCCCTCCTTCACTAGGTTTCTTAACATCTCTAATACAACTGTACTATAGGAGAAGGTTAATATAATATCTCCATTGCTTATTCTTTTAGAAGCCATTATGGCTACTGCATGATTATTATCATCTATCTCTCTCCTAACATTATCTATAATATTTACAATAACTTCTCTACTAAGTTTCTGTCTAGCTTCAACTATTCTGCTTAATATTTTTTTCAATGAATTTGCAAGAAGTGCGGATGTAGGTCTTAACTCAATTATTTTCGGTGTAAGAAAAATATATGTCTTTATAATATTATTAATATCCTCACTATTATATGCTATATCCTTAAATTCGTCTAGCACTCTTTTCACTATTTGAGATGAGCTAAAAGTTTTTCTATAACGTATATCCTCCAATAGATCTCTATAATATTCGTTGAACATGCTAATACCTTGAGCTAGATATTTAAAGTATATATTATAGTTGGTATCTAATATAGTTTAGTGGAGTTGAGATGAAGGAGTTGGCTTCATGCTTCGATATAGATGGTGTACTCATAGATAATGAGGCTAGATATAAATGGAGTTTAGAGAAAATTGGTGGATATGGATCGCTACGCGAAGCTAAAAATATTTTTTGGAAGTATTTTTTAAGTGAAGAGGCATTAAAATATGATAAGCCGAGGAGAATAGGAATCCTTCTATTAAATATTGCTAGGGAGAAGGGTTATAAAATAGTTATTTTTACTGGTAGACCTCTTAGGTTAAAATATTCTACAATTAGACAGCTTTCATCCTTTAATATATACTTCGATGAAATATATTTTAGAAGGGACAACGATTTCAGAAGAGATTTCGATGTAAAGCTTGAAATTATAAGAGGATTGCTCTACAAATATTCTTTCATAGAGATTCATGACGATGAGAGGGAAGTGCTGGAGGTTTTAAGAAAATATTTACCCAAAGCTAAACTCTACTATCATATAGGTTCAACATATATAATCTTAAATTATCCATAACTTTATTAAATTTTAAAGGTATTAATAGATTTAAAGCTTCATACAATGTGATGATGATGAATAGAATGAAATTATTTGCAATAATATTATCTATAAGTATTTTTAGTGCATATATATTTACAAACTTTATTTTTCCGAAAAGGGGGATGGATAAATTTTCATTGGAATATAAATATATATCTCTAAAAGATATTCCCTCAAATAAGGTATGTATGGTTGCATTGCCTAAGGATTTTGACTGCCATAATCTTAAACATTTTAGTCAAGTGGATAAATATGTATCTAGAATAGCTTTTCTTGATGAAAATGTTGGCATAATTATCGGATTTCCATTTAAGGTTGATGGCGTGGAAATCGGTGAAACTCACAATCTAAATAAAACTATAATTATTAAAATTACATATGGGTCTGGATTACCTGGTCTATTATATTTAAATAGTTTGGATGAGGAATACACGCTTGTTCTTTCGATTAAAAATGGTTCTAACATTATTATGATGTCTGTGGGTGGTATTAAGGATAGAGTTAAGTGTATAGAGGTTTATGGTAAGGTGGTCGACGAAAATGGCGTGGGTGTGAAAAACATTCCCATAAAGCTCTATGCAGTTATGCATATAGATAATATAACTGATATCCGGGTTAATTTATCAAAATATTATCCATTTATTACAAATAGAAACTTGACATCAATCTTATTCTCGGATGAAGAAGGATTTTTTTATACAAGAATTTTTTCTCCAGCCTATGCACCAGATACAGTTTTTCTATTCTATATAAATAACTCTACAGATGGATATTATGTTATTCCGAATAATAGGAATGTGATTTATCAAAATATTACCTTAATATATAGGGGTGATTGAGTGAAGAATATAGAGTATTTCTTTAATCCTAGAAGTATAGCTGTAATAGGGGCTTCTCGGGAGGAAACTAAGCCAGGATATATTATTTTAAAAAATATTGTTGAAAATAAGCGTAGAGAGATATTTAAGGGAGAAATTTATCCCATAAATCCATACGCTAAAAAAATATTAGGTCTACATTCATATCCATCTATACTAAATATCTCAGGAGATATAGATTTAGCTATAATAGTTGTCCCGGCAAAAACTGTACCTAAAATAATGGAGGAATGTGGTAAAAAGGATGTTAAGGCAACTATAATTATTAGTGCAGGTTTTAGTGAAATAGGGAATGTGGAGCTTGAGGATAGAGTTTTAAAGATCGCTAGGAAATATGGTGTGAGAATAATTGGTCCAAACTGTTTGGGAATATTTTCACCATATAATGGTATAGATACCTTTTTCCTACCGATATTTAAGGATCTGAAATCCGGTGGGAGTAGATTAGCAACACCTCGTCCAGACAAAGGCTTTGTGTCATTCATTTCTCAAAGTGGAGCATTTGGCACGGCTGCGCTAGACTATATGTGGGGTGAAAAGATAGGTATAAGATATTTTATAAGTTATGGAAATAGAATTGATGTAGATGAGGCAGATCTATTGGAATATTTAGGTGAAGACGAATATACGCGTACAATAATGATGTATGTTGAGGGTATAGAAAATGGAAGAAAATTTATGAGAATCGCCAGAAGGGTTTCAATTAAAAAGCCTATTATTGCACTGAAATCTGGTAGAACTAGGGCTGGAGCTAGAGCAGCTGTTTCTCATACTGCTGCAATGGCTGGTAAAGATGAAATATATGAGGCTGCTTTTAAACAGTGTGGGGTTATAAGAGCATATTCTATGAGGGATTTCTTTATTTATGCTAAAGCATTAGTATATCAACCTCCAGCCAAGGGTAATAGAGTAGCTATAATTACAGATGGAGGTGGTGCAGGAGTAATGACTACCGATGCATGTGAAATCAATGGGCTAAATGTGGTAAAAATTGGCGGTGAAAGTAGGAAGAAATTGAAGGATCTTATGGATAAAAAAATTTTACCAGAATTTGCTGTGATAGATAATCCGATAGATTTGACTGGTTCAGCGTCAACAGAAATGTATGTCGAGACTTTTAAAATAATGTTGGGTGACAGAAATATTGATAGTATCATAATTTTGGCTTTACATCATGTACCTGGAATAAAGTATCTTGACGAGTTTGTTAAAAGTATAGTTGAAGTCAATGAGAAATATAATGTTGATAGAAAGCCTGTTATTTCCGTAGATATAGGGGGTTCTCCAGCCGCAAATTATGTTAGAGAAGAATTTGATAAACATTTTATTCCATCATATTCTTCTCCAGAGGACGGTGTAATGGCTATTAAAGCTCTATACCTGTTTGGAAAATATTTAAGGAAAAGGAGGGTTTATGGAAAATATGTTAGAAGATGGAAGCCACTGGTATAATTGGTTAATTGACATATTAAATATAATTATAGATTTTATATGGAAAATAATATTGCTTTTCTCAAATCTTCTGGGGATTGAAAAAGAAGTTTCGTCAATACTATTAGTAGAAATATTATTGTTAATTTTTACTTTAGTTTGGATTAAGACTAGGACGCTTAGACTTAAAAGAAAGGTTAGTAAACTTATCGTTGAAGCCGATATATCCAGGGAACCTGGTCTATCTAGAGTGGAGATGTTTAAAATTTCTTTTCTTTCCCTTAAAATTTCAATATTGTATGCTTTTTCAATAATTATAATGATTATTTCAATGTTTATAACTATATTAGCCTTTCAACCATATGATCCACATATATTTTTATCGAGTATATTAATGTATATTGTAGGTTTCGTTATACTTATCTACGCATGGATTCTAACTAAGAGATTTGCTTTAAAAGAGATTGAGAAAATTAAAGAAAAAATATATTTTAAAGATATTTTATAAATATATCTCATAATATACATTATTTTTCGCGTTACTAATTTATATGTCCTAAATCATTAATTTATAGAGACTATAGGGTAGATAAATTGCAAAGAGATTTTTTAGAGAAAACTCTAATTATAATACTAGTATCTTTTTTCATTTGTTCAGCCTATATCATATATAATAACTACTATATAGATTATGGTAGGCCTTCTCTTAAACAGAGACCTGTTAATGAAGAATATGTATGGGGTAGTGACGGAAATGAGGGGTCATTGGTTACCACTAATTTTATAATACATTATTCTACAACAACTGTTTCCAGAGACTATGTTGTACATTTAGCAGAGTATCTTGAAAATGCTTTATCAGTATATGTTAGTAAAATGGGGTTTAGGAAACCGATTTCATCGGAGGCTGATGGAAAAATACATGTATATATAGTTGATTTTAAGGACAATACTCTCGCATTAACTTACTTTAGAAGCGGGCCTCAATGGACTATAAGGAAAATAGAGTTTGACAAAGATATTTCATTGAATAAGTTGAGGGCGGTGGCTGCACATGAGCTCTTCCATTGTATTCAAGCAACATATAATGCTATGACAAACTTTGGTATAGAAGACTGGTTTTTAGAGGGCTCAGCTATTGGAGCTGAAGATGAGGTGTATCCGGATTCAAATAGATATATATATTTTGCCAATAAATGGATGCAGAATCCAGATTTATCCCTAGAATCTAGAAACTATAAATATGGTTGTGCAACATTATTCTGGAAGTATGTATGGGAGTTTTTGGGTGTAGATAGGATTAAAAATATTTTAATCTCATTTTCAAGGATGAGAAACTTTACTGGAGTTGTTAATGGTTTTGGAGGATTAGATAAGTTTAATAAAATTTTCCTAGATTTTGCTGAAACAAATTATTTTAAAGAACGATATAGTGATGGAAAACTATTATATCCAATAAAACTTGTATCCGAGTTTAAGATAGATGAAAACCATATAAATTATACTAAAATTGATGGAGTCAATTTCTATGGACAAGACTACTATGTCTTTAAGTCAACTGAAAATACCATTACTATAAATATTAAACCATATGGTGAAGGAATTTTCGGAAGAATTATACTTTTATATATGAATGGAGATATCAAGAGAATAGATTTCACGAATATTAGCGATAATTTTAGCTACACTATCACTAACTTCAATAGATATAAAAAATGCATATTGGTTATCTCAAATTATAAATATGAGGAGAGAGTTGGATATCGTTTATCTATATATAGTTTTGAAAATCTGAAGATATCTATGCCTAATGGAGAAAACGCTATATATATTGATCCAAGAGGTACAGGAATATATAATATTAATATAAAAAATATTCTTAACACTACGAGTGAAGTATATATTAGGGTTGAAGGCGAGGATTGTAATGTATCTCTAAATATTAATGGAGAAGTTCGGGGAAAATTGAAAATAAATCCAAACAGCGAGGTAACTGTACCATTATACGTTACTGCTCCTCCAAGGCTCAATATGATCGGTAAAATATATGTATATCTATATTCTTCTAAGGAAGGGTTATTAAAGGGTAAGCTGGAGATATCTGTTATTACTACTGGAATGATTGTGGATAGAGTAAAGTATTCTGAACTAGCCAATGTAAATACTACTATAAAGGTATGGGTTCGACTCATATATCAGTTTAATAAGCAACCTGTAGCATATGGAGTTGTAAGAGAGTTACATACAAATCAAAAAGCATATACAAATGAAAGTGGATGGGCGGTATTTTCCCTATCTTCTTCTAGTATAGGGTCTAAAGTATATACAATATATGGTGTAAAGGATAGGAAATATAATTTAACTACATCTGTTAGAAATGCTACATTTACTATTACATGGACATGTCTAAAAATAATTTATGCATATTCGGATAAAAATACTACGCTGATAGGTACTCCTATTAATGTATATGCTAGAGTTGTTTATGCACATAATAACGAGTATCTTAAAGGAGGCATTGTAATGGTTAGAGAATTTAACATATATGGTAAGATAAATTCAACTGGCTGGGTGCATTTTAAACTCATATCTAATAAATATTTAAATCATATCAATATAATACCATTATCAGATAGTTATGGATATATAACTAAGGGCATTCCATTTAAATTAAGGATACGTTGGAGCGGTATAGATATTAAAATTATTCCATCTCCATCATATATAGCTGATATTGGAAGCAATATATCGTTAACATTAAAGCCAGTATGGGTTCACAATTCATCTATAGCCAAAAATTGTATAATTTTTGTAAACAGTACAAAATATGTTTTACATAATATGGATTCTATAAAACTAACATATAGGAGAGAAAATATTTCAAAGATCTTTTTACAGATATATTGTATTAAAGATAATATTAGGAGTAGAACTAGGAATATAACATTACTATGGACCGGATTTAGAGTAGATATGAGGGCGATATCCAAATATAATAATATAGGCGAGATAGTGAATGTAAAAGTAACTGTATATTATATTCATAACAATACTCCATGTAGAAATGCTAGGATAGTTATAGATGATAAGCTTAAATTAACTAACGAGAATGGTACAGCAGTGTTCTCTCTATCCTATATATCTCCAGGTATAAGGAATATTTCGATAACAAGTATTAGAGATCAATATGGCGTATCTAAAATAATTGAAGGAAATAGACATGTAAATGTTATTTGGACATGTATTTCTCCCGCGAAGATAAATATTTATCCACAAATATCGTATATTGGTGGAGAAATATATATATCTGGACAACTTATATATGCCCATGATGGTTCGCCCGTGAAAAATACTATGATAAAAATATTGAATAAAACTACTATTACAGATAATAAGGGATTTTTCAATATAACTTATATTCCACGTAGACTTGGAGTATTCATATTACGGATATATGTAATTCAAAACCCATATGGTATATATAAGGTGAGGATGAATAGAATATACAATATTACTATCGCTACTGAGAAAATATATGAGGGATTAAGTGAAATTAGATCTGCTATATCTCAAGGATATGCGAATAATGAGACGGTTAGAGGATGGAGTCAGGCGATTAAAGAAATTAGTAGAGGAAATATTAGTGGTGCAGAAAAGTTAATTGAAAAAATTATGAAAAATGTGATGTTTAATAGAAAAGTTATGCATAGAATAAATCTACTTAACAATAGAATTGAGAGAGCTAACAGCTTCGGATTTTATCTAATTGGATGGGAAGTTAAAGAGAAAGTTATGATTGCAAAAACATTATATAAGGAAGGTAAATATCAAGAAGCTATAGAAGTATTAGATGAAGCTGAGAGATTATTTAGAAAGACACTAACTTATTCATTATTGCTTATATCCATTTTAACAGCCGCAACTATAGTCTTCGTGTCCTCTAGAATAATTATGTATAAGGATATTTTTGATTAAAAAACTTTAAAATCTACTCTTATTTTATAGACTCTAGGAGCATATGGCAAAACTTTTCTTTTCTCTAATATCTCTATCCTTCTACCATATTTTTTACCATATTTTTCAATAATTTTAATAGCATTTGAAAATAAATCTTCTTCATGACCCCAGTGATAGAAATGTATTATACCCCCTTCTTCCTTTAAGCATTGAAATGCCTCATCGAGAAATAGGTATGCTCCCTTTGGAAGAGGCATAATTACTCTATCACACATTCCATACCATTTTTCAGCCTTATTTCTAACATCTCCTAAAACCGGTATAATTTTATCCTGAACTTTATTTAAAACAATATTTTTAATCATATAGTTATATGCATATGGATTTATTTCAATAGCAACTATTTTCTTTATATCAGGCTTGTGTTTCGCTATCATTATACCATATGGACATATACCTGCAAACATCAGCATTATAAACTCGTTTTCATAAATCTTCTTTACAATTCTCATCCTCTCGGTACTTTCTCTTGGAGAAAAATATACTTTCATGGGATCAAGTAAATATTTACATCCATATTCTATATGAATAACTTCTGTATTAGGGTCTCCTAAAATTAACTCATACTCCCTAACCCTATACTCAGTTTTCCTTTCACCAACCTTTTTTAAAACGCTCTTCACATTTCTATGAATAATCATTATGCCTTCGGCAATAATTTTCTCGTATCCGCTTAATTCAGATGGAATTTCAATAATGGCAACAGCTTTTTCACGTGAACCGATTACATCAAAACTCCTAGGAACATATTGTAATAGATTGCTTGGGATCTTATCTTTTAACAATTCTCTAAGCATCATATAAACCAAAAAATATATGTATTTAAACTATAAATATTATTAAGGGCCGGTAGTTCAGGCTGGAAGAATGCCGCCCTTGCATAGCAAGGGCTAAAGGTAGGCGGAGGTCGTGGGTTCAAGTCCCACCCGGTCCATTTATCCACCCAATACTTCAAAATTTTTTGAACATATTTTCCTAGCTGCTAAACAGAATTTTTCAGATTCTTCTATTTTTTTCTGTAATCTTAACTCAGCACTCTTTCTACATAGATTTGACTCCATTCTACAATTTGGACTGGGTTTTTTACTGCATAACGTGGATACAAATAAACATATTTTTGCTGATTTTTCCCATTCTCCTCTTCTCATCAAGTCTATTGCATATTGACAATATTTTAATGCATTTTTACAATAAAATTCCGATGTACTATATACGATTTCTAAACTCATATATATTCCCAAAACAATATGAGTATAAACATTATTATATCTATCGAATAGGATGAGAGGATGGTTTATAGGTATCTTAGACATGGATTTAAAAGAGCCATTATAAGGAGAATTATAGATGAAAATTATTATATAAAATCCTTTTATCTAGATGTTAATCTACCTAAAATTCCTAAGCCAGGTCAGTTTCTAATGATTATGCCTCCTAACGGAGAGGAGATCCCTATAAGTGTATCAGGACATATTGACGGTCTCATTAGACTGACTATTGCTAGAGTCGGATATACAACAAATTTAATGCACAAATTGTCTATAAATAATATTATTTTGGTTAGAGGACCTTATGGAAATGGTTTTAAACTAAATAATGATAAAAAATATCTTTTAGTTGGAGGCGGATATGGTGTAGCCCCATTAATATATATTGCAGAACAACTTTATGGTAAAACTATTCTTTTACTCGGGGTGAGGAGTAAGAGAGATATTATTTTAATCGATGAGGCTCAAAAATATTGTGGAAAAGTGTTTATTTCGTCTGAGGATGGTTCTATAGGGTTTAAAGGAACTGTTATAGATTTACTTGAAAAACTGGTTTTAACTGAAGATTTTGATGAGATAATTACCTGTGGTCCTGAAAAAATGATGTATAAAGTAATGTTAATTGCAGAAAGATATGGTAAAGATTTTCAGGCATCGCTTGAAAGATTAATGAAATGCGGATTTGGAATATGTGGTTCATGTATACTAGATCCTCTAGGACTTAGAGTATGTGTTGATGGACCCGTATTTGATCTAAAAATTTTAAGAAAAACTGATTTTGGAAAATATTTTAGAGATGAATATGGTAGGAGAGTTGAATTAAAATGACATATGATATTCTTATAAGGGGTATGTGTTACATTGATGGATATATAATTCCACAGTCGATCATTATAAACAATGAAAGGATAGTTGATATAAAAAATATTACATATAGTGTTAATGCTGATAGAGTGATAGATTTTTCTCAGAATCCAAGTATAATTGTCTTTGCAGGATTCATAGATATACATGCACATCTAAGGGATTTGAAATTATCATATAAAGAGGATTTTTATACTGGTACTAGAGCGGCAGCTAAAGGTGGTATAACGATCGTAGGAGACATGCCCAATACTAGGCCAGAGACTACAAGTCTAAATTTATTGGATGAGAAGGATGAGATAGCTAGTAGTAAGGCTTTAATCGACTATGGATTATATGTGGGCTTACCGCAGGAATCGATGAAATTTATAAAGGAATTACCATCCATGAGCCTTAAAACTATTGGTGTAAAAATATATATGTATAAAGATTTCTATGGCAAAAATATAGATGTTTTTAGAAAAATATTAGAAAAAATTGCAGAATACGGTCTACCCACAGTTGTACATGCAGAGAATCCCAGATTTTTTAGAAATGGTCTTAGACCAGTTGAATCGGAGGTTTCGGCAATAAAGGATATATTTAATTTAAAAAAGAATATTGATTTTAAATTACATATAACTCATCTATCTTCTAAAAAGGGATTAAATTTAATTAGAAAATTAAGGAGGAGAAAAATATTTACAATAGATACATGTCCCCATTATCTTATCCCATTAGCGGAGAAAAATATTGTACCAAAAACTCTACTAAAAGTTTATCCCCCATTACGTAGTAAAGATGATTGTAAAGCATTGTTAAATGCATTAAGATATGACGTTATAGACGTCATTTCATCAGACCATGCTCCACATACATCTAATGAAAAAATGAGGGAATGGAGAGACGCTCCACCAGGAATACCTGGAATTGAAACAATGGTTCCAATATTATTTACACTATATAATAGGGGAGTTTTATCACTCTATAATATAGCTTCATTATTATCCGAAAATCCAGCAAAAATATTATCTATACCTAAAGCAGGTTTAATTAGAAAGGGATTTTATGCAAATCTAACAATAGTAAATCTAAAGAGAGAAAAAATTATAGATCCATCTAAATTCGAGTCAAAGGCAAAATATAGTCCATTTGTAGGAATGAAAGTAAGAGGAATACCTATAATGACGATTGTAAGGGGGAAAATTATTATGGAGGATGAAGCGATAGTAGGTGAAAGAGGATTCGGCAGAAATATAAAATCATATTATAATCATCAATTAAGTTAATTAATCTCCAAGCAATATGTAGATTGGTGTTGTTATGAAATTAATATACTTTGTTATCGATGGAGCAGCTGATAAGATAAATGGTCCAACATCTTTGGAGAAAGCTAATAAACCCGCTCTAGATTCGCTTACACCTAAGGGTAGATGTGGATTAATGTATACTATAGGTAAGGGAATTGCACCTGAAAGCGATTCAGCAGTATTTTCAATACTGGGATATAATCCACATGAGCATTATATCGGTAGAGGTCCTGTAGAGGCATTGGGAGCCGGATTCGATTTAAAGAGCGGATATGAGGTAGCTTTTAGAGCCAATTTTGCTACAATAGATCCCAAAACATTAAGAATTATTGATAGAAGATGTGGTAGAAATCTTAGGAGCGATGAAGCTAATGAGCTAGCTAAAGTTGTTGACGGAATGGATCTCGAATTACATGGTGGATATGCTAGGGTTACAGCGACAGTTGGACATAGAGGTGTGGTTATCATAGGTAGCAGAAAATATAGATTATCGGATAACGTTGGAAATACTGATCCAGCCTATGTAAAAGTTGGAAAAATCTCTATGGCTGCTAAAAGTTTTGAGATGAAGCTTACTCAATGTAAACCTTTAGATGAAAGCATAGAAGCTAGAAGGACGGCTGAACTTGTAAACATATTTACCAGAAAGACTATAGAATTACTTGATAATCATCCAGTAAATATCAAGAGAGCTGCTAAGGGGTATTTAAAGGCAAATGTCTTACTTCTTAGAGATGGTGGCGGTGAAATAGTTAAGGTAAAACCTATAAATGAGTTATTTGGAATGAGGTTTGTAGCTGTAGCTGAAATGCCTGTTGAAAAGGGTATAGCTAGACTTGTGGGAATGGATGTAGCTGAAGTACCTCCTCCATCAGAGAATCATGTATCAGATTATAAAAATAGACTTGAAATTACATTGGGGCTTTTAGAAAAATATGATGCAGTATATGTTCATTTAAAGGGTCCCGATGAACCTGGACATGATGGAAATTTTGAGAAAAAGGTTAAGGCTATAGAACTCATAGACAAATATTTTACAAAACCTTTACTCGAATTAATAGATCTCGAAGATACGGCTATAATAGTTACCTCCGATCACGCAACTCCCTGGATATATAAGAGACATACAGACGATCCTGTACCAGTATTAATCTATATTCCGGGAATAAATGGAGACGGTATATCTAGATTTAGCGAAAGAGACTGCAAAAATGGGTCTCTTGGAATAATAGAGCATGGATGGAAATTACTTCCAATAGTATTTTCATTTATAAATAAACTAAAATCTTAAGATGTAAAAATGATATATTAAATTATGAGGGCCATACTCCTCTAGTTTTAATGGCCTCAGCAACCCTTCGTACAGCAATCATATATGCAGCTTCACGCATATTTACATTCTCTTCTTTATATATCTCATATACCTTATTAAAAGCCTTCACCATTTTTTCATCAAGTTTTTCTCTAACTCTTTCAAGCGTCCATTGTTCTCTAGTTAGATTTTGGACCCATTCAAAATAGCTTACAGTTACACCTCCAGCATTAGCTAAAATATCTGGAATAAACAAGACACCCTTTTCATGCAATATTTTGTCAGCTTCTAATGTTAATGGACCATTTGCCCCCTCTGAAATTATTTTTGCATTTATATTATCTGCGTTTTCTCTTGTAATAACACCTTCAATTGCAGCTGGAATTAAAACAGTTACATTTAATTCCAATAATTCTTTATTAGAAATATTTTTTGCTTTAGGATAATTTATAACTGATCCGGTTTTCTTCTTATGCTTTAAAACATCTTCTGGATTTAGACCATCTGGATTATATATTCCTCCCTTTGAGTCACTTACAGCTATAATTTTAAGTCCAAATTTATGTCCTATAGAAGCAGCATGATAGCCGACATTGCCATATCCTTGTATAGCTACTGTGGTATCCCTTACCTTTAATCCAAGTCTTTTTAACGCTTCTAAGGTTACAATAATTACACCTCTACCTGTAGCTTCAACTCTTCCCTCAGATCCACCTATTGATAGAGGTTTACCGGTTATCGCTGCTGGACTATTTTCTCCCCTAATTGCACTATATGTATCCATCATCCACGCCATATTTTGTGGACCCGTATTTACATCTGGTGCAGGAATATCGGTATAAGGGCCTATTATCCTACTTATTGAATAAATGTATGCTCTGGAGAGCCGTTCAATTTCCCTTAAAGACATCTCTTTTGGATTACAGACTACACCTCCCTTAGCTCCTCCAAATGGCAGATTTATTACAGCAGTCTTCCAGGTCATCCACATAGCTAATGCTCTGACTTCATCTAAATTTACCTTTGGATGAAATCTTATACCACCCTTTGTAGGACCTCTAGCATCATTATGTTGAACTCTATATCCAGTAAAAATCTTTATATCACCATTATCCATTCTTACTGGAAAATGTACAATAAGTTCCCTCTTAGGATATTTAAGAATATTTAGAATCCAATCCTCTAAATTTATTAACCTAGCAACATCCTCCAGCTGTTTTATAGCATTTTCATAGGGATTATAATTCAAAGACGATCACCATTAACAATATATAATTTTTAATTATAAAATGTTAATGTGATTACAAAGATTAAAAATATTTTTACTTTTCTATTAATTTTATTTTACTCTTCTTCAAGTAAACTGTCAATAAATTCTTCTACATTTTCTTCCTCCTTTTCCCCTTCTACTATTCTTTTTCTTTCCTCAACTTTAGCTTCCTCCATTTTGGGAAATGCTTCTGCAGGGATTTTTTGTTCAAGAGCCTCAATTTTTCTCGAGAAAAATATTATAAGAATACCGAAAACAATAATAATGATAGTTATTGCTAGGATCATCGCTTGAACAATGAAGGGAGCCCCCTTCCTTCTAATATACTCTATATAACCTAATATGGGTATTCCCCCCAACTCGACCACGATAGGTGATAGGGGGATCAATATTCCTAGAATAATTATTAAAATCGATGCAATTATCGATATTCTCATTGAGACACCTATCTCATTTTATTGATTTATCAAGTCTAAAATAATATTGGTTATTTTATCTTTAAATAATATATAATCTTTTCTATAAGACCTATTTAAGATATAGAATACCCAATATATTCAAAACTGATAAAAAAATAGAGAAGAATTTAAGTTATATATATTTTCTACAGTTATAACAGTACCAACGCTTATATTGTGGAATCCATGTTGCAGGTTTTCCACAGTAAGGACAAATCTTTTTCTCCGTTGGACCTGGAGTGGGCGTGGTAGGTGTCGTCGTAGGTGTTGCTGCTGTCGGCGTCACCGGTTTAGGTATTTCTACTTCTTTTCCCAATATAACTATATCTCCAACTGTCTTTACATCAGTCCAGTCAACGGTTAAAGTAGTTCCAGCCCGGGTCTTTATAAATAGTTTTATTTCGGTTGTTCCGGGTTCGAATCCGATATCCTCTACAATTCCAACATATTTTCCTGAGGGAGTATATACCTGCATTTTTAAAATCTTACTTCTAGATATTGCCAAGTATATTCACCTAAATATTAATATTATACCTATTATTTAAAACTTATCAAGATATTTTAAATATATGAAGTGAATTTATATTTTTAGATGCAATAATACTCTGAATAATATTTTTAAGTTTTATTATATTGTCTAAATCTATGTTCAAAATTGTATAAAAATAAAGATAGTTGGATTAAGGAAATATTCATACCTACACTATAAATTATGAATGATGCATGTGATTATATATACGAATCTAGCGATCTAGTACTCATAGTTCATCTATATTGGACTGGGCTGGTTTTAGATGATTTACATAGCTTAGTAGATAGATCTTAGATGAAATTGATGTAATGAAAGATAAAGAGACAAAGGTTTTATAAAAATGGGTAAAAATGAAAATAAATATAGATTTTAATGAACAAGGTAATTTTCATTCACATAAATTCGTATCCATGTAAGAAGTATATGATATTGTGTATTAGTCATATACCATGCTATAATATAAAATATTAATGACCTAAATGTCTAATAATATGGATGATTATGTTTAGGAATAGAGATATAATATCTATATTAGATTTTAATAAAAATGAATTGGAAGAGTTGTTTAAAGTTGCTAGACTTATGGAAAACGTAGCGGTTCATGGAACAAATATTCTAGTGGGAAAAATTTTGGGGGAGGTCTTTTTTGAACCCAGTACGAGGACTAGACTAAGTTTTCAAAGTGCTATGTATAGGCTTGGGGGGAAAGTTATATCATTAATGAGTCCGTCTACATCATCTATAGCTAAGGGAGAAAATTTAGCGGACACCATTAGAATGATTGAATCATATTCTGATATAATTGTTATTAGACATAGAATTGAGGGTGCTGCAAAACTTGCAGCAGAGGTGTCTAGTAAACCCATAATTAATGCTGGAGATGGTACTCATCATCATCCAACTCAAGCTATGATTGATCTATATACCATTAAAAAATATAGGGGATATATTGATGGATTAAATATAGGTGTTCTTGGAGATCTAAAATATGGTAGGGCTGCAAATTCATTTATATATGGATTAACTCTATTTAAGCCGGATAAAATATATCTAATTTCTCCAAAATCTTTAAGGCCTAGGGAAAGAGTATTAAAATTTTTAGATAAAATTGGCATAAACTATGATATGTATGATGATGTAAAGAAAGTTATTAAAAATATAGATGTTCTTTATGTTACACGTATACAGAAAGAAAGGTTTCCACATCCGGCCGAGTATGAAGCAGTAAAAGGTAGCTATAGAATCGACCTAAAAATTTTAGATAATGTAAAGAAGAATTTAATGATAATGCATCCTCTACCGAGAATAGATGAGATATCATTAGATGTAGATAATACTCCATATGCATATTATTTTAAACAAGCTGCTTTGGGTGTGCCGGTTAGAATGGCTCTCATCTCTTTAATCCTAGGTGTTGTGAAATGAAGAAAGGGGAACTAGTCGTTAGAAAAATTAGAAATGGTACAGTTATAGATCATATACCTGCTGGACAAGCATTGAATGTTCTTAAAATAATCGGTGTAAAGGGGGATTCGATTATAGCTATAGTTATGAATGTAGAGAGTAAAAAAATTGGTAAGAAGGATATTGTGAAAATAGAGAATAAGGAGCTTAGTATGGATGAATTAAATAGAATTGCACTCATAGCTCCAACTGCTACAATAAATATTATTCGAGAATATGAAGTTGTTGAAAAAAAGAAGGTGACTATTCCAGATAAAATTATAAATATATTTAAATGTCCCAATCCAAATTGTATAACTAATCAGCCTAGAGAACCCATAAAACCTGTTTTTAAACTAATTTCAAAGCGACCACTTATATTTATGTGTGAATATTGTGGTACATATATTTATAGAAAAGATATTTTAGCACAATTTGTCTCATAAACATATTATTGTAACTATTATATCAATACAAATATATATCGTTGTTTAAATCATATTTGATAGACTCTATATGGTGTATTATTTTGATTAACATAATGTTTCTATACTTTGCTATAAAAATGGCATTTAGAAATATGTGGATTAGGAAAATGCGTACTTTCCTAACTATTTTAGCTATTTCCTGGAGTGTTGCAACACTGGTAGCATTAACTACGCTTGGAGTGGGGATAAGAAATAGGATTGCAGATGAGATAGGAAGAGTATTGAGATCTGATATAATTATTTCTGAGGAAAGTATAGCGATTCCGAGTCAGGTAACTGGGATTATAGGAAGTATACCTCATGTAGATAGTGCTGTGGGTACTATATTTGTTCCAGCAAAAATTGGGAAGAGAAGTATAAATATTATAGGCATACCTTCCTCTCAACTAGATTTCTTTGAGCTAAAAATGATTAAAGGAGATATCTTTAATAATGATGAGGAAAACGAGATATTGTTGGATGAAAATGTATATAGATCCCTAGGATCTCCAAGTATTGGTAGTAATATTAGAGTTACAATTAGTTATGGCGGTTTTTATGAAGAAGCCACTTTTCGACTAAAAGGTGTTTTTAAGAGTGGAGGCTTCTTTCTCTCATTGACTGGAATAAATTTTGCTATAGTCCCATTGAGTAGGCTTCAAGATATGTTGGATAGAAAAGGTTTTGTTAACTATATTTTTATTAAAACAGATGATAAAAAGATGATTGAAGAGGTATCTCATAGCATTAAGAGTATATTTCCTAAAGCATCTCTTATAAAAGAAACTGATATTGCAAGTGCTGTTACAAGGGTTTTAGATATAGTTCATGGAATGCTTATGGCTATAACTTTAATTGGGCTACTTGTTGCTGCAATGGGTGTAATGAACACTGTAATGATGTCTATTAGAGAAAGGATTAGAGAGATTGGTATAATGAAGGCATTAGGTGCAAGGGGTGGCGACATCTTTATGATATTTATTATAGAGATAGTCTTCATGGGTATAATTGGAGGATTGCTTGGAATATTTTTTGGATACATAGGTTCATTTGCTCTAAAGGATTTAGTTATACGTCTCGGATTAACGTTTAATATAGTTATTGAACCACAAATAGATTCATTTATAGAGGGATTTTTAATAGCCATATTTGTATCAATATTATCTGCATCTTATCCAATATTAAAGGCTGTTAGAATTAGACCTTTAGAGGCGATAAGATTTGAATAGGAGAGTTATATTAGAAGCAGAAAATATAAGTAAAATATATGAGATTGGAAAATATGTTGAGGTAAGGGCATTAAAAAACGTGAATTTAAAAATATATGAAGGAGAGATTATCATTATAATGGGTCCTTCCGGTTCAGGCAAAAGTACTTTACTAAATATTTTAGGTACACTTGATAAACCAACTAATGGTAAAATTTATCTAAATAATAGGGATATAACAAATTTATCTGAAAGAGAATTGGCTAGTGTGAGATTGAATGAGATGGGTTTTGTCTTCCAAGCATATAATTTAATCTCTACATTAACGGCACTTGAAAACGTCATGTTTCCAATGGTTTTAGCTAAAAAATATACTTTAAAAGAAATTAGGGAAAGAGCTGCAGAACTATTGGAACTAGTTGGATTAGGGGAAAGATTAAATCATAGGCCGATTCAATTATCTGGTGGTCAACAGCAGAGAGTTGCTATTGCAAGAGCTCTGGCGAACGATCCATCGATAATATTAATGGATGAACCCACTGGAAATGTTGATGTAAATTCTAGTGCAATTATATTAAAGATAATAAAAATGCTTAACAAGTTTTTTGGGACAACGTTTATAATAGTTACTCATAATCCTGAAATAGCTGTTATAAGTGATAGAATAATATATATTAGAGATGGAAAACTGTATGAAACAAAGAAGATACCTAAAATAAATTTAAATAGAAAGATAGATGAGAAAAAAATTTTACGGCTTCAAATATCTCTGTTAAAAAACGAATTAAAGAGATTAAAATATTTAGTGGATAGAAACGAAATAGATACCGATACCTATCTAACAATAGTTGAAAAAACTAGGTTAAGAATAGAGAGAATTGAAAAAATATTGAGTAGTGATATTCATGAAAAGTAGGGAGATTATATTAGTTTTAATCATACTTTCTATAACAATGAATGTGAATAAATTTTATTGTAGGGAAGATATAAGCGTAAAGAAGGAGATACTCTATATATATAATCTAGATATAAATGGGACTATACTTACGTCAAAAATTAGGGTTAAAATCGAAGTTTATGGAGACTTGAATGGTAGAAATATAACAATTATAGATAGGGTAAGGGGTTTAAATATAAATTCGCTTGAAATGCTTGAGGGCCCGAATCCCAATAAAAACATTAGTAATGGAGATATATGTGAACTTTATTGGAGTATTTTTGCGGAAAAGAATTATATTGTTATAGAGTATAGGGGGGATATTTTAAGTAGACCTCCATTAAATATTAATCTTTATATTTATTCTAGAAATATGGTTTTCGATAAAAATTATTATTTGCTTCGTAACCTAAGTGAGAGAAGAGTCTTAAAAATAGACATATTTATGGAAAATATTAGAGAGGATAGAAGAAATGTGGAGAACGAGGATATCATATTGCCATATATAATGTTGTTTGGATTAAGTTATCCGGAAAAATATTTTAGTGCCACAGATTTTACATCTCAACCAAATATTACAGCCCGTCAACAAGATAATGATATAGCATATTGGAACATATTTCTACAACATAGTTTTAACCTATCATTTAAAATATATGTAAAGAGTATAGGTATATGGAAGAGTATATGGATACCACCATTATCTATAGATTTGATAGACGATCCATGGAATATTCTAAATAATGTGGAGAAAAATATTAAAAAACTTGAAAAAGCAGTTAATGAAACAGAATATATGTTGAATCAACTTATATCTATGCGAGACGAACTCAACAATATTAGTACTCAAACAGATATATTAATAAATGCTACAGAGAAGTTAGGGAAGGCTGAGATAAAATATAGTAAAGATATCTATGCATTATATTTTACATTAAATACTTTTTATCTAAATATCAGGTCTCTCGACATAAATAGTACTCAAAGATATTTATACAATTTATCTAAAACTATTGATAAAACAATAGATACTCTAAATGATTTAAAGAAAAACTATAACTTGAGCGAGCCAGCTACAAGGGTTATAGACAATATTATTGGCAATCTAAGCTACATGGAGGGTATCATATCCAATATAGATTTAAATAGAATTGAAAAAAATATTAGGAAGTTTGAGGAACCAATAAATTCATTAAAAGAATTTTCATATGTATTGAGAAATCTTGGAGAAATGCATCTAAAGTTTGCAGAGCTATTAAGAAATCAGACGCCGTCAAATCTAAACGAAAAGATAGATGAATTAAATAGTAGGATAGATGAGTTAAGTAAAGAAAGAGAGGATTTAAATAAAACTCTATATAAGCTCTATGCATTAAGAGATATTGCCATAGAGAAAATAAAGAATTATAGGTCATCTATAAGTATATTTATAGATGGAAGGAAAATAGATGAAGAAAATATAAGTATTTCTTCTAAAATAGAGATAGGAATAAAGATTCCATTACTGGTTTCGGAACTAAAGATAGAAGGTGAAGAAAACGGGGAGGAGAGGGCTGAAAACCAATATAATGTTTTGAAGTCGATATTGATATACATATTTCTAATAACTTTTCTCATATTTATTGTAAACATGGTTTTAAGAAAATTTAGAAGAAAGAAGGTTAAGAGAATAGATGCTAAAGAGGTGGAGAAGCTTTTAGATAAGATAAGTAATATAGAGAAAAAGCTATAAGCCATATACTTCTAAATATTTCTTAAACACTATATTCCAATTATACTTATTACATACATCTTTATATGCTGTTTCTGCAAGCCTTTCCATATAACTGTAATTGTCAAAGGCGTTTCTTATTGTAAAAGCCAACGTATCTGGATCTTCAGGTTTTATTAAAATACCATTTTCACCATTTCTTATCAACTCACTATTACCACCAACATTTGTAGCTATTATAGGAGTCTTACATGCCATGGCTTCTAAAATAGATGTACTTAAACCTTCTATGCGTGATGGAAGGACAAATAAATCGGAACCTTTAAGATATTTTAACGCTATTTTTCTCGGAAGAAATCCCTTAAAATGAATATTTTTAGAAGTATACCTTTTTTCTAAATTATTTCTTAATGGACCGTTTCCAATTGCTATCAAGTCTATATTCTTTAGAATATCCTTAGTAAATGCTTGGAGAAGTATGTCTATACCCTTCTCTTTAGAAATTCTACCTATAAAGACTACTTGTCTCGGATGTTCACGTATACCATTTTTCGGAATAATATTTAAGTCTATTGCATTTGGAATATATATTGGATTATAGCCAATACTCTTATAATATTCATAAGAGCTTTTACTGACGACTGTAATTGTATCAATATGTTTAAAAAATCTTTTTTCATAGAATTTAGCAACTTTATTCCAGAATTTTCCATGAATATATTCGATACTCTTACTAAATATTCCATGTATTGTAAGAATATGCTTACCTCTTGTAGTTAGCATGGGTATAGCTGTGATCGCTTCATGACCATGCACTATATCATATTTTCTTAGAAAAATCTTTGGAATAGAAAATAATGCGAAGGAAGGGTTCCTAAACCCACTTTTATTAATTATAAATGTATTTTCACTGGAGACAACTTTAATAGTAAATCCTTGCTCTCTAAGTTTTCCTATAAGCGTGCTTACGTGTTGTGCAACACCACCTATACCTTCAGTCTTAGGGGAGATCATTAAAATTTTCATGAATTCACTACACCATTTCATTAAAATATTTCTCCATTCTATCGATAGCTTCAAAAATTACTTCTGGTGTTTCTATCACAGGTGCAAAGCTAAGTCTAATATAGCTTTTCATTCCAAAATCTGTTCCAGGAGCTAATGCAACCTGCCATTTATTTAAAAGGTCATTGCATGCCTTACGTGAATCGTCCATATATTTCTCTATATTAAAGAATACATAGAATCCACCCATAGGTCTAATAATATCTATCTTAGGCAACTTTTCTTTCAAAATATCTATAGTTTTAGATGCTATTCTACCATACTTTATCCTACTCTGTTCATGAAAATCTTTCATAATTCTAAGATTCTCCTTTTTCTCAAACAATTTTGCTAAAATTGCCTGAACCAATCTACTTGGACATAATATTCTAGCCTGCTCTAAAGCTACCAATCCTTCAATAAGGTTTTCGTTGGCAACTATATATGCTATACGCCATCCCGGGATTCTAAATTCTTTTGAGAGAGAACACATCCATATTTCATTTTCACGTGGACTTCTAAAGAAATATTTAGGATATTTCTCGAAGCAGAATGTGCGGTATGCTACATCGATTAAAACCCATATAGATTTTTCCTCAGCTATATCAATTATACCACTCAATGTTTTTTCATCAAATATTTGTCCATCAGGATTTCCTGGAATAGTTAGTATAATTAGGCGTGTAGAATTATTTATTAAGTCCTGCAGTTGATCTAATAATGGGTTAAATCTATTATTGCTAATGATATTCCAATACTTTATCCTAGTGTCTAAACCATTTTCCAACAATATTTGTCTCCTATAGTTTAGATAATAGGGTCTTGTCAATATAACTTCACTATCCTTATCTAATATAGATTTTATTATTGCTGCAGTTAACTCGGTGCTTCCCAGCCCCACAATAACTTCTTCTTCAGAAATATTTCTATCAAAAATATATTTTTCATACTCAATTATTTTTTGAATAAATTCTGGTTCACCCTTAGTAGTACCATATCTAGTTATTTCATTAAAATATTTAGGATTTTCTGCAATGCTTAAAATAGTTTCCCTAATAATGTTTGGCGGCGGATCCTGCGGCCATCCTCCTCCAAGATAAAGTAATTTACGTGGAAATTTTTCTGGATGCATTCTATACTCAGTAACTATACTCATTATCTCTCTTATTGAACTAGGATTTTCAATAGCATACTTAACTATATTGGATAGAGGATATCTGAACATCTATTATATGCACCTCACAATATAGATAAATAAATTATTTATAAATATGTTAGCAAAAATCTTAATCTCATTTGGAAAATACTTTAGTTAATCCTGTCTTTAACAATATTTCACATAGAATATTCCCTAAAATAATTATTGAGATAGTGCTTCCAATGAATAATCCTATAATACTGATTATTAATGGTATATTTAATAGTATTGAGAGGTAGACGCCTACACTTATACTGACAAATATATCTCCAATTATTGAGGAGATAATTCTATATTTTCTACTCCTATTATATGCAATCCTATACACCATATATCCAGTTATAAGGTTTACGATACTACCTATAGTTGCATCGATTAAAATAAGGGGAAGGGCTCCCCAAGGAGCCATAAAGTTTGCTAGAAAGCATCCTATAAAAAGTCCATATATAACGGGCTTACCGAAGAGTGCTGGGAGAAGAAGTAGTGCATCTGCTATTCTAACCTGCCATACATAGAATGAGAGTGATGGAAACATGACTACAAGTAATGCATATAATGATGCAATTATAGCAGATAAAGCTATATCTTTACTATTCATGCGCTAAACCAACTATATCCTTAATATCCTTATAACCATATCTAGATAAATATATTTTTATACCATTCAATATCTCCTTAAATATCTTTAATCCACGTATGCTTATGACAGATCCTACCTGTACAGCATTTGCTCCAGCCAGCATAAATTCAATTACATCACGCCAATCCTCTACTCCTCCAACTCCAATTAAAGGAATATTTATTTTTCCATATAGCTCATATATTATTCTGACAGCTATTGGATGTATCGCTGGACCCGATAATCCTCCAATCCTATTCGATAAAACTGGTTTTTTGAGATCGACGTCTATCACCATCGCCTTTACAGTATTTATTGCAGAAATACCATTGGCTCCAGCTTTTTCAATAATACGGGCAATTTCTATAAATTTATCTGTAAGACCAATTTTTACAAATAGTGGTATTTTTAAAATACTTTTAACTTCAGATACAATTTTATAGGTTAATTTATGGTCCATTAAAACTTCTATACCATATCTTTCTGCATGAGGGCATGAAAGATTTAATTCTATTCCATCTACCCCATATTCTTCACATTTCCCACACATCTCTATAAGTTGATCAACCCTATTTCCAGCCAAACTAACAATTATAGGTATATCTATATCATCCATCAATGGGAGTTCATTTTCGAGAAAATATCTATATCCTGGATTAGTTAGTCCAACAGCATTTATTAACCCGGCTTTAACCCCAACAATAATCGGAGTACTATATCCCTTTCTAGGCTTATATGTTAAGCTTTTTGTAATAATACCTCCAACATTATATTCGGAAACTCTTTTTAAAATAGAACCAGTGGTACCAAGTA